>OGQI01001777.1_pt1 | contig 13944 bp, 9 predicted proteins | sample 1553171 | NCBI WGS metagenome assembly OGQI01 (sample SAMEA2579988, study PRJEB22360) | human gut metagenome | biome: human gut; feature: human-associated habitat; material: faeces | place: Denmark | collected 2008/2010
GAAGGGAAAGCAAGCCCGACCGGCGCCAGCCCCGAATAGCGTCCGCCGATGTCGTCCGGAATCACGAACGTAGCGTAGCCCTCCTGCGTGGCCAGCGTCCGCAGTGCGCCGCGTTTGGCATCGGTCACGGCAACGATCCGTTTGGCGGCTTCCGCTTTGCCATAACGGGTCTCGATCTCCTCTTTGACGATCCGGAAAGCAACGGCCGGCTCGGTCGTCGTCCCGGACTTGGAGATCACGATGGCAGCCAGCTTGTACGGCTTCGTAGCGGCCAGCAGCTCATACAGATAGTCCTCGCTGAGATTCTGCCCGGCGAACAGCACGATCGGCTTATCCTGTTTCTTGTGCAGCAGTTGGAACGGATCGCTCATGGCTTCCAGCACGGCTTTCGCCCCGAGGTAAGAGCCCCCGATCCCGATCACCACGATCACTTCGGCCAGCGAAGCCAGCGATTTCGCGCAATCGTTAACGGCGTCCAGTTGGGCGGGGGTAATCTGCTCGGGCAGGTCCACCCACCCCAGAAAATCGTTCCCGTCGCCGCTGCCGTCGGACAACATGCGGTTCGACACTTCGACCCGTTCTTTTATCAATTCGAGATCCACGGGTTCGAGAATCCCGTAGATTTTGTCGATAGAAACTTTAATAATACTCATGATAATTATGTTTTGATGGATTTTACATGCCTTTACAGCAGCCGTCCGGTCAACCGGCCGACCGAGACCGACGGCGAAGCGCCGTCATAGAGAACGTCGTACACCATCCGCGCAATCGGCATATCCACGCCGCGCTGCCGGTTGATTTTCATAATGCATTCGGCCGCGTAATACCCTTCGGCCACCATGCTCATCTCCATCTGCGCCGAATGCACCGAATAGCCCTTGCCGATCATCAGTCCGAACCGACGGTTGCGACTGAACTGCGAATAGGAAGTAACCAACAGGTCGCCCAGATAAGCCGATGCGAACGTATTCCGGTTGCTGGGATAAGTCTGCGACATGAAACGCGACATCTCCATCGCCCCGTTCGAAATCAGCACGGCCAGAAAATTATCCCCGTAACCGAGGCCGACTGCGATCCCGACCGCAATCGCATAAATATTTTTCAGCACGGAAGCATATTCTATGCCGTATATGTCGGTCGAATGACCGACGTTTATATAATCGGTCCGAATTTTATCGCCCAGGATGCGCGAGTTTTCGAGCGTCTTGCAAACGACCGTCAGGTAGGAGAGCCGTTCGAGCGCCACCTCTTCGGCATGGCACGGGCCGGACACGATCCCGATCTGATCGAACGGAACGTCGTACCGGCGGTTGACGTACTCGGCCACCGTGATCAGATCGTCGGGAACGATGCCTTTGATCGCAGAGACGATGAATTTATCGCCGAGCGGTTCGGTCAGGGGTTCGAGCGTCGTTTTCAGGTAAACGGACGGGGCTGCCAGCACGACGATCTCCGCATCGCGCGCCACCTCGTCGAGACTGTCCGACAGGTGCAGGCCCCCCGGATCGAAACGGACGTCCCGCAGGTAGCGCGGGTTGGTCCCGTGCTTACGCACATGCTCCAGGACATCCCGGTTGCGGATGTACCAGCCGACGTTCCGTTCGTTTTCGAGAAGTATCTTGACCAGAGCCGTAGCCCAACTGCCGTGACCGACCACCGCACACCGCGCGTTCCGATCGATGTTGTACGCCATGATTTTATTCGCTTTCAAACCACAAATTTACAAATTATTTAAAATTTTCGCTATTCCGGAGCCGTTTTATCCGGAAACAGCCGCATAAATCGCACCCGGAACCGCAACGCCACCGCCCGGCGACCAAAAACTTCATTTTACGGACCGTCCGCCGCACCGGCAAAACGGCCGGAAACAAAAAAAAGAGACACAATCCATTTTTTGAAGTATAAACTCAAGCTGTAAACTCTTTTTTTGTATCTTTGTACGATTGATAAATACTAAACCATACAAGACGGTGAAAAAGATAAAAGGAGCACTTATTTCGGTCTACTACAAAGACGGCCTGGAACAGATTGTCAGAAAATTAGCGGAGGACGGCGTAACGATCTATTCGACCGGCGGAACCCTTTCGTTCATCGAGGGACTCGGTCTGAAAGCCGTGTCGGTCGAGAGCCTGACGGGGTATCCGTCGATCCTCGGCGGACGCGTGAAAACGCTCCATCCGAAAGTTTTCGGAGGGATCCTCTCCCGCCGCGACAATCCGCAGGACGCCGAACAGACCGCTCAATACGAGATCCCGGAAATCGACGCGGTGATCGTCGACCTCTATCCCTTCGAACAAACCGTCGCTTCGGGGGCCGAAGAGCAGGCCGTGATCGAAAAAATCGACATCGGGGGCACCTCGCTGATCCGCGCCGCAGCGAAAAACTTCAAGGACGTGGTGATCGTACCGTCGGTCGACCAATACGCCGAATTCTACGAAATCATTACCGCCCAACAATGCGCTACGACGCTCGAACAGCGCCGTCGTTTCGCAGCCTATGCGTTCGACGTCAGCTCGCACTACGATTCGGCCATCTTCAACTATTTCAACCGCCAAGAACAGATCGGCTCGTTCAAGCTGAGTTTCAACGGCGGAACGCCGCTGCGCTACGGGGAGAATCCCCACCAGTCGGCCGTCTTCTACGGCGACCTCGAACGACTGTTCGACAAACTGCACGGCAAGGACATCTCGTACAACAACATGCTCGACATCGACGCGGCGATCAACCTGATCGAAGAGTTCGACGAACCGACCTTCGTAATCATGAAACACAACAACGCCTGCGGCGTGGCGACGCGCCCGACGCTGTCCGAAGCGTGGAAAGACGCGCTGGCCGGCGACCCGGTTTCGGCTTTCGGCGGCGTGCTGATCTGTAACCGCGAAGTGGATGCGACGACCGCCGAAGAGATCAACAAGCTTTTCTTCGAAGTGATCCTGGCGCCCTCGTACACCGACGAGGCGCTCGCCGTCCTGGAATGCAAGAAAAACCGCATCATTCTGCGGCTGAAAGATACGACGCGCTGTCCGAAACAGTTCCGTTCGCTGCTGAACGGCGTAGCGGTACAGGATCGCGACCTGAAGGTCGGCGGCGTAGACGGCGAACCGCGCTATGCGACCGAAAAACAGGCTGCGCCCGAACAGCTCAAAGACTTGATCTTCGCGAACAAGATCGTAAAACATTCCAAAAGCAACGCGATCGTACTGGCCAAGGGCGGCATGCTGATCGCCAGCGGCATCGGCCAAACTTCGCGCGTAGATGCGTTGAAACAGGCCATTGCGAAAGCCAAAAGTTTCGGATTCGACCTGACCGGGGCCGTGATGGCGTCGGATGCGTTCTTCCCGTTCGGCGACTGCGTCGAGATCGCCCACAAGGAAGGTATCGACGCCGTGATCCAACCGGGCGGTTCGGTACGCGACCAGGAGAGCATCGACTACTGCAACGCAAACGGCATGGCGATGCTGTTCACCGGTCTCAGACATTTCAAGCACTAACAAACCCTCTCACTATAAAGACCTAACGATTATGGGCTTATTTTCATTGACACAGGAGTTGGCCATCGACCTCGGCACGGCCAACACGATCATAATCAGCAACGGGAAAATCGTCGTGGACGAGCCGTCGATCGTGGCGCTCGACCAGCATACCGGCAAGGCGATGGCAATCGGTAAGAAAGCGCGCCAGATGCACGGCAAGACCCATCAGAACATCAAGACGGTACGTCCGCTGAAAGACGGCGTGATCGCCGATTTCAACGCCGCGGAAATCATGTTGCGCGGCCTGATCAAAATGGTCAAGAGCAACGGGCGGCTGTTCAGCCCGTCGCTGAAAATGGTGATTTGCATCCCGTCCGGCTCGACCAACGTGGAGATCCGTGCCGTGCGCGACTCGGCCGAACACGCTGGCGGCCGCGAAGTCTACATGATTTACGAACCGATGGCGGCCGCGCTCGGCGCCGGACTCGACGTCGAAGCCCCCGAAGGCAACATGGTAGTCGACATCGGAGGCGGTACGACCGAAATCGCTTGCATCTCGCTCGGAGGAATCGTCTGCAGCGAGAGTATCAACGTTGCCGGAGACGTCTTTACAGAAGACATACAGACCTATATCCGTCAGCAGCACAACATGCGCATCGGCGAGCGGACGGCCGAGGATATCAAGATCGCCGTCGGAGCCGCGCTGTCGGAATTGGAGGAAGAGCCTGAAGACTTCGAAGTGACGGGGCCGAACATCCTGACGTCGTTGCCGTCGGTACTGAGCGTCTCGTACAGCGAAATGGCCTACGCGCTCGAAAAATCGCTCGTCAAAATCGACGCGGCAATTATGAAGGTACTCGAAATGGTTCCGCCCGAATTGTATGCCGACATCGCCCGAAACGGGATTTACCTCGCCGGCGGCGGAGCGTTGCTCAAAGGGCTCGACCGGAGGCTGTCCGAGAAAACCAATATCCCGTTCCACATCGCCGAAGACCCGCTGCGCGCCGTAGCGCGGGGCACGGGCATTGCGCTGAAGAACATCGGACGTTTTTCGTTCTTGATGCGATAACCCTTTAACACGAACCGCCGCAAGAGAATGATCAAGTTTTTCCTGTTCATCAAGAAGATCCATTTCGTATTGATCTTCATCATTCTCGAAGCGTTTGCGATACACTATTACGCAAACAGCACCAGCTACACGAAAGCGAAGCTGATTACCGCCTCCAACTATGTTGTAGGCGGTATCTATTCGCAGATATCGGGACTGAACAGCTACCTGCACCTGAAAAAGGAGAATGCAGCGCTGACTGCCCGGGTAGCGCTGCTGGAAAACGAACTCGACGGTTTGCGGCGCGACGGCAGCGACCCGGCCGTACTGCCGGACTCGCTGCTTTTCACCGAAGATTCTGTCGCCGGCCGACGGCAGTTCGCTTACTTCCCGGCTCGGGTCATCAACAACTCGATCATCCGGCAGGAGAACTACATCACGCTGAACCGCGGCGTCGAAGACGGCTTGCAGCCCGATATGGCGGTCGTGGCCGACGGGGGCATCGCGGGTTACGTAATGAACTGTTCGGATCATTTCGCCGTGTGTATGTCGGTGCTGAACCGCGGCTTCAAAACGAGCGGAAAGATCAAAGGAACCGACTATTTCGGATCGGTTTCGTGGGACGGCGCGAGTTACGAATACGTCATGCTGACCGAAATCGCAAAATACGCGCAGATCCATGTCGGCGACACGATCGTAACGACCTCGCACTCGTCACGGTTTCCGCCGGGGCTCATGATCGGCACGGTGGCGGACTTCGAACTGAACAACGCGACCTATTACGACGTCCGGGTAAAACTGCATACCGACATCGCCGCACTGAACAACGTAGTGGTGATTAAATACCTGGACGCCGAAGAGCGCGAAACGCTGGAAAACGATGTTTCGATGACTTCGGCCGCTGTGCAATAAAGCGGCCAAACACACTGCAAACGACGAAGAAACGATGTACAGAACGCTGGAATATACGATCCTATTCGTGGTAATGGCCCTGTTGCAGGTTTTCCTGTTCAGCCGGATCGGGGTCAGCGTCTACATTCATCCGCTGGCCTACGTCGCCTTTATCATCCTGCTGCCGATGGAGATCGCGCCGCTGCTGTTGCTGACGCTCGGACTGTTGATGGGCGTCACGATGGACGTTTTCATGGGAACGGCCGGAATCAACACGATCGCCACGCTGTTCGTCGCATTCTGCCGCCCGACGCTGCTGAACCTGCTGGCCGGCAAAGACGAGGTGAAGGACGGCGGAATTCCGAACGTCAACCGGCTCGGGATCAAAAAATTCATCAAATACGCCTCCTTCATGGTGCTGCTGCACAGCACGGTATTCTTTATTTTCGAAACGCTGTCGCTGCACTTCTTCTACCTTACGCTGCTGCGGATCCTCCTGAGTTCGGCGGTTACGCTGCTGCTGGTGTATTTCTGCCAACGCCTGTTCTCGGTCAACCGTCAAAAACCGTAACGCCGTGGATACCCCCCGCCGAATCAAAACCTTACAGGGAGTCGTCATCGTCATCGCGGCGATCGTCCTGCTGCGGCTGTTCTATATCCAGGTGCTCGACGGCAGCTACAAGACGAATGCAGACAACAACGTCCTGCGCTACATGGTGCAGTACCCGCCCCGGGGCGAAGTTTACGACCGAAACGGACGCTTCCTGGTACAGAGCAAAGAGGCTTACGACCTGATGGCGACCCCGCGCGAAGTGCGGCCGTTCGACACCGCGCTGATGAGCCGCATCCTGGGCGTACCGGTCGAACAGATCCGCAAGGAGCTGATCAAAGCGTCCAATTTCTCGCGCCGTAGGGCGTCGGTCATCGTCAAACAGTTGCCCAAAGAGACCAAACTGCGCCTCGAAGAGCACCAATTCCCCGGATTCTTCACCGTTTACCGCACCGTCCGGTCGTACCCGACTAAAATGGCGGGCAACCTGCTGGGATACGTCGGCGAAGTGGACGACCGGATCCTGGAACGCGACCCGTACTACCGCAGCGGCGACTACATCGGGCGCAGCGGCATCGAACAGGCCTACGAAGAAGTGCTGCGCGGAGAAAAAGGAGTGAAAATCGAAATGGTGGACGTGCACGGTATCCCGAAAGGCTCCTATGCGAACGGTATTTACGACACGCTGCCGTCTCCGGGCGTGGCGATCACCTGTACGATCGACGCGCGGCTGCAAGCGCTGGCCGAAGAGTTGATGGAAGGCAAAGTGGGCAGCGTCGTCGCGATCGAGCCGGAAACGGGCGAAATCCTCGTGATGGCCAACAGTCCGACCTACGACCCGGACGAACTGGTGGGCCGCGATCGCGGCAACAACTACATGAAACTGCTCAACGACCCGCGGCGGCCGCTTTACAACCGCGCGGTCATGTCGTTCTACCCCCCCGGTTCAACGTTCAAAGTGATCCAGGGACTCATTGGAATGCAGGAGGGCGTGCTGTCGCCGTCGCAAACCTATCCCTGTCACGGAGGATACCCGTACGGGCGCGGCGTCAAATGCCACGCGCACGGATCGCCGCTCGACCTGGAGGCAGCCATCGCGAACTCCTGCAACGCCTACTTCTGCTACGTTTTCCGGAATATCATCGAAAACAAAAAATACAAAAACATCGAGGAAGGTTTCGGCGTGTGGGCGGACTATGTTCGCAGTTTCGGGTACGGCCGCAAACTCGGAACGGACTTTACCGGCGAACTGAACGGGAACGTCCCCTCCTCCGAATTTTACGACAAGGCCTACCGGGGCCGATGGAACGGACTGACCGTGATCTCGCTGTCGATCGGGCAGGGCGAGCTGGGCTGCACCCCGTTGCAGATGGCCAACATGGTGGCTACGGTCGCCAACCGGGGCCATTACCGCACTCCGCACGTGGTCAAGCGGATACACGACCGCGATTCGATCGACGCGCGGTTCTACGTCAACCACACCACCCGGGTGGACGCCCGCTGGTTCGAACCGATCGTCGAAGGGATGTACCAAGCGGTCAACGGCGGCGGAACGGGCCGGATCGCGATGGTGCCGGGCCTGGATATCTGCGGCAAGACCGGTACGGCTCAGAATCCGCACGGGGCCGACAACAGCACATTCTTTTGCTTCGCCCCGCGAAACAACCCGAAGATAGCCGTCTCGGTCTACATCGAAAACGGGGGATTCGGCGCCACCGTCGCAGCCCCGATCGCCAGCCTGCTGACCGAGCTTTACCTCACCGATACGATCCAGCGCGCGCCGCTGGTGGAATACGTCAAAAACAAACAGATCGCCTACCCGTATTATGAGAGACAACAGCGAAAATAGACTCGCCGTGGGCGGCGTGGACTGGGTGGCGGTGCTGGCATACGTTCTGCTGGTGCTGATGGGCTGGCTGAATATTTACGCCGCCGTCTACGACGACGCGCATGCCAGCATCTTCGACGTCGGCCAGCGTTACGGGATGCAACTGGTCTGGATCGGGGCGTCGGCATTCATCGCGGTGTCGATCTTGCTGATCGACGACAAGTATTACCACGTGCTGGCCTACCCGCTGTATTGGATCATGATCCTGGTACTGGTCGGCGTGCTGCTATTCGGCAAGGAGGTCAACGGCGCGAAAGCGTGGATCATGCTGGGCCCGGTGGCGATCCAGCCGACCGAGTTCGCGAAATTCACCACCGCGCTGGCGCTGGCCCGTTACATGAGTTCCTACACGTTCGACATCCGCAAGCCGGGCGATCTACTGCGCGCGGGCATGATCGTCGGACTGCCGGTGCTGATCGTAATCCTGCAGAACGACACCGGTTCGGCCCTCGTATACGGCTCGTTCCTGTTCATGTTTTACCGCGAAGGGTTCAACGGCTGGGTCTACGTGGCGCTGATCATGATTATCTCGCTGTTCGTCTTTTCGTTCCTGCTCGAACCGGTCACGCTGCTGATCGTGCTGATCCTCGTCTGCGCGATCGGCGAAGGAGTGTCGAACGGCAACTGGAAAAGCAAAGTCACCTACCTGGCCGGACTGGCGCTCGGCTCGATCCTGCTCTACCTGCTGTTCAACGCCGTCCTGCGGATCGGCATGAGCTGGCACACGGCCATTTTGATCGCCGCCGTGCTGTCGGTCGGAGCCGTGGTCGCCTACGCTTACCGGTACAAAATACACAATATACTGACGTTCATCTTGCTCTTCTTCGGATCGCTCGGATTCACCTACACGATCGATTACGCTTTCCAGCACCTACAGATACACCAACAAAAGCGAATCCTCGATCTGCTGGGCCTGGAATCCGACCTGAAAGGCTGGGGCTACAACGTAAACCAGTCGAAAATCGCGATCGGATCGGGCGGTTTCAGCGGCAAAGGCTTTCTCGAAGGGACGCAAACGAAATTCAATTTCGTCCCCGAACAAAGTACCGACTTCATCTTCTGCACGGTCGGCGAAGAGTGGGGATTCCTGGGCAGCGCCGTCATCGTCGTCCTGTTCACCGTCCTGATCCTGCGGATCATCCGGATGGGCGAGCGTCAGATGGAACCCTTCGGCCGGATCTATTGCTACTGCGTGGCGTCGATCTTTCTGTTCCACGTAGCGGTCAATATCGGCATGACGATTGGTATCATGCCGGTAATCGGCATTCCGTTGCCGTTTTTCAGCTATGGCGGCTCGTCGCTGATCGCCTTCACGATCCTGCTCTTCGTAGCGATCAAGCTGGACGCATCCAAACACGAACTGTTAACATAACCCTAATCAGCCATACACCATGTCGAATTCCCTGAAAGGACTCACGCAGGACGAAGTAATCCGAAGCCGCGAACAATACGGCGCCAACCTGCTCACCCCGCCGAAACGCAAATCGCTGTGGCGCCTGTTCATCGAAAAATTCAACGATCCGGTCATCCGCATCCTGCTGGTGGCGGCCGTGCTGTCGCTCGGGATCGGTTTCATACATAATGAATTCGCCGAAGCGATCGGCATTTTCTGCGCGATCTTCCTGGCTACCGGCGTCGCATTCTGGTTCGAATACGACGCGATGAAGAAATTCGACGTGCTGAACAGCACCAACGACGACACGCCAGTGAAAGCCGTCCGCGACGGAGCCGTCGCCGAGATCCCGAAAAAAGAGGTCGTGGTCGGCGACATCGTCCTGCTCGAAAGCGGCGAAGAGGTGCCTGCCGACGGAATTCTGCAGGAAGCCGTGTCGCTGAAGATCAACGAATCGACGCTGACCGGGGAACCGCAGATCGGCAAAACGACCGACCCGGCCCATTTCGACAAAGAATCGACTTATCCGTCCGACCACGTCATGCGCGGAACAACCGTGGTCGAAGGCCATGGCGTCATGCAAGTGACCGCCGTAGGGGACGCCACCGAATTCGGCAAAGTCGCCGAACAAGCCACCGTCGAGAGCAATGAAGAGACCCCGCTGAACCTGCAACTGCAACGCCTGTCGAAGCTGATCGGACGCGTCGGCATCTCGCTGGCGATCGTCACGTTCGCAGCGCTGATCGTCAAAGGTATGCTGACGGGCGACTTGTTGACGGCCGACTGGCTGACCGTCGCAACCGAAGTGTTGCAATACTTCATGGTAGCCGTCACGCTGATCGTCGTGGCCGTGCCGGAAGGATTGCCGATGAGCGTCACGCTGTCGCTCGCGGTCAACATGCGGCGGATGCTCCGTACGAATAACCTCGTCCGGAAAATGCACGCCAGCGAAACGATGGGAGCGATCACGGTGATCTGCACCGACAAGACCGGCACGCTGACCCGCAATGAAATGCGCGTTTACGAAACCAAATTCTCCGAGGACGGGATCGACCCGCTGATCCGCGAAGGAATCGCCGCGAACTCGACCGCCTTCCTGGACGCAAACGGCAAAGTGATCGGCAACCCGACCGAAGGGGCATTGCTGCTGTGGCTCAAAGACCGGGGCGCCGACTACGCCGCGCTGCGCAACGCCGCGGAGACGGTCGATCAAATGACCTTCACCACCGAACGCAAATTCATGGCGACACTGGTCGACTCGGCTTCCGGCAAACGCATTCTCTACATAAAAGGCGCTCCCGAAATCATCCTGGCCAAGTGCGCCGGTTTCGGGGCGAAAGCCGAAGTGGAAAAGCAACTGTCCGCCTACCAGAACATGGCGATGCGGACGCTCGGATTCGCTTACGCCGTATGCGACGGCGTGGATACCTGCGACGAAGCGCTCGAACGCTGCCCGCTGCATTTCATCGGGATCGCCGCCATCTCCGACCCGGTACGCGACGACGTGCCGGCCGCTGTGGCAGAGTGCTTGTCCGCAGGCATCGACGTGAAAATCGTTACCGGCGACACCCCGGCGACGGCCAAAGAGATCGGTCGACAGATCGGCCTGTGGACGGCGGAAGACACCGACCGCAACCACATCACCGGCTCCGAATTCGCCGCGCTGAGCGACGAGGAACTGCTCGAACGGGTACAGTCGTTGAAGATCATGTCGCGCGCGCGACCGCTGGACAAACAGCGGCTCGTAAGACTGCTGCAACAAAAAGGGGAAGTGGTGGCCGTCACCGGCGATGGCACGAACGACGCGCCGGCGCTCAACTTCGCCAACGTGGGCCTTTCGATGGGTTCGGGCACGTCGGTGGCCAAGGACGCCAGCGACATCACGCTGCTCGACGATTCGTTCCGCTCGATCGCAACGGCCGTCATGTGGGGGCGCTCGCTCTACCGCAACATCCAGCGGTTCATCCTCTTCCAGCTCACGATCAACTTCGCGGCGATCGTCGTCTTCCTCGCCGGATCGGTCATGGAGACCGAAATGCCGCTCACGGTGACGCAGATCCTGTGGGTCAACATCATCATGGACACGCTGGCGGCCATGGCCATGGCGTCGCTGCCGCCGCAGCACGAAGTGATGCGCGAACGCCCCCGCCGGCGCGATGCGAGCATCGTCTCGCGGGCGATGGTGCGCACGATCGCCACCTGCGGCTCGATCTTCGTGGTCGTCCTGCTCGGAATGCTCGGCTGGTGGCTCTACACGACGGGCGAGCCCACCGTGCGCCAGCTCACGGTATTCTTCACGACCTTCGTCTTCCTGCAATTCTGGAACCTGTTCAACGCCAAAGGATTCGAAGCCGGATGCGCGGCGAGCCACGGCATCGCGCACAGCCGGACGTTCCTCACCGTGCTGGCGCTCATCGCGCTGGGGCAATGGCTCATCGTCGAACTGGGCGGCGAGGTCTTCCGCACCGTCCCGCTCTCGTGGCAGGAGTGGGCCTGGATCGTGGGGCTCACCTCGCTCATCGCACTGGGCGGCGAGGCGATCCGCGCCCTGCGGCGATGGCAGACGTGTTCGTGCCGCGACGCACGATAACCTCTGCGGGCAGTTCCGAAAGGCCGCCCGCTGTTTTTCGGACGAAATCGCCGGCCGAACGTACCACTTTCGCATCCGTTTGCGTATCTTTGCTGCGGTTTAGGCGAGAGGTTTTTCACTATGACGACATCCAGGGAGATGACCACGGGGCCGGCGCTGCCCCTGATTCTCAATTTCACGCTGCCCCTGCTGCTGGGCAACCTGCTGCAACAGACCTATTCGCTGGTCGACGCGGCCATCGTGGGCCAGTTTCTGGGAATCGACGCCCTGGCGGGCGTAGGCGCCAGCAGTTCGGTGATCTTCCTCATCCTGGGATTCTGCAACGGCTGCTGCTGCGGATTCGGCATTCCGGTGGCGCAGCGCTTCGGCGCGCGCGACTACGCCGACATGCGCCGCTACGTGGCCAACGCCCTGCGGCTGGCCGTCGGCATCTCGGTGACCGTGGCGATCGTCACCAGCATCTGGTGCGCCGACATCCTGCATGCGATGCGCACCCCCGACAACATCTTCCGCGACGCCTACCTCTACCTGCTGGTCACCTTCATCGGCATCCCCTGCACCTTCTTCTACAACCTGCTGTCGAACATCATCCGCGCATTGGGCGACAGCCGCACGCCCTTCTGGTTCCTGCTCTTCTCGACGGTGCTGAACATCGCGCTCGACCTCTTCTGCATCCTCACGCTCGGCTGGGGCGTGCTGGGAGCGGCCGTGGCGACAGTCGTTTCGCAGGGCGTTTCAGCCGCGCTCTGCTTCGCCTACATGCACCGCCATTTCGAGATTCTGCGCAGTACGCGCGACGAACGGCGGTTCCGCTCGCGGCACGCCCGCACGCTGCTGGCGATCGGACTGCCGATGGGATTGCAGTTCTCGATCACGGCCATCGGCAGCATCATGCTCCAAAGCGCCAACAACGCCCTCGGCTCGGCCTGCGTGGCGGCCTTCACGGCCGGCGTGCGCATCAAGATGTTCGTCATCTCGCCTTTCGAGAGCCTCGGCATGGCGATGGCCACCTACACGGGCCACAACTACGGCGCCGTGAAGCCCGAACGCATCTGGCAGGGCATCAAGGTCGCCGCGGGACTGATGCTCGGCTACGCACTCTTCGCCTTCGTCGTGCTGATGGCCGGTTCCGACCTGCTGGCGCGGCTCTTCATCGATCCGTCGCAGAGCGAGATTCTCGCCGACACGCGGCTGTTCCTCCACGTGGCGAGCTATTTCCTGCCGGTGCTCGGCCTGCTCTGCATCCTGCGCTATACGATCCAGGGCGCAGGCTACACGAATCTGGCGATGCTGTCGGGCGTCTCGGAGATGATCGCCCGCACGGCGGTCAGCCTGTGGGCCGTACCGGCCCTGGGCTACATCGCCGTCTGCTTCGGCGATCCTACGGCGTGGATCGCCGCCGACCTCTTCCTCGTCCCCGCCTTCGTCTACGTCTACGGACGGCTCAAACGCATGACGCCGCCCGAAAAACCGATCGGCGGTCGATAATCGCACGAAGTTCCCGCCGCGCTTTTGCCGCTCCCCGAGGCTGGCGGAGCAAAAGATCACCACGAGCCGCCCCGCTTCCTGCGCTACCGATTTGCACGATCCGCAAATTTTTATTATCTTGCGGATAGTTAGGCAATTCGAACAGCTATGATACGATATGGAGGGGGGGGGCATTTTGAGTGCTGCGGCACTGTTCCTGCTGGGAACGCTCCAAGCGCTGCACGCGCAGAAGAACCCGTTTTTGGAGCAAATCCGTAATTTTCCGCAGGAGAAGATCCACGTGACGACCGACCGCGACGCCTATATCGCGGGCGACACGGTGTGGCTGCGTGCGCACTGCGTCGACCCCGCGACGCTCGAACCGCTCACGGCGCTACGTCTACGTGGAGCTTCGCACGACGGACAACCTGCTCGTGCGCCGCATCAAGATTCTGCAACGCGGCGGCGTCTATGCCGGCTACCTGCCCCTGCCCGCGACGCTCGCACAGGACGAATACGTGCTGTGCGCCTACACGCTCTACATGCGCAACCTCGGCGGCGACTATCTCTTCTCGAAACCCCTTTCGGTCAATCCCTACCGACAACCCGAAAAACGACGGCGCCGCACGGCGGCGGGCCCCCTC
>OGQI01001779.1_pt1 | contig 13940 bp, 7 predicted proteins | sample 1553171 | NCBI WGS metagenome assembly OGQI01 (sample SAMEA2579988, study PRJEB22360) | human gut metagenome | biome: human gut; feature: human-associated habitat; material: faeces | place: Denmark | collected 2008/2010
TACTGAATAACGGAAAATGGGCAAAATATGGCAAAAATAGAGAAAATAGGAAATACTCAAGTGATTGATAATAAGGAAGATAATTTCTTTTATTTTCCTATGATTTCTATGGCTTGTACCGGTTCTGGGTACTGTCAAATCTCGGACGCGCATAGTATGAATTGACATTGGCGGCAATCTCATGACCGGCCAGCCCGACGGGTTCATCACGGAAGTAATCTTCGTGTTCCTTCAAACCGGTTGACCACCACATACCCCATTGGCCAACGCCCCAGAAGATATTGGAACCCTGCCAGTAGTCACGCTTCATCACTCCCTGGAAGAAGAGGCGAACATCAAATCCCTTGTAATTGGCATTCAAGTCAAGACCGAAATGATAACGGGGAGTATTGTTGCCTATCACCTTCAAGTCACCGTGGTCCTCCAAAGTCTGTGCACCTTTGGTGATGCCCGGTTTTCCATCCTGGTCGGCATACATGATGTCACCGGCAGTCCAAACGCCGGAACCGATGGCACTTTGTCCGCCCACTTTATTCAGATGCGCCTGCATCTCATCATCTGTCTTAGCAATTCCCACGGTTTCAAAGCCCCAGATTTCACCAATCTCGCGGCCTGCGATATAAGTATTGATTGAGTTTGTCGGGTTACCCGGGTATCTGTCTATATAAGTACGTGCATCAGAAACATTGAACTTAATGCCATAGCCCATACCGAAGTTGGTGCGGTCCTGCCATCCGATGGTAAGTTCCCAACCCTTCGTCTTCAAGTCACAGTTATTGGTCTTGGGAGTCGCAATACCCAATGTAGCGGGCAACTCTACAGACGGACCTACCATATTGTCCGTATAACGGATATAAGCATCGAATGACCCGGTCAGACGGTTGTTGAACAGCCCCCAGTCAAGACCGATATTCCAGGTACGCACTTTCTCCCAAGTCAAGGCTGTACTGATAAGGTCGCCTACATAAGCAGTGTTTGGTTTCAGTCCATTCTGCAGCCAGCTTCCGTTTGCCTGCTTCAATGTCATGGCACGATAAGTAGGATACCAGCCGTTTGTATTCATATTCCCCAGTTCACCATAAGAGAAACGGAACTTCAACTGATTGCAAACATCCGCAAAATCTTCCCAGAAGTTTTCCTGGGCAATGTTCCAACCCAAAGAGAAGGAGGGAGACAACTGCCAACGATTGCCACGGCGGAAGCGGGAGGTACCATCATAGCGCAAATTGGCCTCTGCCAGATAACGACCTTTATAATCATAGTTCAAGCGGCCAAAGAAACCCGCTGTGGCCCACTCATTACGATAGCCACCCACCTCGGGCACCTTATCCTTACCGGCGCCGTCAATATTCGATATCAAGTCCAGTTCCGGAAGGTCTTCCACCTGCAAACCATATCCTTTGGCACTAAAAAACTTCTGGCGCATTTCTTCGGACTGAAAACCACCCATTACCTTAAAATTATGATCATCATTGATAGCAAGAGAATAAGTGGAGTAAATATTCCAGTTCATGTAGCTCTCTTTCTTGTAGTCTTGATAGAGACTTGAGGTTCCTTGCGTATCCACAATATTTCCACTCACATCGTGGTTATAGTAAGGAAGTCCGGTTTCACGTGTATCTATAGAATTGGTACTATAGTTGAACTCAACATTGGTAATCCAATTCTTCACGGGTTCGAATACCAAGCTTGCTTGATGATAAACCTTATCTGTCTGCACATCGCGCTCACCACCCAATGCAAGTGACATCGCCGGCGTATCGGCATTACCATTAAAATAATAGCCGTTTTCATCATAAACCGGAAGATTAGGCCAAGTCTGACGGCCGATTCTCTCATACAAACCGCCACCAAAATTGGTAGGACGGCCAAGGTCTTGACGGACATAACGCAAGCTGTAATTGAACTTCAACCATTTGGTCAGCTCGGCACCAAATTTGGCAGTAGCATTATAGCGCTTCAAGTCATCGGAACCATGACGGAGCAAACCATTCTGATCCAGATAGCCCAATGAAGCATAATAATTGAACTTGTCACCACCACCGCTTACACTGAAATTATGTTCTTGCGAGAAGGAAGAGCCCTTGTAGATTTCGGAAAACCAGTCAGTATTGGCATACGCCGTAGTAAACGGGTCGCCTGCCGGTTTACCCCATACATTGCCATCAGTAGGCAAACCGCCACGATTAGTACCTCCCGCAGCCTGGAAGTCAAGCATCTGCTGCATCACTGTATCAGAGAACTGGGCATTGTCCTGACCGTTGCGTGCAGCCTCATTGAAGTAGTTGGCAAAGGTATAGGAGTCCATCATCTCCGGCAGATTCACCGGACTGTTGAAGCGGAAGCTGTTGTTGTAGTTGATAGTCGGCTTGCCCGATTTGCCTTTCTTGGTAGTCACCAAGATAACACCGAACGGTGCACGCGACCCATAAATAGAGGAAGCGGCAGCATCCTTCAATACAGAAATATTCTCGATGTCCTGCGGATTCACCGTATTGATGTCACCTTCCATACCGTCAATCAAAATCAGCGGACTTCCGCTTGAGCCGTCACCGATGGTACCGTTGCCACGGATATTGATGGACATATTCTTGTCCAGTTCACCGGTATTGGTCGTAATCTGCAAGCCCGGTACCAAGCCCTGCAATGCCTGCGTGGCATTCGCTACCGGACGTGCTTCAATTTCCTTCGCCGTAGCCAGCCCCACAGAACCTGTCAGGTTCACCTTCTTCTGCGTGCCGAAACCTACCACTACCACCTCGTCCAGCATTTCGCTGTCTTCTTTCAGAGTCACAGTAAAGGATGTTTTTCCAGCCACCGGCAGCTCTACCGTCTTATAACCGATAAAGCTGATTGTCAAAGTGGCATCCGAAGGGACTTTCAAAGAGAAATTACCGTCAATGTCGGTAATTGTTCCATTCGTCGCATTCCCTTTCTCCACTACACTGGCGCCAATCACCGGTCCCATCGCATCATTAACCACACCTTTTACATTGATTGTCGAACTCTGTGCGTTCAAGAACTGAACATTCAACAGAAGGGCCATACAAATGGCCAAAGTGACATACACTTTCAGCCCGAGTCCTTCAAAGAATCTCTGTCTTTTCCTTAGGAAAACCATTGGTTTCAACAAGTAAAACCTTTTGTTTCAATAGCCGAAAACTATTGTTCCGACAAGCAAAAACCAGCGTGGAAGTCTGCACAAAGCATCCCAAATCACCTGCTTTTTCGACTCAAAACATCAGATTTTCCACAGAAAAACGCTGGAATCGACCTAAAAAAGCATGGAATCACTTGCAAAAAGAGCCTGATTGTCGTACCTTAGTACACTGTAAGCAAATCATTTTGCCTGCATGTGACAAAACAAAAAATAGAAATGAAAATCACCCAACTGAGAGAAAAAGACGGGAATCTAACACTGAGCACGACAGACTTGGACACCTTCCTACAGAAAATCAAAACGGAGACCAAAACCCAGCCCGTATCCACTTTCCGCCAGCAACTGCGATACTGCTTGCCCGGCAAGCGCTGCAACGAGGCAGACCGACTGCCCAAAGTACTCCCGGCAGCCGAATTCCGCAAGACGAACGGTGTCTGCCAGATGAAAACCTACAACGGCATCGTGGAACTGACCGTAGGCCCGCTTTCCGGCAAGTCCGAAATAGCCCTTGTGAAACGTCTTGCCTGGGAACAGCCCCAGACGCGGCTCGTATTCACCGGTTCCAGCGGACGGACTGTAAAGATTTGGACTACCTTCACCCGTCCGAACAATTCGCTGCCGGGCAAACGGGAAGAAGCCGAAGTATTCCACGCCCATGCCTACCGCCTTGCCGTGAAATGCTACCAGCCCCAACTGCCTTTCGACATTCTGCTGAAAGAGCCCAAGCTGGAACAGTACTCCCGCCTCTCCTTCGACCCCGAAGCCATGTACCGCCCGGACTCCATACAGTTCTATCTTGCACAGCCCGTCTCCATGCCCGACGAAACCACCTATCGAGAAGCCCTGCAAGACGAGAAGTCACCCCTGACGCGCGCCGTGCCGGGATATGAAGCCGAAGAAGCCATCATCATGCAGTTTGAAGCCGCCTTGCAGAAGACTTTCGCCGAAGCGACGGGTGCCGGTGCCGACAACAGCCTGCACTCCCTGACCGTACGCCTTGCCGAGAACTGTTTCCGTTCGGGTATCCCCGAAGAAGAGACCGTGAAGCGTACCTATTTCCATTATTATCTGCGCCAAAAAGAGACTGTCATCCGGCAGATTGTAAGAAGCGTTTACCAAGAGAACAAAGGCTTCAATACCCAAAGCAGCCTCAGCAAAGAGCAAAGACTTGCCATACAGACGGACGAGTTCATGAAACGCCGCTACGACTTCCGCTACAATACCCAGGTGGGCGAAGTGGAATACCGTGAACGCCACTCGTTCCGTTTCCGCTTCTCCCCCATCGACAAGCGCACGCTGAACAGCATTGCACTGGATGCACAGTCGGAAGGCATTCCCTTGTGGGACAGAGACATCAGCCGGTACATCTACTCCAACCGCATCCCGGTATTCAATCCGCTGGAAGATTATCTGTACGACCTTCCGCACTGGGACGGGAAAGACCGTATCCTGGCACTCGCCCGGACAGTACCCTGCAACAACCCGTACTGGGCCGAACTGTTCCACCGCTGGTTTCTCAACATGGTGGCACACTGGCGCGGCAATACCGACAAGAAATATGCCAACAGCGTCTCCCCCTTATTGGTAGGTGCACAAGGCACCCGCAAAAGCACCTTTTGCCGAAGCATCGTCCCGCCCGAGCTGCGTGCCTATTATACGGACAGCATCGACTTCTCGCGCAAGCGCGACGCCGAACTTTACCTCAACCGTTTTGCGCTCATCAACATCGATGAATTCGACCAGATAAGCAGCACCCAGCAAGGATTCCTGAAACATATCCTCCAGAAGCCGGTGGTCAACGTGCGCAAGCCATACGCCAATGCCGTGCTCGAGATGCGCCGATACGCCTCGTTCATCGCCACCAGCAACCAGAAGGACTTGCTGACCGACCCCAGCGGCAGTCGCCGGTTCATCTGCATAGAAGTGACGGAAGCAATAGACACCAACCGCCCGATAGACTACAACCAGCTTTATGCCCAGGCCATGCACGAACTGGACCACGGCGAACGCTATTGGTTCGACCAGTCGGACGAACGGATTATGACGGAAAACAACCACGATTTCGAACAGATACCGCCCGAAGAGCAACTGTTCTACCACTATTTCCGCATTGCCGGAAATGACGAGGAGGGAGAATGGCTGTCGTCTGCCGAAATACTGAACCGCCTGCGCCGGTACAGCGCCATCCCGCTGTCCACCAAGAGAGTGAATGTATTCGGAAGGATACTACAGAAACATGAAGTGCCGTCCCGCAGAACACGGTTCGGCACGCTGTATCATGTGGTGGAGTGCAAGAGACAAGAAGATTAGTCTTTAAAATATTCAGACACCGGCAATGCTTCTATCGTTTTATCTCCTACGGAAAATTTGTCATGTTGGTTATAAGTGAGTATCAGTCCATGCCCCATCTTGAAGAAAGACAAGGCATCCAGTAAACCATCTACTTCCCTTTTCCGGTTTTCTGCGGTCAAGGCATAGCATACCTGGATGGCAAGCTGGGGCACAGAATTGCGTACAACTATAAAGTCGCATTCCTTCCGGTTCTCATTGTAATAGAATATTTCAGAGTAACGACGACGCAATTCCGCAAAAACCATGTTCTCCAGCCTCCGACCCTCATCACGGGTGAAAGATGGAGAGGTGACAAATACAACACCATTGTCCACACAATACACTTTCTTCGGGTTCAACAGTTGCGCTTTATATGAATATGAAAATTTCGGAACAAAGTTTATCAAGTAAGTCTGTTCGAAATAGGAGAAATAATCAGACACAGTAGAAGTACTTTTCATTCCCAGTATCTGTTTCAGTTTTGTAGCAGACACCAGATTGCCCACATTCCCCATCAAATAGGCCAAGAGACTTTTCAAAGAGTGGTCATCACGTATATTATATCTCACGGCAATATCACGATATACTATATCATTGACTAAATCCGTCAGAACATCCTGATCATCCAGTTGCAAGTATTGAGGGAAGCCACCCTGATGCAGATAGTCGTACAAGGAACTGTCACCGATAGTCTTACCCGTAAAACCGCAATATTCAGCATACGAAAAAGGGAACAGTTCTTTCGTAATATGTCTTCCTGTCAACTTCGTGCCCAATTCACGACTCAACATCGAAGCATTGGAGCCGGTGATTCCCACATAAAACCCTTCATCCAACTTGCCCCGAATATACACCTCCCAACCATCAACAATCTGTATTTCGTCAAAAAGAAGAGCGATACACCCTTCATGTTCCTTAATAACTTCATCCACTATACGGAAATCACTGAATTCAAATCCATACAGTAAAGGGGTATCAAAATTCAAGGAGAGCACCTCTTCCGGCTTGTATCTATCCACCGATAATTGTGCCAGCAATGTACTCTTACCACAACGGCGAATACCAGATATAATCAGTGCATAGTCTGCTACCAAGGGAGGTAAAGACAACAATAGGTCACGTCGGAAACTTTGAAATTTCCTCAACCGTTCACGTTGCACACGTATGGCTTCTACTATATCCGATTTGCTTATCATAGGGCTATGTCATTTATATTCAGATACAAATATAAACATTCCATTCCGAATAAACAAATCTATCTATTCTAAATGGATAGATTTGTTTATTCGGAATGAAAGCACTACCTTAGCACCTCATTACAAAAATAACGCTTATGCAAGACATAATAAACGGACGCTGCGGCTGGTGCGGAACCGACGAGCTGTATGTGAAATACCACGATGAAGAGTGGGGAAAACCGGTAACAGACGACAAGACACTATTCGAGTTTCTTGTATTGGAAAGTGCCCAGGCCGGACTAAGCTGGATAACCATCCTCAAAAAGCGGGAAGGCTACCGCAAAGCCTTTTGCAATTTCGATACCGCGCAAGTGGCGCAAATGACCGATGAAGACGTGGAACGGCTGATGCACTTTGACGGCATCGTGAAAAACCGTCTGAAAATCAAGTCGACCATCACCAATGCAAAGCAGTTTCTTGCCATACAGAAAGAATTCGGCAGCTTTTACAACTATACGCTATCCTTCTTCCCCGACCGGAACCCTATTATCAATCATTTTCAGTCATTGAGTGAGATTCCGGTATCATCGCCCGAATCAGATGCCATGAGCAAAGACATGAAAAAACGGGGATTCAAGTTCTTCGGCTCTACCATTTGCTATGCCCATCTGCAAGCTTCGGGGTTTATCAACGACCATCTGACGGATTGCATTTGCCGAAATCAGAAACAATAAAACAAAGAAATATACAGAAGCAAGCAAAACATCAACACAAGGCGGTCACCCTCCCCCATCGGAAAGGCGACCGCTTCAGTGTTATAAAATCTGTTTCTCAGTATGTAATACACTGAGAAGAAATGTTATTCTATTCCGATACTATGGCATACGGGAAAAAGGATGAACGTAAACTCATAATCAGCGTATGGCACCAGGTATTCCGGACGTGCAATACGTCCCCAGCTATCCTCACAACCCAGACCGGCTTGCACCTTGTCGATACAAAGATTAGTCAAATCAGCTTCATCCACCTCTTGCGAGTGTCCTTGCCCTTTGCTCCAGCCTTCATCTAAAGACTCGATGGTATAGTGCAAGGCAGATGCAGAGAAGGGAGCGGCTGCCACAAACTTGATGCCATTACCAGACTGATCCAACATCTTCCACCAACGAATATCGGTCTTTGTTCCGTTTTCCTGCGGACGGATGTAGGGATAGAACTGCTCGGCCACACTTTGGCGATAAATACCTAAGTCGGCGCAATGGTTACGGTCAATATAATTTTCAACCGGACCGCGTCCATAGTATTCAACGGTTTCAAAGCTGCGCGGCATAGGCATCTGCAGACCGAAACGGAACATGTTCGATACTTTGGCATTCTTGTCGGCAGTCAGCTTCTGGGTCACCTTGACGGCACCGGCATTGTTGATGACATAAACAAGGTTCAGCTTAGCTGAAACACCCGGCATGTCGTAAGCAGATTCTACAATCACCTGATTGTTCTCCGTGCGCTGTTTGAAAGAGGTCAGTTTGATTTCCGGATTCTTCCAAGCGATATATTTGCGTTGCAGATTGGCACCGTAGTCGTTGTCAACAGGCGCACGCCAGAAGTTTGGTTTTAAAGCCTCGCCGTCTTTAATCATATCCCGGCCATTCACTTCGTACTTGGTCAGATAACCGTTGTGCTTGTTGATTTCTACACGGAAAGCATTACCGGAGACGATGAGGTAGTTCCAATCGTTATCCTGTACTTGGGGAGCCGTCATCTCGATATTGCTCTGTTCGCAGTTCTTCAATTCCATGGAAGGAGCTTGGTAAGGATTGAGCGTCAACTGGTCTTTTGCCACTACATGTCCGGCGGAAAGCAATCCTTCACGGTTCTTCAGCTTATAGGAAACATTCAGCAACCACTCGGTGCATTGGCAAGTCTTGCCCAAGTCCAACTTGATTTTGGCTGTCTGTTGGGGAGCTACATTCAGATTATCCACACGACCAGTCCGTATCACCTTACCACCTTTCAGTACCTCCCACTCCATATAATAGGCAGAAAGGTCACGGAAGAAGTATTCATTGAACACATTGATTTCGCCGTTCTTCAAGTCGGCCGGAGTAGTCCAGATGTCTTGATAAATACGGCCTACCTCATACATGTGGGGATTGGGTACACGGTCGGGGCTAATCAAACCATTATCACAGAAGTTACCGTCGCTGGCATCAAAACGGTTGAAGTCACCGCCGTAGGCATAAATCATCTTACCGTTCTTTCCTGTCCAACGTACAGACTGATCAACAAAATCCCAAATAAAGCCACCTTGGAATTTGGGATATTTACGCACCAAATCCCAATATTCTTTAAAACCTCCTTGCGAGTTTCCCATCGCATGAGCATATTCGCACTGAATCAGGGGCTTTGTCATAGAATCATCCTCACTGTATTTCTTACATCCGTCATAGCCATAATACATCGGGCAATAGATGTCTGTCTTGCCTGTTTTACCGGCTTGTTCATATTGTACGGCACGGCTCGGGTCTTCAGCCTTTATCCAATCGTAGGCAGCTTCGAAATTAGCGCCATAGCCGGCTTCGTTGCCCAAAGACCAGAAAATGACGCTGGGATGATTGAAGCTACGCTGCACATTGCGCTGGTTACGCTCCATATGTGCTTTCTTATAGTCCTCACGTTTGGCAAGTGTCTCTTCCCCATAACCCATTCCGTGGGATTCGATATTGGCTTCGGCCACTACGTAAATACCATATTGGTCGCAGAGGTCGTACCAGAGATTATTGTCGGGATAATGGCAGGTGCGCACGGCATTCAAGTTGAACTGCTTCATCACCTGAATATCCTGAATCATGCGTTCGCGAGAAATGACGTAACCACCGTCCGGATCCATCTCGTGGCGGTTGGCTCCCTTGAAGAGAACGGGCTGGCCGTTGACAAGTATCTGACTTCCTTTCAGCTCTATCTTTCGGAAGCCCACCTTTACGGGAATCACTTCACTGCTGCCTTGCAAAGTGGCACGCAGGGTATACAAGTAAGGCGTTTCCGCCGTCCACTTATGAGGATTCTCCACATTTATCAAGGCAGTAGCGCTACCTTTGGCGACAGCTGTAGCCACCTGTTTTCCGGCAGCGTCCAGCAGTTCAAGACTGACATTGCCGCCACCCTTCACATCAAGCTGTACTTTCAGGGAACCGTTCTTATAAGCAGCATCCAAATCGGGAGTGACACGGATGTCCTGAATGCGCTTCTTGTCACGGGCATACAAGTAGCAATCGCGCCCTACACCGCTATAACGGAAGAAGTCCTGGTCTTCCAGATACGTCCCGTCACACCAGCGGAATACCTGAAAGGCTATCAGATTCTTTTGTCCCGGCTTCAAGTAGGGTGTCAGGTTGAATTCAGCCTCTAGTTTGCTGTCCTCACTATAACCTACGTACTTGCCGTTTACCCACAAATACATATTGGAAGTCACGGAACCGAAATGAGCAATGATGTCCTTACTCTTCCAGTCGGCAGGTATTACAATCTCACGACGGTAGGAACCTACATTGTTATTCTCCGTCGGCACCTGCGGTGGATTGTTCTTGAACTGATTGCGCCAGGCATATCCGGTATTCACGTAGATAGGGTCGCCGAAACCGTTCAGTTCCCACATACCGGGAACGGCCATATCGCTCCATCCCTTGTCGTTGAACCCCACTTTCCAGAAATCCGTGGGACGGGCATCGGCATTCTTCACCCAGAAGAATTTCCAGATACCGTTCAGAGTCATGTAATTGGAAGAATGTTCTTTTGCTCCACGAGCCGCAGCATCTACCGACTCATAGGCAAAATAGTTGGTGTGCATCGGAGCACGGTTCACGGCATTCACTTCAGGGTTTTGCCATTCAGTGAAGGACTGTGCGCTTGCGGCAATGGCAAAAGTCGCAAGCAGTCCGGTAATGAAATGTTTCTTCATGGTAAATAGTTTATAAAAATTAGCAACGGCATACAAGCAGAACCGGTATGCCGTCACAAAGATACGCCTATCCTATAATTAAAAGGAAGAATAATCGTTCAAAAAAGGCTGAATTTAATTCTTTAAGTAAGTGTTCATAACTAGTTCACATAATTAAATAGGTGACTAAATGGGAATTTATTTTGATTGAGTACTTATCCGCAAACGATAGACTCCGAACGAACGGGGCTGAAGCTCCAGGCTCAGAGAACGGGAAGCCACCTCCACCGGACGAATACGTGGAACAATAGCCTCCTGCTCCAGTGTATTCTTGGCTTTCCAGTCATCACTTTGCAAATAGGTGCAGGAACCCGAGACAAGCTGCCGCTTCTTCAATCCGCTGAACTCTATCTGTACCTTCTCCGATCTGCTGCCCGCATTGACAAGCTTCAGAATTACTTCTCCCGTAGGAGCATCCAGCACTGCCGATGCATAAAGGCTGTCCTGCCCCGTCACGGGTTTTCCGTCCATTTGCAGGTTCAGCACATCTGTTCCGGCATTCATACCGTACATCTGCTGTACGTAATAGTTGGGAGTCCGCATCATGCGGAGATTGTCGAACCAAATCAAATCGGGATTCCACTGCCAGGCATCCACATGGGCAAACAACGGAGCATAGGTAGCCAGGCGCACCACATCGGCATTACGTTCCAGTCCCGTCATAAAAGCTGCTTCGGACAGTGCCGCCAAGAAATTATTGGCTTTCCCGGTGGGGTGGTCATGCGATGCATATTCACCGGCAAAGACTTTCGGTCCTTTACGGTCATAGTCATCATAGCGGGCGGCATTGGCAAAGAACCAGTCGGGAGCCATATAATAATGCTCGTCCACCAAATCCACCCCGATGCGTTTCATCTCAGGCCAGAGGTAATCGAACTTGTCTCCATCTGCACTCGGACCGGAAGAACCTACAATCTGCATATCGGGATATTCCGCACGGATGGCTTTCGTGAACACTTCCAGACGCTCGGGATAGACTTCCCCCCACTGTTCATTGCCGATGGCAATCATTTTCAGACCGAACGGTTCGGGATGTCCCATATCGGCACGCACCTTTCCCCACTTGGAGGTTGCAGCACCGTTGGCAAACTCGATGAGGTCGAGGGCATCCTGCACGTACGGGCCGAGTTCTCCAAGGGGAACCACTTCGTTGCTTTCGTATTGGCAGGACAGCCCGCAGCTCAGTACCGGCAGAGGCTCTGCACCGAGGTCTTCACTCAGCAGGAAATATTCGTAAAAGCCAAGTCCGTAACTCTGGAAATAATCCGGGAAAGCTTTATGCTTGAATGTATAGTTCCAGCGATTTTCGTTCAAAGGACGGTTCTCTACCGGACCCACGGAATGCTTCCATTGATAACGGGTGGCAAGGCTGTTGCCTTCGATGATGCAGCCACCGGGAAAACGGAATACTCCGGGATTGAGGTCATAGAGGGCTTGTACCAAGTCGGCACGCAATCCATTCTCACGCTTCTTCCAAGTGTTCACCGGGAAGAGAGAGATGTGGTCCATATCTACCGTACCCTCCGTCTGCAACACAACACGCAGACGCGAGCGAACATCGGTAAAAGGAGCTTTCAGCACAGCCGTCAGCTTCTGCCATTCACTGCCTTTCACTTCCAGTTCCTTCTTCAGGAGATTCTCTCCGTTGGAATTCACCAGTTCGACGGAAAGCTTCATTGGTTTGGTATCCGGCGTACGGACATAGGCAGAGAAACGGTAATCTTCTCCTTTTTTTAGGCCGATACCACGATAACCTTCATTATCCAGTCCGGCACGTAAAAGACGGCCGTCATTGGTAATGCGCACATAATGCGGATTGCGGTCGAAGCAGGGCCGCTCGTCCTGTACCGTCACCTCGCCGAAAGGTATCCACCCCACCAGCGGCTGCGGGAACTCAAAAGAGCGGTTCTTTACCAGTTCGGCATACAAACCACCGTCCGCACCGAAATTGATGTCTTCGAAGAAGACTCCATACATGGCAGGATTTATCCGAGCCGTCGGTTTTGATACATCAACAGTCATCACATGCCGTTGCGCCTGCATGCCAAGAGCAACGAACAATGTCAATAGAAATAAAAGTCTTTTCATGGTTTTAATCTGTTTATAACGATAGCATAAGCTAAATTATGACGACATACTTACCTATTCTATATCAATCCTATTTACCGGCAACCACACATCCATCTTGCCCTCACCCCGGTGTGCCCATGCATAATAAGGTATCAGGGTCAGCGTCACATCTCTGGTTGCCAACTTTCCGGCAGCATCAAAACCAAGAGCCTGCACTTCTGTGGTAATTTCGTTGATGCCATACAGCAGTTCGGGCTTCTCCGTCACCTGGAATTTCGGATGACGGTTCAGGATGATATTTTGTATATTAAAATCATTATCGGCCCACTCGGCACAATAAACGATAGGACCACGCTCAACAGCCACCCGTCCACGGTCGGCAACCACTTTTTCATTGGCTTTCACCACACGGGGTTGCATGTCGAAATGCACCTCTACCACATCCCCTTTCTTCCACTTCCGGTCTATCCGGAGATAGCCTTTACGAAGTTCACCGGTCACCTCCTCGCCATTCACCGATACACGATAGCCCAACTTCAGGTCGTCGGCATACGAATAAAGGTCACTCGGAAGTACACTGCCGCGCACCCAACCCGGAATACGGATATTCATCGTAAACGGCAGGTTGCCCTGAGCCACCTTCACACGAATATCTCCGTTCCAGGGGTATCCGGTTTCCTGCTCCAGCACCACTTTCTTTTCATTCAACTTCAACTCGGCACGGTTGGACAAGAAAAGGTTGACGTACACTTGATTGTCTTTCACGGCATACACATATCCCGGCAAAGAAGGAATGAACCGGCTGATGTTGCTGGGACAGCAGGCACAACCAAACCACGGCTGGCGTGTAATCGTATGGTCGGCATTGAAGTGATACTTACCATCGCAAGACAACGGATTGGGATAGAAGAACTTGCCTCCGTCCAATGAAACGCCGGAGATTAATCCGTTGTAAAGCGTACGTTCCAACACGTCGAAATACTTGGAATCGCCATGCAGCAGGAAGAGGCGGTAATTCATGTAAACATTGCCGATGGCGGCACAGGTCTCATTGTAGGCGGTCAGATTCGGCAATTCATAGTTATCACCGAAAGCTTCGCCCGCATGACGCGCACCGATACCGCCGGTAATATATATCTTCTTGCCGACGATATTCTCCCATATCTTGTCGATAGCCTTGATGTAGGAGCTGTCACCCGTAATGGCA
>OGQI01001780.1_pt1 | contig 13940 bp, 7 predicted proteins | sample 1553171 | NCBI WGS metagenome assembly OGQI01 (sample SAMEA2579988, study PRJEB22360) | human gut metagenome | biome: human gut; feature: human-associated habitat; material: faeces | place: Denmark | collected 2008/2010
TGCCCGGCGACACGGTCGTCACGGCGGGCATCTACCGGATCAATCCGAACGAAACGGTAAAAATCATCAAATAACCGTACCATGAATCTACCCCGCTACTCGCTCGACAACCGCAAGGTTATCTTTTTTTTCCTGGCCATACTGCTCGTCGGCGGCATTGTCGCTTTCACGCAACTGGGCAAAAAGGAGGACTCGCCATTCGTCATTAAAAGCGCGGCGATCGTCACCCGCTATCCCGGAGCGACGCCCGAAGAGGTCGAACAATTGATCACCGAACCGATCGAACGCGAAATCCAGTCGATGCGCCGCGTCTACAAGATCACGTCCGAGTCGTGGTACGGCATGTCGAAAATCATGATCGAACTGCAACCCTCGACGCCGGCCGGCGAGATGCCGCAGATGTGGGACGAACTGCGCCGCAAAATCATGAACGTGCAGCCCGCGCTGCCCGACGGGGCGTCGAACATCTCGGTCAGCGACGATTTCGGCGACGTCTTCGGCATCTATTACGGACTCTCGGCCGACGAAGGATTTACCTACGAAGAGATGCGCGACTGGGCGCAGCGAATCAAGACCGAACTGGTGACGGTGCCCGGCGTGCAGAAAGTCACGCTGTTCGGCGAACAGAACGGGGTGGTGAACGTCTACCTCAGCATGTCGGCCCTCGGCAACCTGTTCATCACGCCCGACGAAGTGATCCGCATCCTCAGCGGGCAGAACACGCTGGTCGGCAGCGGCGAAAAAATGGCCGGCCAGATGCAGATCAAGATCATCGAAACGGGAACTTATAAGAACCTCGACGACATCCGCAACCAGATTCTGACCTCGACCCAGGGTCTTCAGGTGCGCCTGGGCGACATCGCCCGGATCGAAGCGGGCTATGCCGAACCGCCAGGCACACTGATGCGCGTCAACGGCCGGCGGGCCATCGGGATCGGCGTTTCGACCGACCCGGAAAAAGACGTCGTCAAAACCGGCGCGCTGATCGAACGGAAACTGGCCGAGCTGAACCCGCAGATACCGATCGGCATCACGCTACAGACGCTCTATCCGGAAAACCGGATCGCTCGGGAAGCCAACAATACCTTCATCGTCAACCTGATCGAATCGGTTTCGATCGTAATCGTACTAATCATGCTGATCATGGGTCTGCGCGCCGGCATATTGATCGGCAGTTCGCTGATCTTCGCCATCGGCGGCACGCTGCTGATCATGCAGTTTCTCGGCGTCGGCCTGAACCGTACTTCGCTGGCCGGATTCATCATCGCGATGGGAATGCTGGTCGATAACGCGATCGTCGTAACCGACAACGCGCAAAACGCGATCCTGCGCGGCGCGCGACGACGGCAGGCGCTGATCGACGGAGCCACCGGACCGCAATGGGGCCTGCTCGGAGCCACGTTCATTGCGATCTGCTCGTTCCTGCCGCTGTACCTGGCCCCGTCGGCGGTCGCCGAGATCGTCAAACCGCTGTTCGTCGTCGTAGCCATTTCGCTGTTGCTGAGCTGGATGCTCGCGCTGAGCCAAACCCCGCTATTCGGCAGCTACATTCTGAAAGAACAAACGCAGGCGGCTCCGCGAGACCCCTACGACCGGAAATTCTACCGCCTGTTCGACCGGTTGCTCGAACGGCTGATCCGCCGGCGCTGGTGGGTCGCGGGGATCATGGTCGCGCTGTTCGCCGGGTCGCTGCTGGTCATGGGAGCCATGCCGCAAAATTTTTTCCCGAACCTCGACAAGCCCTATTTTCGGGCCGACTGTTTCCTGCCCGACGGCTACAATATCCGGGATATGGAACGGAACATAATGCGGCTCGAAGAGTGGTTGTTACGGCAGCCGTCCGTTAAGAACGTCTCGGCGACGATGGGCAGTTCTCCTCCGCGGTACTACCTGGCCAGCACTTCGTTCGGCCCGAAACCCAATTTCGGCAACCTGCTGGTGGAATTGACCGCGAAAGACTCGACGGCGGCGGTGGAGGAGCGTTTCAACGCCTATGCCCGCGCCAATTTCCCCGACCTGCTGGTACGCTCGTCGCTGTTCAAACTGTCGCCTGCGGTCGAAGCGGCCATCGAAATCGGATTCATCGGTCCCGACATCGACACGCTCGCCGCGCTGACCGAACAGACCGAAAGGTTGATGCGCGAGATCCCGGAAGTCACCGACATCCGCAGCAGTTGGGGCAACCCGATCCCGGTCTGGGAACCCGTTTATTCGCAGGAAAAAGGGCCCCGGCTCGGCATCACGCGACTCGCGGCAGCCCAGCAGATGACCATCGCCACCTCGGGCTACCAACTCGGCGAGTACCGTCATAAGGATCAGTTCATGCCGATTCTGCTGGTCGACGACGACCGGGCCGATTTCAACCTGAATAACCTGCGATCGGTGCCGATCTACTCGCCGAAAGGCAATGTCTATCCGCTCGAGCAGGTCGTCGACCGTTTTGATTTCGGATTCCGTTACGGCACGATCAAGCGCTACAACCGCGAACGGGTGATGATGGCCCAGTGCGACCCGGTACGCGGAGCCAATACGAAAGCGGCTTTCGGCAAGGTGCTCGAACAAGTGCGGTCGCGGATCGCGCTGCCCGAAGGCTACGACCTGAAGATCTTCGGCGAAGAACAGGGACAACAGGAGTCGAACGCTGCGCTGGCCGCCAACATGCCGCTCACGTTCATACTGATATTCATCACGCTGCTGCTGCTGTTCCGTACCTACAAAAAACCGGTCGTCATCGTGCTGATGGTGCCGATGATTTTCATTGGCGTCGTCGTCGGCCTGTTGGCTACCGGCAAACAGTTCGACTTTTTCGCGATGCTCGGCCTGTTGGGACTCGTCGGCATGAACATCAAGAACGCCATCGTACTGGTCGACCAGATCGGCGCCGAAACGGCAGTCGGCAAAAGCCCCTACGACGCCGTTCTGTCGGCGACCCGATCGAGAATCGTCCCGGTCATGATGGCCTCCGGCACCACGATTCTCGGTATGCTGCCGCTGCTGTTCGATTCGATGTTCGGCGGCATGGCCGCCACGATCATGGGCGGACTGCTGGTCGCTTCGCTGCTGACCATTCTGGTACTGCCCGTCGCTTACTGCCTGTTTTTCGGAATCCGTAAACCGGCGCCTGCAAACCCTTAAAACAAACCCCGCAATGCGTACGAAATTCATATACCTATTACTGATCGCAGCCGTATCCGGCTCCGCCGCCGCCCAGGACACGCTCTCGCTCGACGACTACCGACTTCGCGTCCTGCAATACAGCTACACGCTGAAACAGGCCGCCGAGCAGACCCGCGCCGCAGAGGCCGCCGTCCGGGGCAGCTACACCGGTTTCCTGCCTCAACTCAGCGCCGACGGCGACTTTTCGATCAACTTCCGAAAACGTTTTCAGAGCGACCGGCTGCTGAAACCCTATTCGTTTTCGTTGCAGCCGGCTCTGGTACAGCAAATTTACGTCGGAGGAAGCGTCCGCGATAGTTACCGACAGGCTCAGGTGAATCAAGACCTGTTCCGGTTGCAGGAACAGCAATCGGAGCTGGACGTCGCCTACCTGGCCGAATACAACTACTGGAATCTGGCTTCGAACAAAGCGCTGCTGGACATCACGACCCGCTACGAAGCGATCGTCCGCGAAATGTTCAACGTAGTGCAGACGCGTTTCGACGACGGCTACGTAGCCCGCAACGACCTGCTGATGATTCAGACCCGATTGCAGGAAGCTGAATTCAGCCGTATACAGACCGAAAACGCCTACCGTATTTCGCTGCACAATTTCAACATCCTGATGGGAGAAAAACCCGACGCGCCCCGCCATGCGGCCGACTCGATCACGCAATCCGTTCCGCCGTTGCAGGAGATAGCCCCGGAAGAGGCCGTCCCGTCGCACCCGTCCTACCTGATCGCCGGCAAACAAATCGACCTACAGCGGTACAACGTCAGACTGGCGGCTTCGCGGTTCAACCCGCAGCTCTCGGCCGGCGTGCAGGGCATTTGGAACACCCCGTCGCCGAACTATCACGGACAGACCCGGATCGACGGGCTGGCATTCCTGCGGCTGAACATCCCGATTTTCCACTGGAACGAACGGCGTCACACGGTCCATGCGGCCGAAGCGACGCTCCGCTCGTCGCAGTATGCGCAGGCCGCCGTCGCGGACAACCTTTCGGTAGCGATCTCGAACGCATGGACAAACATCACCGAAGCGAATTTGCAGATCGCGACCGCCCGCTCAAACCTCGACGTCGCACGCGAGAACCTGTCGCTGAACACGTTCAGCTACAACGAGGGAGTACTGACCATCCTCGACGTCATATCCGCGCAACTTTCGTGGTTACAAGCTTATACGAACGCCGTAACGGCCCATTTCAACGAAAAGGTCGCCATTTCGGCCTATAAGAAAGCGATCGGCCGCTACGATTTTTCCAGATAATCCGCACGACCGTCGCCACCGCACGACCGCGGCTTACGGTGCGATTTCCAGAAACAAAGCGGCCATCCGTTTACGCCTTCTCTACCCCGCGATCTCGCTCAATTCGAGCCACCGCATACTTTTTTCGTCAATCAGGGCGATCACCTCGCCGATCCGCACCGATTTGGCGGTAAGCTCCCCGACAGATAGGCTACCGCTGCCGAGCAGTCGCTCCAGCTCGGCCTTTTCCTGCTCCAACTGCGGAATCTCCTGTTCGAGCCGTTCCATCTCTCGGTTTTCCTGATACGTCCGCTTGCGTTTGCCGGACGGCGCGGACGACTGTTTCGGCATTTGCTTTTCCTGTATCTTCTTGTTCTCCCGCGATCCGACCGCCCGTTCTTCGGACTCTTTCAGCCGTTTCCACTCAAGGTAATCGCTGTAATTCCCCGGAAAATCTTTGATCTGCCCGCCGCCCTGGAAAACCAGCAGGTGATCGGCTACTTTGTCCATGAAATAACGGTCGTGCGAAATTACGATCAAACAACCGCCGTAACCCTGCAAGAACTCTTCGAGCACTTGCAGCGTCATAATATCCAGGTCGTTGGTCGGCTCGTCAAGCACCAGAAAATTCGGATTGCGCATCAGCACCGTGCAGAGGTACAGCCGTCGCCGTTCGCCGCCGCTGAGTTTTTCGACATAATCGTACTGCGTCTGCGCCGTGAACAGGAAATACTGCAAAAATTGCGACGCGCTCAACCGGCGCCCTTCGCCCAGCTCGATATGTTCAGCTATTTCGGTCACCACGTCGATCACCTTCGCGCCATCGTCGAACGACAGCCCGTCCTGCGAATAGTAGCCGAAACGGACCGTCTCACCGATATCGATCGTCCCGGCATCCGGCTGCACCAGCCCCATCAGCATCTTGATAAAGGTCGATTTTCCGGTGCCGTTGTCGCCGACGATACCCATTTTTTCGTAACGGGCGAAACGGTAGTCGAATCCGTCGAGAATCACCTTGTCGCCGAAACGTTTGGAAAGCCCCCGCACCTCGAAGATCTTTTTCCCGATGTAAGCCGCTTTGACGTCCAGCCGCACATCTCCGCTCTCGCGGCGCTTGCGCAGCCGTTCCTCGAGTTCGCCGAACGACTCGACCCGCGAACGCGCTTTCGTCCCGCGCGCTTGCGGCTGCCGGCGAATCCACTCCAACTCGGTACGGTACAGATTGTTATCGCGCTCGCGTTGCGCATCGGCCGCATCGAGCCGCTGCTGCCGCTTTTCGAGATAAAGGCTGTAATTGCCGTGATACACGTACGCCTGCCGGTCGTCGATCTCAACGATGTCCGAGCAGACCCGGTCGAGGAAATAACGGTCGTGAGTCACCATCAGCAAGCTCAGTCGGGTATGAGCCAGATATTCTTCGAGCCATTCGGTCATCTCAAGGTCGAGGTGGTTCGTCGGTTCGTCGAGGATCAGCAGGTCGGGTTCGGCGATCAGCGCATTGGCCAGAGCGACCCGCTTGACCTGACCGCCGGACAACTGTCCGGTCGGCTGATCAAAATCCTTAATTTTCAACTGCGTGAGGATCTGCTTGACCCGCGATTCGTAGTTCCAGGCATCCTGCGCGTCCATTTCGGCCATCGCCCGGTGCAAAACGTCTTCGTCTGCCGACGCCACCGCCTGTTCGTAGGCGGCAACGGCGCGCAACGCGGGCGAATCGGCCAGGAAACAGGCGTCCAGCACGGTCGTTCCTTCGGGAAACGCGGGATTTTGTTCCAGATAAGCCACTTTCAGATCCCGGCGGAACGTGATCCGCCCCGCCTCGTAATCCTCGCGCCCGGCAATGATGTTGAGCAGAGTCGTTTTGCCCGTCCCGTTCTTCGCAATCAGTCCGATACGCTGACCTTCGCCGACTCCCAGCGACAAATTTTCGAAAAGCACCCGGTCGCCGAACGATTTGACGAGCCCCTCCACCTGAAGATAACTGACCATAAACTCCCTTTTTTCGTACAAAGATAAAAAGTTACGGCCGATTCATCCGGTTTTTCATAGTCAGGTCCGGAAAAATGCAACGGAAAAGAAAACCGGAGAGAAACCGTCGCAAAAAAATCCACCCGTTTCGGAGTGGATTTTAAATCGAACGTTTCCGGCAGAACTACTTCGCAACTTCCTGCTGAGCCTGCTGGATCATGTTATCGTTGGCCGTAATCAGGATCTCCACGCGGCGGTTCTGCGCACGCCCTTCCTCGGTCGAGTTGTCGGCGATCGGCGCATCGTAAGCCAGTCCGCGCGTAGTAATCCGGTTCGGATCGATCTTCTGACCTATCAAATAGTTAGATACGGCCTGCGCACGTTCCTCGGACAATTTCTGATTGATCTCGCGGCTGCCCGTATTGTCCGTATGACCGTAGATCGCCACGTCCGTCTCGGGAGATTGGGCCAGCGAAGAAGCGAATTTCTTCAGCGCCGAACGCGAAGCGTCGCCCAGTTCGCTCTTTCCGGTGGCAAACAGGATCTTGTCGTCGAATGTCACCTTGATGGCGGGCACGTTGTTTTCGTCGGTCACGGTTTCGACCTTCGCGCCCTCGATTTTTTCGAGTTCGGCTTTCTGCTTGTCCATCCGCTTACCGATCAACGCGCCGACTCCCGCGCCGACTCCCGCGCCGACCAGCGTACCGATCGCGGCGCCCTTACCGCCTCCGGCCAACGCGCCGATCCCGGCGCCGGCAACGGCCCCGCCGATCGTAGCGCCTTTACCCGTAGAACTCATGTTCTGAAAAGCCGCGCAACCGGTCATCAGCAATGCCGCCGACAACATGGCGGCCATCGAAAATTTTCCTGTTCTCATATCCGTCGCAATTTACTCCGATACTTATCGGATAATAGTCTCCTCACGGTCGGGTCCCACCGATACGATCTTCACCGGCACGCCCGTCTCTTTTTCGATAAATTCGATATATTCCTTCAGTCGGGTGGGGAACTGATCGTAGTTCCGTATCCCGTTGATGTTGCAGTTCCATCCTTCGAACTCCTTGTATACCGGAACGATCTCCCCGTTGACCTCATACGGGAATTCGGTCGTCTCCTTCCCGTCCACCTTATAGGCTACGGCGACTTTCAGTTTTTCGAAATCGTTCAGCACGTCCGACTTCATCATGATCAGCGCGGTCACCCCGTTCATCATCACCGAATAACGCAGCGCCACCATGTCGAGCCATCCGCAGCGGCGCGGACGCCCGGTGGTAGCACCAAATTCCATGCCGATCCGGCGCATCTTCTCGCCGTCCTCGTCGAACAGCTCGGTCGGGAACGGACCGCTGCCGACCCGCGTGCAGTATGCCTTGAAAATCCCGTACACATTGCCGATCCGCGACGGAGCCACCCCGAGACCGGTGCAAACCCCAGCGCAAAGCGTATTGGAAGAGGTCACGAAAGGATAAGTGCCGAAATCGATATCCAGCATCGACCCCTGAGCCCCTTCGGCCAGGATCGCCTTGCCCTCGTCGAGCAACCCGTTGATTACGTGCTCGCCCTCGATAAAACGGAAACGCTTCAGGTTTTCGATCCCTTCGAGCCACTCCTTCTCGTAATCGGTGATATCGAACTGGAAATCGTATTGCCGCAGCAATTCCAGATGTTTCGCTTTCAGTCGCTGGTAACGCTCTTCGAACGCGGGAGAGAGAATATCCCCTACGCGCAACCCGTTGCGTCCGGTTTTGTCCATGTAGGTCGGGCCGATTCCTTTCAGCGTCGAACCGATCTTGGTCTTGCCTTTGGAAGCTTCGGAAGCCGCGTCGATGATCCTGTGGGTCGGTAGGATCAGGTGCGCCTTTTTGGCGATCAGCAGCTTGCTCTGTACGTCGACGCCGTCGGCCTCCAACGTGGCGATCTCGTCGGACAGGATCACCGGGTCGATCACGACGCCGTTGCCGATGATATTGATCGATCCGTCGCGGAAAATCCCGGAAGGAATCGTGTGGAGCACGTATTTTTTGCCTTCGAAATGAAGGGAATGTCCGGCGTTCGGCCCACCCTGGAAACGGGCGATCACCTGATAGTCGGGGGTCAGTACGTCCACCACCTTTCCTTTACCTTCGTCACCCCATTGCAAACCTAAAACAACATCTATTTTTTTCATTGGTACGGTTAGAATAATTTCACAACGCAAAATTGCTTTCAAAGGTACGTAACTTTTTCATAACATAAAAGACGTCCGCAAAATTTAAGCGCTATTTTCGCGCCCGGCAAGAACGCTGGAACGAAGGGCGGTACCGCCCCGGAAACGAAAGCGCGTCGGAAGCGAAATCCGCGAACGCCCGTCCCGCAGCACGGAGCCGCGACGGTTCGGTTGCAGACGATACTACTTTCGCCCGTCCGTCCGTTAATTTAACCGGAAAACACTCGGGGGTTTTCGGTAAAATAATTAACTTAGCACCTTAAAACGGGAATGCGAATGCGAAAAATACTGCTGATTCTGTTGTTGCTGGCAGCCGTCGGGCCGCACCGGGAAACAAAAGCGCAACTCAACAAGGCCTACTTTTTCTACGTGGGACAGAACTTCCTGATCGACAGCAAGTATCAGGATGCGATCGAGGTGCTCAATATCCTGCTGCGGGTCGACTCAACCGCCACCGAGGGTTATTTCCTGCGCGGCATCGCCAAATACAACCTCGACGACCTGCTGGGCGCCGAGCAGGATTTCACGCTCGCCATCCGCCAGAATCCGGTTTTTACGACCGCCTACCAGTACCGCGCCATCACCCGTTCGCGGCTGGGAAATTACGACGACGCCCTGAAAGATTTCCAGGAAGCCATCGACCTGCGCCCCGACCGTCCCGGCCCCTATTACAGCCGCGGAGTCACCTTCCTGCTGAGCCAACAGTTCGAAAAAGCCATCGCGGATTTCACGACTTTCATCCGCTACGACAACAAGGTCTCGGACGCCTACCTGAACCGCGGCACCAGCTACCTGTACATGAAAGACACCACGCGCGCCCTGGAAGACTACAACCAGGGCATCCGCACCAACTACTCCGACCCGACCGCCTCCCCCCGCCGCGGCTCGCTGTACCTGAGTCAGAAAAAATACGACCTTGCGAAACAGGATTTCGACCGGGCGATCGGCTACGACTCGACTTTTATCCCGGCTTATTTCAACCGGGCGCTGGTCTACTCGAACACCCGGCGGCCGGTCGACGCCATCGAAGATTTCAGCCGGGTGATCGAACTCGACTCGACCAGCGCGCTGACCTATTTCAACCGGGCGATCTTGCGTACGCAGATCGGGGACTACAACAAGGCGCTGGAAGACTACAACCGGGTGGCGCTGTATTCTCCGAACAACGTGCTCGTCTACTACAACCGGGCCGGCCTATACGCCCAACTGGGCGATTACGACGCGGCCATCCGCGACTATTCGCGCGCTATCGAGCTCTATCCGGACTTCGCCAACGCCTACCTGAGTCGCTCGTCGCTGCGTTACGCGACCAAAGACCTGAAAGGTTCGCGCAGCGATAAGGAAACCGCCGACCGGAAAATCGCCGAATACCGCTCGAAGCTGAACGACAGCACCTTCTCGATCTACGCCGACACGAGTCGCCAGTTCAACCAACTGCTATCGTTCGAAAATAATTTCACCGACGAAGAATACCAGCAGGTCAATGCCAAAAGCGCCGACATCGCGCTATTGCCGCTGTTCAAATTCTCGTTAGCACAACCCGACAGCACCCGGAACGCCGAGATTCCGCAGCAGTTCCAGCCCTATTACTCGGAAGAAGCCGAGCGTTTCAAAAAGCAGATCGGCCTGCCGCTGTTGAAATGGGTGAACCGCGACAGCGACGTTCCGCCCGATTCGCTGATCGCGTTCGATGCGGCGAACGGCGATTCGATCCGGACGGGAAGCGACTCGTGGCAGATCTATTTCAAACGGGGACTCTCGCAATCGCTGATCAAGCAGTACACCAGCGCCATTTCGAACTATACGGCGGCGATCGACCGCAACCCGTCCAACCCGTTCCTGTACCTGAACCGCAGCACGACGCAAAGCGAGATGATCGACTTCGTCTCGTCGATCGACAACAGCTTCCAGCGGATCGCCATCGAAAGCGACCCGGCCAACCGCCTCAAGACTCAATCGACCCGTACGTACAATTACGACGAGGCGATCGGCGACCTGAACAAGGCGATCAAGCTGTTACCCGATTTCGCCTACTCGTATTACAATCGCGCCAACCTGTACTGTCTGTCGGGACAAATGTCCGAGGCGTTGGAGGATTACACGCGGGCCATCGAGCTGAACCCGCAGTTCGGAGAGGCGTACTACAACCGGGGACTGATCCAGATCTACCTGAAAGACACCCACAAAGGATGTCTCGACATGAGCAAGGCCGGGGAACTGGGTATCCAGCAAGCTTATAAAGTATTGAAAATATACGGGCAGCCGGGCAATAAATAGCCCGGCTACGACGACACCGGCAGCGAACGCGCCGCTTCCGGGTCGACGGAAAAAGACTAACAGCAAACCGATCCGATGAAAGAGATCATACGGAAAAAAATGGCCGCGTCGCCCGTCCTGCGCTGGACGGTACTGGGACTGGTATCGTTCACGATGCTGACCGGCTACGTCATCGCCGACGTCATGGCGCCGCTGAAAACCCTGCTCGAACAGCAGCTCGGATGGGACAGCTCCGACTACGGGCTGTTCACGAGCGGTTACGGCTGGCTCAACATCTTCCTGCTGATGCTGATTTTCGGCGGTATGATCCTCGACAAAAAAGGCGTCCGTTACGCCGGCGTCCTGTCGGTCGGGCTGATGATCGGGGGCACCCTGCTGAAATACTGGGCAATCACTGCCGACCTCGGCGGAGCGGTCTCGTCGTTTTCGATCGGAGGGCATTCGCTTTTCTCGGTCAAATCGCAGGTGCTGTACGCGACGCTCGGATTCGCCGTTTTCGGCGTCGGCGTCGAAATGATCGGCATTACGGCCAATAAAGCGGTCGTCAAATGGTTCCGCGGACGGTCGCTCGCGCTGGCCCTCGGCATCAACGTAGCGGCGGGACGGATCGGAACCGCGATCGCGATGTTCGGGTCGCTGCCGCTGGCTCGGATGACGGGCAATCCGGGCGCTCCGCTCGCCGTATGTCTGTTGCTGCTTTGCATCGGTCTGCTGAGCTTCCTGGTTTTCTGCGTGCTGGACCGGCGGGAAGACCGGGAAACGGAAACGCTCCCCGGCACGGAAAAAGAGGAAGAATTCAAACTGTCCGACATCGTCAAAATAGCGAAAATCAAAGCTTTCTGGTACATTACGATCCTTTGCGTGCTGTTTTATTCGGCCGTTTTCCCGTTCCTGAAATACGCCACCGAACTGATGATCCAGAAATTCCACGTATCGCCCGGATTCGCAGGCGCGATACCGGCCCTGCTGCCGTTCGGAAACATCTTGCTCACCCCATTGTTCGGCAGTATTTACGACCGATGGGGACACGGGGCTACGATCATGCTGATCGGCTCGGCGCTGCTGGTCTGCGTATACACTCTGTTCGCAATCCCGGCGCTCACGGCAAACTGGATGGCCGTCGTGCTGGTACTGGTACTCGGAGCCGCCCTTTCGCTGGTGCCGTCGGCCATGTGGCCTTCGGTGACGAAAATCGTCCCGTACCGGATGCTGGGCACCTCCTATTCGATGATTTTCTGGATACAGAACTGGGGCCTGGCCTTCGTCCCGCTGTTGATCGGCGTCGTGCTCAAGAACCATTGCATCACCGGCACCGTCGTGATCGACGGCGTGGTATCCACGCGCTACGACTACACGCTGCCGATGCTGATCTTCGCCGGATTCGGGGCGCTATCGATCGTCTTCGCGCTGCTGCTGCGCCGTGAAGACGCCCGCAAAGGATACGGACTTGAAAAACCGAACGACGAATTGCAAACGAACTCAACCACTAAAACTCAAATACCATGAAAAGAAGAGATTTTTTACGCGTCACACTGGTCGGAGGCGCCGCAGCGGCGGTAGCGCCGCTCGATTTATGGGGAAAAGGAACCGGCAAATCGGGTTTTACCCTCTGGCAACTTCCTTCTCAGGTAGACACGATCGGAAATTCGTTCGTTTTTCTGACGGACAAAGGGCGCGTCGTCGTCATGGACGGCGGAATGAACGACGAAACGCTTTTCCTGCGGGGATTCATCGCCGCACTCGGCAACGAAGTGGAAGCATGGTTCACGTCGCATCCGCACAATGACCACGTCGGCGCGCTGACCAAGATCCTGCAAAAACCCGACGGCATGAAAATCAATAAGGTATACCACTCCCGTTTCTCCGACTCGCTGCTCGCCTGCGAGGCCCCCTATCAACAATATGCGCTGGACTATTACGAAGCGCTGGACAAATCGGGCATCGAGGTGGCGAACCAGACCGAACCGGGGCTGACCGGACAGATCGACGGCCTGAATTTCAAGATCCTGGGAGTGACCAACGAAGAGTTCCGCACGAACCCCTATAACAATTCCAGCATGATCATCCGCGTGTGGGACAAAGCCAAATCGCTCGTATTCCTCGGCGATGCCGGCGTCGAGTGCGGCAATAAAGCGCTGAACGGCCCTTACCGCAAAGACCTCGACTGCGACTACCTGCAAATGGCCCATCACGGGCAGCAGGGTTGCGACGAAAACTTCTACAAAACGATCGATTTCAAAGCCTGCCTCTGGCCCACGCCGACTTGGGTATGGAACAACGACCAGGGGAAAGGTTTCAACACCGGCCCGCTGAAAACGATCGACACCCGCCGCTGGATGGATGAAAAGGGAATCAAAGAGCACCACGTCAGCTGTCTGGGACTGTTCAAACTCGGGTAACCGAACCCAGAAACGGCATTTTTTAAAGTCCCCGGAATCTTATCCTTCAGATTCCGGGGATTTGCCGTCCGGCCAATCCCGGAACCGAAACAACACCAATCAAAAAAGGGAACCGGAATTAGAAAATTCCGGTTCCCTTTCTGAATTTATATCGCAACTTTTACTTGCTCAGGTTGATGATCGAAGCGACCATCGCCGCCAGAGACGCCGTCGAGGACATCATTCCCATCACGTTAGCCAGCCCGTTCCCCTTGCGCTCCTGTTTCATCGGAACGATCACTTGACAGCCGGGCTCCACTTTCGGATAACGCTTGCAGAGGAATCCGCCGCGGGTAGCCGCCACCTTGCCGTTCATGTAGACGACGAAAGGACGCCTGCGCGCCTCCTGCTTGTAACCGCCGGCCTGATAAATATAATCCTTCACTTTCGACCGGTCGTACACGACGGTATTCTGGTACAACACGGCTCCCGACACGCGCACCGTACTATTGAATTTCGGAATAAAGATGCGGTCGCCGTCCTGCAGGATGATATCGTCGTTGGAACCCGGATTCTTAACGGCCGCCATTACGTCGATCCCCACCGGATAATAATCGGGGATCTCGACGGACTGCGTAGATACGGAATCCTTCCCCTTGTTCGTATTGGCAATCGCCATCACGGCTGCGACTTTGGCGCGGTCGTC
>OGQI01001786.1_pt1 | contig 13903 bp, 17 predicted proteins | sample 1553171 | NCBI WGS metagenome assembly OGQI01 (sample SAMEA2579988, study PRJEB22360) | human gut metagenome | biome: human gut; feature: human-associated habitat; material: faeces | place: Denmark | collected 2008/2010
AGGTAATTAACGGTTCGGCCGATCGTCCGGATTCCGGATATTCGGATTCCGGGATTTTGCGTTATATTTGTTTGACTCTTACCGGAAACGAGATCCGGTCGTGCGTAAGCCTCCGTTCCGTGAAAGTCCCGGATAGGGAAAGGCTGTCGATTGCAAACGATGAAGAAATTACCGCTATATATCACGATCCTGATCGGAATGGCGCTCGGAACCGTGCTCGGTTTCGCTGCTGTTTCCGGCGGATGCGGGCATTTGGTGACCGATTGGGTCAAGCCGTGGGGAACCATTTTCATCCGGATGTTGCGCCTGGTGGCGGTTCCGCTGGTGGTCGTATCGCTGATCAGCGGCATTACGAACTTGAGCGATGTAAAACACCTGTCCCGGCTCGGATTGAAAACGCTCGGAGTTTACCTGACTACCACTGTGTTCGCTATTTTTATCGGGCTGATCGTCGTCAATGCGATTCAGCCCGGTAACGTTTTTCCGCGCGAAAAGACCGAGGAGTTCCGGAGTCATTACGAGCAGGCTGTCGAACAGAGACGCGCCGATGCGCAGGAGGTGAAAAGTTCCGGTCCGTTGCAATTCGTCGTGGACGTGATCCCCGAAAACGTCGTGCAGGCGGCCGGCGACAACACAGCCATGTTGCAGTTGATCCTGCTGTCGATCGTATTTGGCGTGGCGATGGTGGCTGTCGGAAAGGAGAAATCCGCGCCGGTGAAAAACCTGATCGAATCGCTGAACGGGATTATTCTGAAGATCATCGGTTACGTGATGAAGTTCGCCCCGCTGGGGGTGTTCGCGCTGATGGCCGATCTGGTCGTCAGCTTTGCCGGCGATTCGGATTTGTTGCTGGCGCTCGGGTATTACGCCCTTACGGTAGTGATCGGATTGGTTTTCATCCTGTTGGTATGCTATCCGCTGATCGTTCGCTTTTTTTCCCGGACCAAGCTCGGTGATTACATGCGCGCGGTGCTGCCGGTGCAGTTGTTGGCTTTTACGTCGTGTTCCAGCGCAGCCTGCCTGCCTGTGAATATGGAACAGATGCGGAAACTGGGCTTGCCGCACAACGTGATTTCCTTCGTGCTGCCGACCGGGATCACGATCAATATGAACGGGACGAGCTGCTACCACGCCATCGCGACCGTTTTCGTCGCGCAGGTCATGGGGATCGACCTGACCCTGACGCAGATGCTTTCGATCGTCGTGCTGACGACGGTTTCGTCGATCGGTACGCCGGGGATTCCCAGCGGCGGAATGGCCATCCTGATGCTGGTGCTCGTGTCGGTAGGGATTCCGGCCGAGGGGATCGCGCTGATCATTGCGATGGATCGTCCGCTGGATATGCTGATTACGGCGGTGAATGTTTCGGGCGATGCGATGGCGGCTTGCGTGGTGAGCGCGGGCGAGACCGATCGGCGGCAGGCGTGACCCGTTGCTGTTTGGCCGACCGGCGGCTGTGTTTCGTACGATAGTTGTTTTTAACTGAAAATATCCGGAAAATGAAACGATCCGATTTTTGTATCCGTTCTGCCCGTCAAAGGGTTTTCGTCCGTTTGCTGGCCGCCTTTTTTGCGTGCGTAGTCGTTGCGGTGTTGCTCGTGCGCGCAACGTGTCCGGGGCCGGTGGTCTACCTGCGTTCGGCGGAGGTGGCCGATGCGTCGGCTCGGCGCGGGATAACGCCCGAAATGACCGAACAGGCGTTGAAACAGGGATTGGATCTGGCTTCTTTTTTTACGGCGGCGAGTTTGCGCGGAGCCTTCGCAGAAGAGGGCGGCCGTGTGACGGACGCGAAGTCGTTTGCCGAAAAACGCCTTTCGCTCGACGGCCGGGGAGACTACGGATTGCATACGGGACGATGGAGAAATGTCGAACGCCGCGTTCGGAAAATTTTCGGTTGCAAGGATATCGACCTTAGCCTGTCGGTCGACGGAGGCGATACGGTACGCTTGGGTTATGTGGCGTTACGAGGCGGTGATACGCTTGCATCCGGTACGGTAACGGGTTTTATGACGTTGCCCGATACCGTGTCGGACGCATTGCGAGGGCGTGCAGGGCTGGAAATGGCAGGCTTGGAGATGGCAGGCGAATTTTATGCATGGACGAATCCGCTGGCGGATCTGTTATACCGCGATTGTTTCCGGATTCAGGAGGAGCTGCACACTCCGTTGCAAGATAAGATCCGAGACGTCTATCTGTGCGAGCGGGCGGAAATCCGCTGGCCGGAGATTCGGGATTTTATCCGGCGCGGAAATTATGCCCGCAAGGCGTGGTGCAATCAGGCGTTGGGACATTTATACGCGAATGCGGGTTTCGGGATGGAGGATCTCGCGGCGCTGCAACGCGCCCGGTCGTTTTACGAAGAGGCTCGGAAATACGATGCGCAGGCAAGGGAGGCCGTCGATCGCCGGATCGCACGGATCGACGATTATATCGGGGATTGCCGCAAAACGGACAGCAATGGCGAGCTGATCGGTCGTTTCCTCGATGCGAACGTGCAATTGCCGGACAGTTGCCGACAGTTGATCCTGGTTTATAACGACCGGCCGGATTCGGTACTGTGCGCGTTCCGCCGTTTCGACAAGCAGGACGACGGGCGGTGGACGGAAACCTTTCCGGCGATCCATGCCAATGTAGGCCGCCGCGGGATCGCGCCTTACGGCGAGAAACTCGAAGGCGACCAGCGGACTCCGACGGGAGCCTACCCGATGGGATTCGCGTTCGGTTACCGGGACGACATCGACCTGCGATGGCCGTTCCTGGTGGTTACCAAGCAACATTACTGGATCAGCGATTCGGAAGACCCGATGTATAACCGGATGACCACCGAGACGCCCGCGACGGACAATTTCGAATACCTGCGCCGCGACGACGACGCTTACAAGTACGCCGCCGTAGTCGAATACAACACGCGCCCGATTGAAAAATACAAAGGGAGCGCAATTTTCTTCCACCTCGAAAGCGGTTATAACCGCGGCAGCGCCGGTTGCATAACCGTTACTGAGCCGAAGGTGATCGAAACGCTGCAATGGCTCGATCCGCACCGGTCGCCTTACATGCTGATCGCAACACAGCGCCGGTGATCTGTTTTGTTAACGGAAATAGTTTTTTTGTTATAAAATCGTTGCCTTTGTGCACGAAAACGAATTCAATATCTATTAACACAGATTGCATGCATTTCCCCGTCAATGTGCTGGTAAATAAGACTAAAGTCCAAGACGGATACAAAACATATCGCGTGGAAGATTTTATTTTTATTATTCTTACGTTATGATATTGTTCTTCATAATCTCGTTCAAAAGACTGGCGTAAAAGTCTCTTTTGTAAATTCTCCCTCCAGGTCAAGAGGTACCCATATTCCTCCCTGAATTTTTTCGTAGGTTTTGCATAAATCAACGATTTTATTCCGGGTTCCAAAACAAACTTTTTTTAATTCGTGTTCTGTCAGGCTTTCATAATAATTGCGTGTATAGCCGAATGTCGATATCATCAATCCTTTTTCCCGATTTTCATTAACGACAATTTGTGTAAATCGTTTTACACTATTTTTGTTGACCTTTGTTTTTGATTTCCAGTGTTTTATTTCGATAATATATGATTTAGTGCTGTTGCCTATTTTGTATTCGAGAATAATATCTTTCCCTCCGTCTTTACTGCAACGGGTTAGAGTAACATTGAACCCGATCCCTTCGAATAATTCGGCGATTACCCGTTCCGTATCTCTCCATTCAAGATTGTATAATTGCTCAGGAGCACATGCGATACAACGGATGATACTTTTGTTGAATTTCCGTAAATGGATTAATATATCGTATGGATTCTCTGACTGATCCGAGGACGATTGTTCTAACCGTTCGATCCAGTTATGTATTTCATCGATGTCTATTATTTCGATGTTCGATGATGATCCATGATGTGAAAAATGATTATTAACGTTTTTTATATGATCCGAGACCAATAAAAATTTATCATAAGAATCTGTTTTTTGTAGTCTGGCGAACATATCGGACACATAGCTGAAAAAATTTCCGTAGATATGATTACTGCCTTTCACTTCTACGGCGATCTTATATTTTTGGTCTATTGAACTGATGACGAAATCTGGAGTGTATGTATGTCCTCTTTGTCGTTGAGGAATACATACATCGTATCCCATTTGAGGAAACAGGGTGTGGAATTTATCGTAGATCGCTCTTTCCAGATGTGACATTAAGGGATGATTTTGTGTTTTGTGATTAATAAACTTTATACTATTTGATATTGTTGCCATATTAATTATCGATAGTGATTGAATCTATTTTTCTTTGGCGGATTGCCGTTGAGATGTTGATTCTGGTATATATAATTGCTATTACTATGAATCATATTTAAATAATTCGGATCCGCCTTAGTTACAAATATAGCGAAACTCGACTGATGAACGAAACGGATTATCCGGAAAGTTCCTGACTAATATTTGCCGATCTTGTTTTGCCTCCGTATAGCGGCTTCCAGCAGTTCGTCGTCCGAATAGTCTCTGTGAATCCCGTCCCGTTCTATCCGGCGGACGAGTTCCGTCAGCTCAGAGAAAAGCCGTCCGATATCGTCGCATACGGTGCGGTAGACCGGGCAGCGTTCCCGGACAGCAAGCATGAATCTGGTCGTGTCTTTCAATGTCAGTTTTTTAGTGAAGCGATACTTCGTAGTTCATCAAATTGTCGCCGAATGTCTTCAGTCTGATTATAATGTAGTTGTATGCATTAAGAAACATTGTGCAGTCATTGTAGATCCGCACGTATTCCGTGGTGATCTCAAAACGACGCCCTTGATCGGAGAGCGCCGCAGGCACTCTTGTCTTGTCATTTGCTAATAGTTTTCGAGTGATTTTATTCCGTAATTGTTGGCCTATACGGAGCATGACGTTCGTACCCACTTCGACCTTTTCGACAATACGGTCGATAACGTCGGCCGCTTGTTCCGTCACGTCGTAGTTATGTTCACGCATCTGCTCTACGGTCAGGAACTCGACAACGTAGCGGCATCCGTTCCCCTTGATCTGTGCTCAGCCCATCGAGCAATCGGCGCTGTTCGGACGTAATGTTTGTCATAGGGGGTTCCAGGTGGGCGCGCTTTTGAATTGACACAACAGTCCGATACGATTAATACCAATTAATTACATTGACCGTATTTCATTATCGGTGGTACGGACAATATGCTTGATTACCCTGCGAACGGTGCTCCATTTCGGGAAGATGGCAAATGGATGCACCGTGCCATAGCTTATAAGAATGATCAGCAATGACACCAATGCTGCAATCAGCAACCAGCCATATATTTCTTTCATGGAGATTACGAGAGCCTGTGTCTGTACCATGCCGTAAAGTCGAGTTAGTGGAATATGCAGGGCATCGGTATTGGCATTGATTATATTGGAACTCAGCAAAGCTGCATTTTTAGCCATCGTATGTTGTAGGAATTCGCCTATCAGCGCCGGGCCGAGTGTAGCTCCCATCACCGCTCCGGTGAAGCCGTTGATCGTCAGGGCTTGCGGAAATACCTGAAACGGCAGGCCGCTCTGTACGATCGAAGTCAGAAATACGATGGAGATTATTACAGAAGCCGCTCCCCTGAAAAAGAGCGGAATAAAAAGCATTTCTTTCTCGATACCGTAATCCATGACAAAATAGAAATATGCCAGATAAGCGGCAGCAAGGGCGAAACCTATGGCCGTCATGGTCTTATACCTCCATTTACGCCGGGCGAATGTAAAGTATGTGAACGCGCATCCGGCAACGATCCCGGCAAGGACATACCAATTGAGGTCTATGAGATTGGTATCGTCGAAACCGAGAATGTTGGCGGCATAGCTATGTTCGAACACATGCTCGGTAGCAATCAGCATAAAGAAGACGAAATATATGCCGGTGGCACGTAACACGTTGCGATTTTTCATCGCCCGGAATGAGATATAGGGGTGATGTAAAAAAGAGGCTCTCCACAGGTTTATGCCGATACAGACGATGCCGATCAATGTTGCTTCGCATACCTCGGCAGCGTCCCACCAGTCATAGAAACTGCCGTAAACGCAGACGAATGCGAAGCAAAGCATGAATATCGCCCACAAAACCGCACCGATCCAGTCGATGCCGAGCAAAGGAATGAACATTGGTCCGCGCACAGGCTTTACAAGGATCATCACCATGAGCATCATCAAGGCGAGCATCCCCGTCATAATCCAGTGCATGTATTCCCATTGGGAGAAAAACGCAGTGTATATCGTGGCTATGCCGCTGAGTTGTATGACACTGTCGACTATGATATAGACATAGCAGAAAAATATCGCCATGTCGCGCACGGGAGTCAACCATAGTTGTATGGTAGAGTTACATGCGAATGTCGCCTGCATCCTGAACCATCCCGCCACGAAACAAGTTCCGACGAGCAGAGGTACGCTTGCGGTATAGGCGCATATCACGTTTGCTGCGATCAGTACCATGCCAGAGACGAGCAATTGGTTTCGGGTGGAGAAACGGAACTTGATGCGAAACATCATGGCGAAGTTGATAGCCATGCCGATGAGCGAGGCGTAACCGGCCATGAGAATATCTTCCTGCATCACTGCTTTTGTGCCCACCATATCGGAAGCGGCTGCGAGATACACGCCTCCCGAGAATTGGATTATCAGGACAAAAAAGATGAACAGATACGGCTTGAGTCGCCGCGGGATGAAGTCGGGAACGTCCGGTATGTCGAACGGTCCCTGTTGAACATGCCAGTCTGCCATATCAGTATTTCACGCGACATTCCACATTCATGCCCGCGCGGAGCCGGGCCATATCCTCCGGTTTATTATCGGGCGCGAATTCGATTCTTACGGGTATGCGCTGACGCACTTTTACGAAATTGCCGGCAGAATTGTCCTGGGGAATAAGGGAAAGAGATGCCCCCGTTGCCGTTGAGATGGCACTCACTTCGCCGTTGAAAACCACTCCGGGAATGGCATCGACCGTTACTTCGACTTTGCTGCCGGGGGTAATGTGCCGAAGCTGGGTTTCCTTGTAATTTGCCGTAACCCAGATATCGCCGGAATCGACGACATCGAGAAGGGTCTGCCCCGGTTGTACGAGCTGACCGACCTGTATCTCCTTATGCGAAGTGTAGCCGTCGCACGGGGCGATAATGACGGTGTAGCTGAGGTTGAGCTCAGCAGTTTCAAGAAGAGCTTTGGCAAGTTTGATCCCCGCTTCTGACTGAGACATGCGCTGACGATTGACATCGACTACCGACGACGTTGCCGAACATTGTCGGACAAGCATTTCATAACGAGCTCTTTTTGCCTCATAATCCGTCTTGGCTCCATCATACTGTTGATGGGTAACGGCGTCTTGAGCCAGTAGTTTTTCGTATCGTGTCAGATCAGTCGCCGCATTCTCCATCAGCACTTTTGCTTCGGCGATAGATGCCTCGCTGACCGCTACGTTTGCCGAGGCCGAAGCAACCGATCGATCGGCGACACTGCGTCCGGCAAGGGCATTCTGGTAATCGGCGTTTGCACGGGCTACATTGAGCCGCATGTCGGCATCGTCGATTATGACAAGTGTGTCGCCTTTCTTAACCTTTGCGTACTCCCTGAAACGAATTTCTTTGATATAGCCTTGCACTCGGCTGTTTACAGGCACTATCTGCTGACGTACCTGTGCATTATCGGTAAATTCAATATTGCCGAGATGGATGAACTTGTTGCCGACCCATAATGCTGCGACAGCGATTACCGCCGTGGTAATAATGTAAGAAAGTATCTTTTTGTTATGGTGTTTCATATTTTTCCTGTAGCAAATAAAAGTTTGTAATAATAGTAGATGATGTCGATACGGGCATTTACGAGCTGCCGTTCCGCATCGAGTTTTGCGTTGGCCGCATCGAGCATGTCGGTGATCAATGCCATATCCGCCGAATATCGCGTGGAAGTCGTGCGGTAATTGCGTTGGGCAAGCTCTACGCTTTTCTCTTGGGTCTTCAGCGTCTCGTAAGCTTCGAGATAGCGTATATGGTCGGCCCTCACGGTGAGCGATACGTTCTCGTGTGCGGCGTTCAGTTCTTCTATGGCCCGTTGCGTCGCAATGCGTTTCTTTGTCAAAGACCTGTTGCTTTTATACAGTGAAGAGATATTGTAGCTGATTCCGATTCCGACATACCAATAGCTTAAATTGCGGTTGATTGGCGGAACTTCCACAAGAATGGGTCCGTCGAGAGTCCAGCCTGCCTGAAGTCCTATTTTGGGCAATCGCTCGGAACGGACGATAGCCTCCGCCTTACGATTTATGTCGACAGCGGAACGTGCAAGGCTTAATGACGGAGAATTCTCCATCGCCTCCTGTTGCCATCTGTGCTCTTCCCCCATCGGCAAGGAGCGGGCGAGAATGGTAGAATCCGGAACGATGACGGTTCCGTCGGACAATCCCGCCGTTGTCACGAGATTGGTATTGAGAATATTGAGCGTATTGTTTATCCTGACAAGTTGCAACTCAAGGTTTGACATCAAGAGTTCATAACGTGTGATGTCATTTTGAAGAGCCGTTCCCTGCTCATAACGTGCCCGCATTTCTTCCAATACCTTTCGTGCTGCGAATATGTTGCTTTCTATAACCCGACGCAGATTGGTATATTTATAGATGTCGAGATAAAATCCTGTCAATTGGAAACGAATATTGTTGCGCTGAAAATCGGTCGCATATCGTGCCGCCGTTGATTTCAGTTCGGCAAGCTCTATGGCATACGTTTGGGCTCCACCGGTATAGACTGGCTGAGTGACATTCAGCGACAATCCGTTTCCGAAATGCGGTATGGGAGCTTTCTGATAATCGCTGAAACTGCGCTCGGTTGTGAAGCCGTTTCCTATATAGCTTAGCGACAGCGATGCGTTGATGTCGGGCAGACGGCCTGCGCGTGCGACGCTTATTTCACGTTCGGCTTCGGTCTGCGCAGTAAATGAAGGTCGAAGTTGTGCACTGTTGGTTTCGGCAGCCTCGAAAATCTCCTCCAAGGTAATTATCGACTGACCGTAAGAGCACACCCCGCCGCTCAACAAGGCTACAGGAAGCAGCCCTGCGAGCAATCGAAGATTGTTCATAAAGGATTGATTATTTTATGTGATGGGAATTGATCGTTTTGTCAGTCCGAATATATGACTGAACTCAGCTCGTGATTTACGAGCCACAAACCGAAGCTGTGCTTTTCCAGTTCTCCAGATAGCCCCAATTTCTTACAGGGATACAGATTGTTACAATGCACTTACTCTTTATGATCATATAGGCGCCACTCTTTGTGAGTCGCATGGCAAATTTACGAAAAACGTTGGAAATGCCGAATAAAACAGGCGGAAAAATTGCTAAAGGTGAAAGTAAAAAACATCATGGCCCGCGGAGTAGGTCTGCTGTGCCGGTTACGCAGCAAATTGAAAGTCGGACGATGCTGTTGCACTGACTGCGATGAAGGTTCCCTACGATTTGCAGGAGGCATGGATAATCAGGGAAGAGTTGTCCTGCGACGAGCTGGCGAGCCTGCGGATCGTTTATTGGGCGTGGATGGACGGTTTTATTGTCACGATAGAAGAGACCGGTATCGTACACAGGTACGTCCGTTACATTCGGGCTGTTTGCGCCATTCGGGATTTATTTACGTGTGCGGACTTTTTCAGTTTCGCCGTGATCTCCTCTTCGATCTTTTCGGGCCGGGACTTTCGCTGGAAATTGAAACTGCCGCTCATATTCATGTATTGCGGTTCGATGCCGCATGCCGCTGTTGTCTTGAATCGATGATGGACGAAGGCATGATTCGGGTATCGTTCCGAGAGTTTTTATGGCGTATAATAACATAGAATGGGGGCTTTTACCGTAAAAAAGGGTGCAAATTGTCGCGTATTTTAAATATTTTGTCAGATTTTTTAAATTATTTCTATTTCTGACGTTGTAATTTTGCAAAAGGAAACCACGAGTTTGTTTTGTCATGTCCCTTTACAATATAGAAACGCATTTGTCTTGCAAAAATTACGCGACAGATACGACATCTCTCTTCCGACAATACCATTTGTCCGTAGGCGAACTCTTGCCGTCATGCAATGATCGTCACAGCGCGCTTGTATACGTTGCCGAGGGCAGCCTGTTTCTCGAATGGGGTTGTCTTCCGCGTCGTACCATCGAGGCGGGTACCTTGTTTCTCGCTCCCATGAATCTGCACGTTTCGGGCACGGCCGCTTACCGGATCGATGACATCGACCACTACGAGACCCCCGACAAGGAGTTCTACCGCTTCGATCTGGAGTCGGCGCAGGGCGACGTGAAGGTGGACGTCACGCTCGACGGCACGGTGGCGCTCAAGCAGTCCGACATGCCCGCACAGGGCAACGGCCAGTTGGTCGATGCGGAGGTCACCGGGTTCATCTCGTCGAAATATCCCGGGGCGCGGATCGTGGAGTACGATTACGACAAAGGTCTTCTGGAGGTCGAGATCTGGCATGAGAACCGCGAGAAGGACGTTTACTTCAACGGACGGAACGAATGGGTCTACACCGAATGGGACATCCGCCGCAGCGAACTTCCGCAGGCCGTTACTGCCGCTATCGCGGCTTCCGAGTGGGCTACGTTCTCGATCGACGATATAGAGTACGTGCAGACCCCGACTGCGGAATACTACCTCGTGGAACTCGAACGCGGCAACCGCGAGATCGAACTGCGCATCGCCGCCGAGGGTACGATCCTTTGAGCCCGTTCGATGATGAGAGCGTTGAAATCTATGACGGTGCTGGCGACGATGGTCGCCAGCCTGCTTTTACTGACCGGATGCGCTTCCTCGCGCATCTCCTACCGACGATTACCCGCCGAGGCCAGGACATTTATCGAGCGGTATTTCCCGACCGAGAGTTGCGTTTATGCCGAGCGGGAGCGCGATGACGGCCGCCGGGAGTACGAGGCGAAACTGTCGAACGGTACGGACCTCGAGTTCCACGGCACGGGCCAGTGGAAGAAGGTGGACTGCGGCTATTCGTTCCTTCCTGCCGGGATCGTTCCGCAGGCTATCATCGAAGATCTGGCCGTGCGGTATCCGGGGGCGAAAATCTACAAAGCCAAACGCGAACGGGGCGGCTACGAGATCAAGATCACGGGCGGGCTGGAGCTGATCTACTCGGCCGACGGTACGTTCGTGCGGGAGGATATGTACTGACCCGTTGAGCCGCGGTAGTGAAAGGTGAAGATCTATGCGGCGATTCCGGGCTATATCCGGTGCCGTAAGGGCTCGGCTTCGGACTTTCGTCCCGAGCGGGCGGTCGTGTGTGGGACGGTCTTCGGAGATCTTGGCCGGAACCTTCGGGAAGCTCTCCGGACCAACGATATAGAAAATAGAATGGATGATCGCGGATTCCGGGTTTCTGTGCGGTACAGGAGCCGGAAATTTCGTGGATTTATAGTCCCATAAATCTAAAGATATAGATTATGAATAAGCAAGTATTGGTTCGGGACGTCGCCCGCGATCTGGGCAAATCCCAGCAGGAAGTTTCTCTTGTCGTCAACGCGCTTTTCGCCCGGCTGGCCACGGCAATCCTCGACGGGGAGAGGATTACGATCTCTTCGTTTGGAACGTTCACTCCGAAAGACCGGCCCGAGCACAACGGCTACGATCCGCACCGAAGGGTTTCGATGAGGATTCCTGCGTGCAGGACGGTTCATTTTACCGCCTCTTCGGTGCTGCAACGCCGTATCCGTGAACGTCATGACGCTTAACGCTCCCGGTCCGGAAGTTTTTTTGCCACAACCGTAAACATATTCCCCGGCGGGGCCTCTATCCTTCCATAAACCATAAAAACACGAGATATGACGGAAGAGAAGAGTTTGACCCTGGAGCAGCGTGCCGCATCCGCGAGCGCGTCGAGGGTCTGAAAGCCGAGCGCAAGCTGCGTAAGGTGTACCCGATGGCAGTCTTCGGGGACACGGAGTGCGGGGAGAGGAAGGTTTACGTCGCCTACCTGGGCGAGCTCACGTTCCCGCAGTTTTCGAAGTTCATAGCCGCATCCAAGAAGGACGAGGTCATGGCTATGCGGACCTTGGCCCGCGACTGTTTTTGGAGGGTGACCGCGAGCTGGTCGACGACGATTTGCTGTTCTTGTTCGGGCTGATGGGCCAGCTCGCGGAGATCATCCAGACGCATCAGTCGGCGCTGGTAAACTGATCAACGGGGCGGCGGTGCAGGACGTGCGCCCGTAAGGGCACTTGATAAATGTGTGTAGCATACACCAGGCGCGTGTTTATATGCCTGTAAGCAACCGACTTATCTGAAAGGGAAACTGGACAGGGAGTGTAGCATGTCGGGAAAGCTATAAGTCAGTAAAATGTCATACTGCGACTGAATGGGGAGCTGAAACGATAGATATAAGGATAAAATCTGGATTGATTGAATGATAGCCCAAGCGGTACCCACTGCGACTGCAACGGAAGACATTTATATACGTTGTATTGCAATGCCCCAACCTCTCGTCTGGGGATAAGGCATAAACAAATTGCAGCGCATGTGCGATAAGCATAAAACGGCGAAAGTCATATCCGAAAATCTATCACGCTAATAGTTATTAAGTGTCTAAACGGGGATTACCTAAACCGGAACGCCGCAAGGCTATGGAGTCTGCTCCTGAATATCCGGCATGGTAACGGAGCCGCCGTAGTAGTCCGAGCGCGGGAAAGCCTCGTACATGGCGATTTGACAGGACTGATTATTGAGAAAGAGGCGGATAATCCGGATGAAAAAGTCAATCCGACATTATTTCCTGTGGTTTATTCGGATACTATGTATAATGCGACAGAAGTTGCAAGTTGGTGGTTGGTAAATTCATTTTTGACATCAAACGGATTGCCATCTACAATGCCTTTCCCCGATTTATTGTATTGGTACAAGGCATTCTTATTTAAAGACATTGCAGAATATAGTATTGAAAAGGAGTGGCGGTTTATATGTAAATGCGAAGCAAAATCAAACGATCCATTTTTAGAAATATCTTGCGGCAACAGGTTAAAAGCCATTTATTACGGGCCATATATCGAGGCAGACATAAAAGACCATTTACGCACATGGGCTTATAGCCACAAAATTGAAGAATACGATGTTTCACTTGACAATAAAAGTGACAAGTTTGATTTACTCGTACATCCATTGAAATAACATACACATGTATGTTCTTAACGAATAAGATATCCCATACGGCGGTCTGCGGGCGGGTGTTTCTCTATCCCGAAGCGGGAATGCGTGAAGTGCTGAAACAGAACTACCGATCAAACAAGGATCGGTAAACAAAAGAAACGGCGGACTGAAAAGTCCGCCGTTTCCTATTTCGTTCTAATCTCTTTGAAAAAATCCTCAAAAGAAATCTGATAGAATTTACACAACTCGGATAAAGAACTCATCGTAATATTAGAATTTCCCGATTCTATGCGTCCTATATGAATCTTGGTTTGTCGGTAAACTTCTACTTGCGTCAATTTTTTCGCACTTCGCAACTCTTTCAGCTTTTTCGCGATCATCCCGAGTAATATGTCATTGCGTCTTTGCTTTCTCATATAACAAAGAACCTGAATAATGACATATCCTGCTTTCGTGTATTTGTCATTGAAATTTATTTTATATATATTTGCTTTTGATAACGGTGTAGGTCTGCGATAACAGACTTCATAATATACAATTAGGAACGGAAATAAACACTCCTGCCCCTTAATTGTTTTTCTTTATTCGTATTCTATTCCGTCTGCGGTTCTTTCCGCCCGACATCGAAACTCACGGTCAGTTCGGTCTGCTGTCCGAAATTATCCCGGACGATGAACCGTACCTCGGCGTTTTTGTCCGACAGGCTGCGATATCACAGGGTAAACACCTGCCGCATCGGATC
>OGQI01001795.1_pt1 | contig 13885 bp, 16 predicted proteins | sample 1553171 | NCBI WGS metagenome assembly OGQI01 (sample SAMEA2579988, study PRJEB22360) | human gut metagenome | biome: human gut; feature: human-associated habitat; material: faeces | place: Denmark | collected 2008/2010
CCTCTACCAGCGCATGGCGCACGAGCTGGTTGGCCCTTGGATGGAGGAGGCCTCGCCCAAGAGGAGCAAGTCCGTGTTGATACGTCGTTTACGTGATTACGACCGGTGGCTGAAACATAATGAATAGTGAATAAGGAATAATGAATTAAATAATTCAAGATTCAAGATTCAGAAATCAAGATTCAAAAAGAAATGTCTTCTCTTCCTTCGGGTATCCGGTTAATGAACTTGTTGCGTGAGCATTTGACAGAGATCATGGATCGTGAGCGTGTGAACCGAAACTCAATACACCTGTATTGCACGGGTCCCTACTGGGTAGCGTTCGAGCGTTCCGCCTACCAACTGCATCGTGCGTTCTCGGATAGCGAGACCACGCCGCTGGGCCTGTTCGCCTACCCGTTCCCGATCGTGATGGTGTCCGTGACGGATCGCTCGTTGCGTTCGTACGCCCGTAAACATATTTTGAGGCGGGACGAGACGGATTACGTGGTGCTGACCGTCCCCGAATCCTCCTTGACTGACTACCGAAGATGGCATGCTGGTGAGGTGGAGGGCTTGCCCCAGCTGACATGAACCCAAAATTTTATTCATGATGAACCTTTTTTCTAAACTCTCAACGTGGTATTTCTCAAGGAAAGCGTTGCCGTATTGGAGCATTATCCTGTTGGATTGCTTGGTGATCCTGTTTTCAGGCTTGCTGGTATATGCCTTGAATAACGGGATCTTCGCCACGATGGGCATCTTTTGGCACCTGTCGCTCACGTGGGGTGTTTGCCTAGTGCCTTATCTGGTGGGCTTTAGGCTGTTCCGTACGTATTCGGGCATCATTCGTTACTCTTCCTTCGTGGATTTGCAACGGGTGGGCTTCGCCGTGCTGTTCGGTGTGGTTTGCGTGGTGACCTTCCAAGAGTTTACGGATTTTTCGCCTTACTTGGTGTATATCCGTAAACGAGACCTTGTGCTATCCTCCCTGCTGGCGATGAGCTTGATGTGGGCAATGCGTGTGTTCGTGAAGTATTTCTACGTGACGACCTTTCGCCAATCGAAGGCTGAACGTGCCTTTATCTTCGGCGTGAAGCAGGGCGGTATCAGTCTGGCGAAGAGCATCCAGAACCAAGATCCCGCACAGTACGTGTTGGCAGGCTTCGTCTCGGAGGCCGGGAACATGCAGAATCGTATATTGATGGGAGTGCGTGTGTATCCTTTCGATGAGGAGCTGATTGATGCCATGCGCCGGGAGCGGGCGACGATCCTTTTCGTCTACCCCTTGAAGAGCGACTCCATCCGGGAACAGCCGGATATGGTGGTCAAATTCGCGGCGGAAAGCCATGTGGACAGAAGTATTAAAAATCCGGATATCTTTGTAAAAACACCGGTGAAGGTAGAAGCGACCAAAGATGGATTTGCTGTGATAAACGATGGATTGCATCTGGGAGATAAAGTCATCAGTGAAGGAGGATATTATTTAAAATAGGAGATTATGAAGAAGGATTTGATGCTTTCAATTATACAGAAAAGATGGATAATGCTTTGTCTGTTTGTGATGATGTGCGTTTTCGGATATTACTCATGGACGCAACTTTCAATAGAAGCCTATCCGGATATTGCAGATGTCACATCGCAGGTTGTTACCCAAGTGCCGGGGCTAGCTGCCGAAGAAGTGGAACAACAGATCACTATTCCTTTGGAACGTGCCATCAACGGTTTGCCTGGCATGCATGTTATGCGTAGCAAAAGTACGTTCGGACTCTCTATGATTACGATTGTATTCAAGGATGGGACAGAAGATTACTGGAGCCGTCAACGGGTACAGGAAAGATTGAATGAAGTAGAACTACCTTATGGGGCAGCCCCCGGACTCGATCCGTTGACATCACCTGTGGGAGAGGTTTACCGTTACATTATAGAAAGTGACCAACATTCACTTCGTGAACTGACCGACCTCCAGAATTGGGTGGTTATTCCCCGTATCAAAGAAGTTTCAGGAGTGGCGGATGTAACAAATTTCGGAGGTATCACCACCCAGTTTCAAGTAGAAATAGATCCTTATAAACTGGAACAATATCACTTATCCCTTAGTCAGGTTATTGAGGCTATTGAAAATAATAATGCCAGTGTGGGAGGCAGCATATTGAATAGAGGAGATCTGGGGTATGTGGTACGTGGTATAGGATTGATAGAGAATCTGGACGATTTGGGGCATATTGTAGTCACTACAACTTCCGGGGTTCCTGTCTTTTTAAATGATATCGGTTCTTTGAAATACGGTAATCTGGAGAGGAAAGGTGTGTTGGGATATACCGATCGTACCCGTGATTATTCGGAAAGTTTGGAAGGGATTGTGCTTCTTCTGAAACATGAAAATCCGTCTAAGGTATTGGATGGCATTCATGCGGCTGTGGATGAATTGAATCATGAAATTTTGCCGGAGGGGGTGCGTATACATACTTTTCTGGATCGTACCAGCCTGGTGGATACAACTTTGGATACTGTTTCCCATACGCTATTAATGGGGATGGCATTGGTTGTTATTGTGCTTATTCTGTTTTTGGGTAACTGGCGTGGAGCATTACTGGTTTCAATCACCATTCCGGCATCTTTGCTTATCGCTTTTATCCTGATGCATCTCACGGATATCCCTGCCAATCTTCTGTCACTCGGAGCCATAGATTTTGGAATCATTGTAGATGGTGCCATTGTTATGCTGGAAACTATTCTCAAGAAACGTGAGGATTATCCCGAACAGTACATCGAAGAAAAAAGTATCGCACAACGAGCCAAAGAGGTAGGACGCCCGATTCTTTTCTCCACCATAGTCATTATTACAGCCTACTTGCCATTATTCGCTTTCGAACGTGTGGAACGTAAACTGTTTACTCCTATGGCATTTACGATGAGTTATGCAATGATCGGAGCACTTTCGGTTGCTCTTCTGCTGATTCCGGGACTGGCTTATGCTATTTACCGTAAGCCGCGCAAGGTCTATAAGAATAAATGGCTGGAAAAATTGAAGGAGAAATATACTGGCGCAATAGAGAAACTCATTCAGAAACCAGTAAAGACCATACTCTTTTCATGTTTGATTCTGATTGCAGGTATTGTGTTAAGTGGTGTTGTAGGGAAAGATTTCCTTCCTGAATTGGATGAGGGCTCGATCTGGTTGCAGGTGAATCTTCCTCCCGGCATTTCTGTTGAGAAATCGAGAGAGATGTCCGATACACTTCGTTCCCGTACGATGAAGTATCCCGAAGTAACTTATATCATGGTTCAGGCAGGGAGAAATGACGATGGTACAGATCCGTTCACTCCTTCGCATTTTGAGGTATCTATCGGGATAAAGCCTTATGATGAATGGCCGAACGGAAAGACCAAGCAAGATTTGATTCATGAGCTGGAAGAAGAATATAAGACACTGCCCGGTTTTAGGGTGGGATTCAGCCAACCGATGATAGACGGGGTGATGGATAAAATAGCCGGTGCGCATAGTGAATTGGTTGTAAAGGTGTATGGTGAGGATTTTCGGGAAACACGTCGTATTGCGGAAGAAATCACCCGGGCGCTGGGAACGGTGAAAGGTGCCGTTGATCTGGATATTGACCAGGAACCTCCATTACCTCAACTGCAAATCATTATGAATCGGGATGCGATTGCCCGATATGGGCTGAACGTGTCTGATGTAGCTGATTTGATAGAGGTAGCAATCGGAGGGAAAGCTATTGCGCAGCTTTATCAGGGAGACCGTCAATATGACATTACCTGTAAATATAAAGAAGAAATGCGGGATACACCCGAAAAGATAGCCGGATTGATGCTGACCTCTTCTACCGGAGCTAAAATACCCCTTTCGCAGGTAGCCGAAGTGAAATTGAGTGTCGGAGAAAGTACGATCACTCGTGAAATGAACAGACGTCACCTGACGGTTAAGTTGAATCTGCGTGGACGCGATCTGGCCTCTTTCTTAAAAGAAGCGCAGGGAGTTATTAATCAGAAAGTACAGTATGACAGCAGCAAATACACAGTCAAGTGGGGAGGTGCTTTTGAAAATCAGAACAGAGCCTATACCCGTCTTTCTGTCATTCTTCCGTTGACACTGATGTGTATGTTTATTTTGCTTTATGCTACGTTTGGGAAATTCCGGCAAGCCGGTCTGGTATTGTCCATCGTGCCGTTGGCGCTCTTTGGCGGAATGCTTGCGCTCAATGTACGCGGTATGACATTGAATGTATCGTCTGCCGTGGGCTTTATTGCCATGTTCGGACTTTCCATTCAAAACGGAATTATTATGGTATCTCAGATAAATAGTTTGCGCAAAGGAAGAATGGAACTTCGAGAATCTGTTATCGAAGGGGCACGCCAACGGTTCCGCCCTATCTTGATGACTTCCGTCACAACGGTACTCGGACTGTTTCCCGCTTCTCTGGCAACCGGGATTGGCAGTGATGTGCAACGTCCTTTGGCAACGGTCATTGTGTATGGATTGATGTTCTCATCACTCATCTCCCTGTTTGTGCTTCCGGTTTTTTACTATCTGATTGAGAATAACGTTTTAAATAAAAAGAAGAATGATGAAAAAGAATATACACTTTAATATCTTGCTCCTTTTGCTGCTTGTGGAAGCGATGACTGTTCATGCTTTTGCGCAAATCCTCGTCGGCCAACCACAACGGAATATTTCTTTCGAAGAATATCTGAACAGTGTAGGAAAGAACAATCTGAATTATCTGGCAGAAAAGTTGAATGTGAGTATAGCTGATGCGGAAGCTATGGCTGCAAAGGTGTTTCCTGATCCGGAACTTGGATTTGAAGCTGGTAATGAAACTTTTTCGTTGGGGCTTTCCTATTCATTGGAATTAGGAAATAAACGAGGAGCACGAATCAAACTTGCACGCAGTCAGGCAGCGTTTGAGAAGTTGATGATAGAACAGGGATTTCAGGATTTGCGAGCCGAGGCAGCCAATTTTTTTCTGGAAGCTATTTTGCAGAAAGAGTTACTTAAGGTGCAGCGAAGTTCTTATGAATATATGCTGCAATTGAGCCAATCGGATAGTTTGCGTTATGCGGTAGGAGAAATTACGGAGAATGATGCCCGTCAGTCGAAACTGGAAGCCGTTACTTTACTCAATACAGTTTACGGACAGGAAGCAGCATATCAGTCTTCATTGGTTATGCTTAACAAACAGATGGGCGTGACAGCAGATACTCTTCATATTCCGTTTGGTAATTGGCAGGAACTGAACCGTGAGTTTATGCTGTCGGAACTAATCAAAGTTGGTTTAGACAATCGTATAGACTTACTTGCAGCTCAAAAAAGTACCGAAGTCACTGCCCGTGCGTATAAGTTGACGAAGGCGGAGCGTCGTCCGGATATTGGTTTGTCAGTCTCTTATGAAAGAGACTGGAACGGTTTTCTTCCTCCGGCGCGTTCTGCTACCGCAGGGGTATCTATTCCGCTGTCCTTTTCAAATATAAATAAAGGAGCAGTCAAAGCAGCTAAATTCCGTATTGCTCAATCTGAAATATTGGAAAGGGAGATGGAATTACAAATACAGGCGGAGATTACTCAAGCATGGTTCTGCCATGAAGCGGAAAAAAAGAAGGTAGCCCAGCTTAAAGCGGGGATACTCGAAGATTCACAAAAGGTGCTTGAAGGGATGGTTTATAAGTACAAACGTGGTGAAATCAATATTTTGGATGTATTGGTAGCTCAACGTACCTATAATGAAGTACAGCAGGAATATCTTGAAACCATGAAAGGATATGTAGCTTCTTTGGTAGAATTAGAGAAGTCTTGCGGTATCTGGGACATACGTTTTTAAATATACGATGATTTTATCCGGCTCTACTTTTAGCAATAATAATAGTGCCGGATATGTTTACTTTCCGAATCCTAAATCATATTCCTGTATTCCTCTTGTTTTTTCTTGGGTAACTTCTTTATAACTTCCTCTACCGAGTGGCTAATCAACTCCTTTATGAGTTTATCGGGAACATCTCCTTCCAAGTAAACAGTTATCCAATGTTTCTTATCCGAAAAAGGTCCCCAAAAAAGGTCCTCATATTGCTCAATGAGCTCTGCCGATTTATCAGGGTTGCATTTCATATCTGCCCAGAATCTTCCGTTCTTAGGGCGTAACGTTGCAAAGCTGAACATTTTATCCATAACCTTGAAAACCAAAGTATGTTTATCAAACGGCATACATTCAGTTGCTCCTTTGACTGACAGGCAATATTCTCTATAATCTTCGATATTCATGATTTCTCTCTTTTGATTCATTCAAAACACAAATATATCACTTTCTGTTTGCTTTTGAAAAATATGTTTTTATCTCAAAGTACCCGTTTCAATTTCGCCCTTATCCGGCTTAAACTTACCGGAGTTATTCCCAGATAAGAAGCAAGACATTCCAATGGCATTCTTTGTAATAGCTCCGGATTATTTTGTATCAGTTTCATATACCGTTCGGATGCAGTGGTAAATAAGAGAGAAATAAGTCTTTCCTCTGTTTGCAGGAACTCTGATTCGGCGAATTTGCGTCCCCAGTTGGCAATATGGATATCTTCCTTGAATAATTCGTGTAAGTCTTTGCGCTTTAACAAATACAAAACCGAGTTTTCCATCAGTTCCATCGACTCATACCCCTGTTGATTATTTACATAACTTTTCAATGAGACAATGGTAGATCCTTCTTTCCCAATCCAGAACGTTACCTCTTTTCCGTCTACGGGAATGTAAGCTCTGGTAATTCCTTTCTCGATGAAAAAGATATTCGTTTCAGTCTTGCCAGCCTCCAATATATGGTGACCTTTGGGATATGTGACCTTTGACAGATGTTTAACCACCTTCTCCACCGAAGTCTCCGGCATCCGATATATTCTATTTATAATTTCGTGTATATCCATATCGCATTGAATCATTATTCTGCAAAAATACAAAAAGTTACCATAGGAAAAGAAGAATTGATAATACTCTTACACCGTCATTTCTTATCAAATGTAAAGTGAAAGCTCCGGGTATCCTGTTAATTTTGCAGTCTAATTTAAAAATAGAATGATATGAATTGGATTATATTGATTATTGCCGGACTGTTTGAGGTTGGTTTTACCTTTTGTCTAGGCAAGATGAAAGGAGCAACGGGCACCGATTTTTATTTGTGGGGAACGGGGTTTGTAATCTCTGTAACTTTAAGCATGTATCTGTTGGCGAAGGCTGCACAAACATTGCCTATCGGCACTGCATATCCTGTTTGGACGGGGATAGGAGCAGTGGGGACTGTATTGATCGGTATCCTGTTCTTTCATGAACCGGCAACTTTGGGACGTTTGTTCTTTATGACAACTTTGATTATTTCAATCGTAGGATTGAAACTGATATGAATTTATTTAATTATAAAAAAATGAATAAAGTTTTTGCTTCTCGAGGTTATATAGAAAAAAATGAAAATGGTAAATTTATAATTTCGCCTGATAGTGTTTTTCAATTTGTTGATCTATGGGAAAAAACTGAGAATAAATTTGAAAAATGGGATGTTGCTTATAAAAAAGGACGTTTATTATGGAATGATGAAAAGTACCCTGCATTAATATTTATGAATAAAATTGATAAAACATTTATGAATAATGAACCAAATCATATATTAAATCTTACATATAATTCATCTTTATATAAATATATTTATGTTTATGAAAATGATGATGGTGGTTTATATTTAGATTCAGAAGTTATTAAAGTAAGAGGTAATGACGGATCAATTATGAATGTTGGTGGTAGTAGTAGTGATACATCAAATATAAATATGAATTATTCTTTATTAACGAATTTAAGTGGTTGGTTGCCACCAGGTCCAGTAGATAGTATCTTAAATCTTCCGTTTGCACTTTTAAATAGCATAAAAAAAAGTTTATCTGGTCAATGTAGTCCAGTTAAAATTAAATTTCCGTTTGTTAATTATGAGATGAACATACCTTGTATGAATACGTTTTATGAAAATATTGGTGCCACTTCGTTTTTTAATTGGATAGGTGTTATTGCAAGTACATTGATGTTATATAGTTATTTTATATTTTTATATAACTGGATAGATGGACTTACAACGCTTACGAGAAGAAAATTGGAAATGTGGGGGTGTGACTACTAATATGAATGTTGCAATAGAAAATATTTTTGATTTTTTAATGAATATGTTATCTACTGTTATACAACTTGTTGCATATATACCTAATCAAATAATAATAAATTTGTTGCCATCGTTAACAACAAAAATAGAGGAAATAACTACAAATATAAATACTATTTTTGATAGTATTACATGGTCTTTAAGTGTAGTTCCACCAGTAGTAATTATAACTTTACTGTTTATATTAAAAATTGAAATTTCAAGACACATGATATATATATCAACTCATGTTTTCGTTAAAGTATGGGAATTAATAAAAAAAATAAAATTTTGGTAATTAATAAAGAAAGTATAAAAAAGTGGTTTCTTTGTAAAAATGGATTAATCGCTGCATAAAAGTATTTTATGCCGAGAAAATTTTTGTAATAGGTATTTATGTGTTAAATTTAATCACTAAAAAACTGTTTAATAATCTACTTCTAAATAAAAATAAAAAAATATTAAAAAAATATTAGCTACATTACAAAGTGATTAAGTGGGAATAGGAGCGAAGCGCCCGAAGGAAGCTTCCTCCCCACGTAATTTAAAAACACATAAATAGGGTTCCTATTGCAAAAAGCAATTGGAATAAAATAACTATACTAAAAAAAAACTTTCTTTACCTAAAAAAAGAGATTTTGGAATATTGATAAAAATATAAAAAGGGAATTAGAAAGGGTTAACATACATAAAAAGGAGTAATGAAAAATGGATAAAATAATAATTCTTGCATTAGGAATAATGTTATTTATAAAAATAAAAGACTATAAAATCGAGTGGAACACGTTGTTTAAACGTGGAATAAAGCCCATAGACGATAGATTCGGAGTATATAGTATCACAGGAAAACAGGGAACGTTTAAGAGTTTTAGGGGCATTCATTTGCTTTTAGCACAGGATAAAAATTTATGTAATAAAATTAAAACCAATATGAAGAGTATAAAAATACCTGGATATAATATAGAGTATTTTGACAAAATTAGTGATATTTATAAAGATAGTGAAGAATATTGTATATACCTCATAGATGAAATATCACGTAAATACGATAAGAACTGTAGAACTGATACACAATTTTACGCATGGTTAAATCAGTCAAGGAAAGCCCATAGAATAGTTATTTTAATAACTCAAGAATGGAAAGAATTACCTATGTGGTTACGTAGACCTATTAAGTTCTCGTTTACTACATTAAAAAATAGATTATTAAATAGATTTCATTTATATATAACTATTGTAGGAGATGCTGAAAACATGGTTTTAGATAAAGATGAAATGGAATGGAATTGTCCTATAATAGGGAAGATATTATGGAAACCAACACAAGAAATAGCAAGTATGTATGATACTTTTGAGGTTGTTTCTGATTTGTAGGCACAACACAACTTCGTTGCGTTGTGTTGTGCCGATAGGAGTAGAAGGAAGGTGTAGGAAAATATGACATTAAGAGATTTTGAAAGTTTAGCTAATAAGTACATTGAACTTAAGGAAGAAAACAAACAACTAAAAGAACAATTATTAGTAGTTCAAACAAATGAAGAAACATTTAGATTGGAAATGAAAGATATAACAAAAACACTAGGACTAGATGAAGATACATTATTTGATGATGTTAAAACATATGTAAGGAGTTTAAAAGAAAAAAACAAAAAAGAAACTCAACAAAAAGAGTTTATAAAATATTTAGAAGATGAAAGAAAAAGATTTCTTTCTAATTTTAATACTGATGGAATACCAATAATTGAAGTAGAATTATTAGATGTAGTTTTAGAAAACTATAAAAAAATAATGGGATTAAAGAAATGGAAAAAGAAGTAGAGAAGAGTAAGAGTAGACAGGCGATACGCCTGGCTGCTCTATTACTTGATAGTAGTCTCATATTTCAAAGTAACAAGAGAGAATATGATTGTAAAATAATAGAATGTGGAGATTATGTACAATTATATAAATTCAGTCGAAAAAAGTTAGTAGATAAAAATTTAGAATTGTTAGAAGATAAAAAGAAAATAAAATTTGATGAAGATAATTTATTCAAAAAAGAAAATTACTCTCGTAGAAATGAAGTAGGGTATATAGAGTATAAAAATATAATAAGAAGTAGAAATCAATTACAGAGATTAATAAAAGCAAATGAGCATATATGGAAAACGTTTATAACATTAACATTCGAAGGTGAAAAAGCAAAGGATATTAACTATGCAAATAAAAAGTTTAATATATGGCGAACATATATTAAACAACTAAAAAAGGACTTCGCTTGTGCCGGAGTCCCCGAATATCAGAAAAGGGGAGTAATACACTACCACCTTCTGACTAACATTAATTATAATGATTTTTCAATACTAAGTCAACAAGAAAGGAAAATATGGAATAAACAATCAGGTTGGCAAATAGGAAGAGATGTAAAAGGTTGGTCATATGGAATAAATCAAGCGAAAGACATAAAAGGCATAGATAATATAGTTACATATTTATCAAAGTATATGACAAAAGAATTTGATAATAGATTATATTCACATAAAAAATATTTTTATACAAGAAATCTAAAACAACCAAAAGAATATAATTTAGATTTTTCTAATTTAAAACATTATGAATATTTTGAAAAGATAATGAAAGCAAAGGAATTACAATATAATTCTTCATATTTTGATTACTACGGAGACGAAGTAAATTTCTTTGAATTTAAAGGAAGTCAACATAATATGTATTATACGAAAACGTTATTCTATACAAAATATGGGTTTTATTCCATATAATATATATTATTTATATTTTTCTAGATTGTATTTCTGCTATTTTTTCAAACACTTCTGTAACATTTTTTTCATTTATTTCAGTATAACCAAGTTCTTTCAATGCCTGTATCTTAACTGTATTTAATTCCTGAGTTCTAGATAATTTTTCTTCTTGTTTCATTTCAATTTCAGCTTCAAATTTCTTATGTGCTTCTAATACTTTTTGCTTTGACACACCATTACTATTAAATAGTGATATAGCTTGATACATTATTCCTTCAAATATTAATTGATTATCTCTATTAAATACGCATTCCTGTGGGCTTATAAATCCATTAGATTTAGCAAAGTAGGCAAGTACATACTTCAACTCATCTACATCATCTATTACTTGTAGAAAGTGATATAAATATCTACAAATATTATATGCATTCTCATCATCATCACTTAATTCTTCCTTAAGCAAATTAATTATGTCACATAATACCTTTTGACTTTTTTTATTTAAAGATTTCAAATTATAACTAAATCCATCATTTTTATAACTACTACTCTCTTTTTCACTCTCCAAAAGTATCTTCTCTACCCTCATCATATATTCATTCGTTGGCTTGACATTTTTCACTTCATTTACATCGTCAACTCCAAGTAATAATAATAACTTTGTTTTTTTATCTTTTGGCCATTCACTAATAGAATTCATCTCTAAATAATTATAAACCATCTGTCTAGAAACACCTAAATACTTAGCCAATTTTACCTTTGATATCCCCAATTCTTTTAATAAGCCATTTACTTCTTTCATAACAAATACCTCCACTACTCTACATCTAAATAATATCATAAACATAAAAAAGTGTCAAGTAATAACACTTTACACTTTTTATAAGAGATTTAATAAACTTTGAAATAAGTATCACTCACCTACATTTATATTATAAGAAAAAATATTTCTTATTATTTTAAAAATACATGTTATACAAACATACATTTTTTCAAAATATAAATATTATAAACTAGAAAGGATGTGTTTTAGTATGTACGGATATGGCTATAATGGCGGTGGTGCACTATGGATTATTTTAATTATATTTATAGTATTATTCTTATTTACACCTGGATTTGGTGGAAGAAATTGTGGTTGCCAAAATAGTTGCATGTAAAAAGGTCATTAATTTGACCTTTTATAATAGATACCATAATTTTTCATTATTTTTTCTTACTTCTTTAATAATACCCCCACCTAAACACTTTTCATCTTGATAAAAAACACATGCTTGACCTGGAGTAACACTCTTTACATTTTTATACCTTACTAGTAACTCACCATTATCTAAATATTCTATAGATACAGGATTATCTTTTTGCCTATATCTAAACTTAGCACTACATTCAGTTGGTCTTAAATCACAATTAAAGTTAACTTGTTCAACAATGCATGAATCTGATAATAAATATTCATTATCTTCTCCTTCACATACATAAAGTATGTTTTTATTTAAATCTTTTCCTACTACAAATAACTTATCAGACGTCCCACCAACATCAAGTCCTCTTCTTTGACCAATGGTATAATACATAAGTCCAATATGCTTTCCTAACACTTGTTTTGTTTCTATATTTATAATATCTCCTTCTTTATTAGGTAAATAATTTTCTAAAAATCTTTTAAAATTTCTTTCTCCAATAAAACATATACCAGTTGAATCCTTTTTCTTTGCTGTAGTAAGTTTAAGTTCATCAGCAATTTTCCTTACTTCATCCTTTACTATATTTCCAACTGGAAATAATACATTTTTAAGTTGTTCCTTTGTAAGTTGAGATAAAAAATAAGTTTGATCTTTATTATCATCTATACCTCTTAACAAATATCCATCTTTTATTCTTGCATAATGACCAGTAGCAATATAATCAGCACCTAATCTTTTTGCTTCTTTTATAAATAAATCAAATTTAATATATTTATTACACATAATATCAGGGTTAGGAGTTCTACCTTTTTTTAACTCATCAAGAAAATAAGTAAAAACATAATCCCAATACTCCTTTACAAAATCTATCCTATGAAGAGGAATTCCTAATTCATTCGAAACTGCTAAAGCATCATTATAATCTTGTTCTTGTGGGCATATATTGTTATTTAATGTCGGATTGCCTAAAATGTCATTGTTTACAGAAGCATCCCAATTTCTCATAAATAATCCAATTACTTCATACCCTTCTTTTTTTAATAAATAAGCAGCAACCGATGAATCAACTCCGCCACTCATTCCAATAACAACCTTCATAAATATCACCAAGATTATTATACTTTTATTTATGAAATTAGTAAATAAGTTTTATTATATAAGGTATTATATATGTTTCATATAATGAAGAAATAGATAAAGTTAATATCAAAATTATAAATACTAAAATATACTTTTTTAATTGTTCTTTTATTTTAAAATCTTCCTTATTTAATATATTCTTAAATATTTTTATTGATAAATTGAAAGCATACACACACATTATAAAATAAAGTATTAAATTAAGTATTAAATGAGGAAATATATATAAAAAACTAAACAATATACCTTCAAACTTAAAATTATATATTAAAGTTGTAACTGTAAAAGCAAGTGTAAATCCCTTATAAAATAACATACAAACTATAAACGGAAGTCCAACTATAGACAATCCAAGTAGAAATATAATAAGTAAAAATACATCGTTATTTACTAGATTTGGTAACAAATTACTTGATAGTACATAATTTTTTGAATTTACAGTATCAAAAAAATTTGTTATTTCACTCACTATAAGTTTTTTATCAGCTTCCTTTAATATTGTAATAAATAATGTACCAAAAAACAAAGAAATGATTACAACTACAATTAAAGAAATATAAGTTGATTTTTCTCTTTTTATATCATTTAACATTACCTTAAATAGCTTGTTCACTTTCATCACCTATAAAATTATATTAAAATAATTTTATTAAGAATAGAAAAT
>OGQI01001798.1_pt1 | contig 13865 bp, 13 predicted proteins | sample 1553171 | NCBI WGS metagenome assembly OGQI01 (sample SAMEA2579988, study PRJEB22360) | human gut metagenome | biome: human gut; feature: human-associated habitat; material: faeces | place: Denmark | collected 2008/2010
AGACTATATTAAAAATGTAGCCTCCAGCGAGATCTACGCCACCTGGCCAGAGAATACCATCCGTGCAAATGTGCTTGCGATCATGTCCTTTACACTGAACCGCGTGTACACGGAATTCTATCGTAATCAAGGATATGACTTTACGATCACATCTTCTACAGCCTTCGACCACAAATGGATCCCGGAGCGCAACATCTTCGACACCATCTCTGTCATTGTAGACGAACTATTTGCCGACTATCTGTCCCGTCCGAATGTCCGCCAGCCAATCCTCACCCAGTACTGTGACGGCAGACAGGTACAGTGCACCAGCAACGGCTGGATGACACAGTGGGGTTCCAAGTCCCTTGGCGATCAGGGCTACACACCGATTGAAATCCTGCGCTACTATTACGGCGATAACATGTACATCAACACTGCTGAAGCCATTTCCGGCATTCCATCTTCATGGCCCGGCTATGACCTTGAAATCGGTTCTTCCGGCAACAAAGTCCGCCAGATGCAAGAGCAGTTAAATGTGATCGCCGGTGCTTATCCGGCAATTCCAAAAATCAACGCAGACGGCATCTATGGTCCTGCTACAGGGGAAGCGGTGGAAAAGTTTCAGTCGGTTTTCGGACTTCCGGTAACCGGTATTGTGGACTATCCGACCTGGTATAAAATTTCAGAAATCTATGTCGGCGTATCACGGATCGCAGAATTATCCTAAGAAGCAAAAGGCTCTGGGAATATTTGCCCGGAGCCCTGTTAAATCATACGTTCTTTTACTATATATATTACTCAAAATCTGCAAAGAATTTGTAAGATGGATCTTTCTTATTATTACGTTCTGTATTGTAATTCTCCAGATCCTGGCCAGGAACAACGATCATCGTATTATCTCCGGCAACTACTCTTTCTACAATCAACCATTTACCATCTCTGCATTCCCATTTGTCAATATCACGACATCTTGCTTCTACGGTAAATGTAGATTTCTTACCATTTTTCTGCTTCTTCGGGAATTTGCAGGCAGCGTACATATAAGTCTCACTTGCTGCCTTATTGCCATCTACCTTAATCAAAATATTCGTCATCATATGATGGGTAGATATCATGTGGCGATGCTGGTTCAGCATGTTATCAATAAACTGTCTTCCGGTTCCCTTCGGGAATGTTGGTCCATAGTTCACCTTGCTGTCTTCAGCAAACACACTGTAACCCAATTCATTGTCGATTCGATCCAGAGCACGACAATATGTATAGATCTGATCGCGAATTGCCTCTTTTGCTAATAATGTTTCGATGTCTTTGTTCTCCATGTCTTTTGTCTCCTTTTTTTATTATTTATTACAGATCTTAAATCATATGATTACAGTATAGCATTTTGTTATTTTTTTAGTAGCTATTATCAGTTTTTTGGCAGACACTTTCTGAAGTTTTATTAACATTTTCAGATTTTAAATATTTTGCGCACACAAGTTTAAGCTCGATCTGCAAATTTAATTTCCATATTCGCCTATATCACTTTATATTCCTTCCATTTGTTGTTCCTGAATCTGATCCAGAAGGTGCTGTTGCTTTAATTCGTACCACTATGTATAACAACATCTGCCCCAAGTTTCAATGTCGTCAAGGTCCTTAGCTAGCTAGGACTTCGACTCATCGCGATACAAAAAAGATGTATCCACAGCATGTTCTTCAGACATGCCACAGATACATCCTCCTTATCACATGATCAATTTTCGAATATCGTTAAACATCACAACCACCATAAGTGTCATCAGCAGTGCAAATCCAATCAGATGCACATAACCTTCCTTCTCAGGCGGTATCTTCTTTCTGCGGATTGCCTCTGCAAATAGAAATACCAGGCGGCCTCCATCCAATGCCGGAATCGGAAGCAGATTCATTACACCTAAGTTCGCCGACAGCAGAATGGCAATGTTCAGCATACTGGCGATCACAGTCAACACGCCATACTGAGACGATGCCTGATATGTTTCATCCACCACACCGACGATTCCGACAGGGCCTGACATCTGATCTATGCCCACCTGTCTCATAATTAACATCTTCAGACTGGATACTGTAGTACAGATCCAGTATTTCACCTCATACGTACCATACTGAAGCGACTTGAAAAATCCTGCTTTTTCATTCGCTCCTCTCGAAATTCCCAGACGGTAATACTGATTCTCTTCATCATATTTTGGCGTCAATGTAACCGTATGCTTCTCTCCATCGTGCTCATAGGTGACGTCAACCGTCTCCCCCTGATGGAACTGATTATAGGTCGAAATCTCGCGAAAGATATTAATCTTCTTATTCCCGATCCTGACAATCCTGTCTCCAGGCTGGATTCCTGCTTCCGCAGCCGGATAGCCATTCTCCACCTGTTCTGCTACCGGCTGGTCATAACCTACCATAGTAATCAGAATCACTGACAAGATAAATGCCAAAATAAAATTAAATACAGGCCCTCCGGCAATCACTGCGATTCTCGCCCACACGGATTTGCTGTGGAAATTGCCTTCCGAACCGGTTGCCTCGTCATCCTCACCCATCATACAGGCACCGCCGATCGGCAGCAGTCTCAGGCAGTATCTCGTTCCTTTATATTCTTTTGAGAATAAAAGTGGTCCCATGCCTAGTGCAAACTCTTCCACCTCTATACCATTTGCTTTTGCAATCAGAAAATGTCCCATCTCGTGAAAGATCACGATAAAGCTGAACAATAATATTGCTATGATAATCCCCAATTTATGCCTCCCTGAATTGTAAGTATAACCTCATATCTTTATCGTGCCGTATCTGTTATTTGATCAGCCACAATGTCAGATAGTAGATAATCGGTGCGGTAAAGATCACACTGTCAAACCGATCTAAGATACCGCCATGACCAGGAATCAGCTTACCGTAATCCTTAATCTCATGATTTCTCTTAATCGCAGATGCTGACAGATCACCAATCTGAGAGATTGCACCGCCGACACCACAGATCACTGCACAGAGCATCGGACTTACATCTGCACATGCGAAATGATTCATACATGCCGCAAAAATCGCACCGAGAAGTGCTGCACCTACGACTCCGCCAACTCCGCCTTCAACAGATTTCTTTGGGCTGAGGATCGGTGCCATCTTATGCTTGCCAATCAGCATACCAACACAGTATGCACAGGTATCGCATCCCCAGGAACTTAAGAATATCAGCCATACCATGACCATTCCGTCCGGCAGGCATCTGGTCTGATATACAAATGACAGCATTACTGCTACATAGATCACGCCAAAAAATACCGTCATAACCTGCTCAGCCACAAACTTAGGATATGCAAATACATACACTGCCATCGCAAGCATCAATACCAGGATGATAAGCGGCATTATATATTCCATTTTATTCTGATACATTAAGATATAATACCCGATCGCGCCCAAATATCCTACTACACCAAGTGCCTGATTCTGCACCTTAACAGTTCTGTATAATTCCATCAGACCGATCAGGCTGGCTGCCAGAAGCACAGTATACAGCACGGGACCTCCCATGCCGACCGTGAGGATCAGTACTGCAACCAGTACAATTCCGCTTAACAGTCTTGTCTTAAACATTTTGCTCCTCCTTCACACCACCAAAGCGTCTGTCCCGCTTATTATACTGCTCGATCGCTTTAATAAGTTCTTCTTTCGTAAATGCCGGCCAATGCACATCGGTAAAATAAAACTCCGTATATGCAAGCTGCCACAGCAGGAAATTTGAAAGTCTCTGTTCCCCGCTGGTACGGATCAAAAGATCCGGATCCGGAATCCCATGGGTATCCAGATAGCGTTCGATCACGGCTTCCGTAATCTCTGCCGGATCCTGCTTGTTATCTACACAATCCTGCGCAAGTCTGCGGATACCTCGCACAAGTTCATCCCTGCTTCCATAATTGATTGCGATCTGGAAATTCAGTCCACCATTATTCTTTGTTGCCTCTTCCAGCTCCAGAATACGGCTTCTGATATCTTCATCCAGTCTGGTAATATCTCCGATCACACGGACTTTCATATCATTTTTCGCAGCCGTTGTAAGGCATGTCTTCATATAACGACGCAACAGATTCATCAGTGCATCTACTTCATCCTGCGGACGATTCCAGTTCTCTGTGGAAAATGCATACACGGTCAGATACTTAATTCCCAATCTCCATGCCTCTTCACAGATTCTCTCCACATTCTTACTTCCCTGTGCATGCCCATAATTACGCGGCATGCCTTTGGACTTTGCCCACCGGCCATTTCCATCCAGAATTATTGCCACATGTTGTGGTACATTCATATCTTATCCTCCTGACTCATTGCAATGCAAAGGGAGACGAGACACACGCCCCGCCCCCGATATTGCGATGTTCCTAAACTGTCATTACCTCTTTGGACTTCTCATCAACAGCTTTATCTACTTCTTTGATGTATTTATCTGTAACCTTCTGAAGTTCTGTCTCCAGATCCTTGATCTCATCCTCTGATACATCACTGCCCTTCAGTTTCTTGAATGCATCATTACCATCGCGTCGGATATTTCTGACAGCAACTTTTGCCTGCTCGCCTTTTTTCTTAACGTCCTTCACCAGTTCTTTTCTTCGATCCTCAGTAAGTTCCGGGAATACCAGACGTACAACCTGTCCATCATTGGTAGGGTTGATGCCGATATCTGACATGTTGATCGCTTTTTCAATCTCTTTGATCATGCTCTTCTCCCATGGCTGGATCACGATCATACGAGCCTCCGGAACAGAAATGTTACCAACCTGCTGAATCGGTGTAGGTGTTCCATAATAATCTACTGTCAGTTTGTTCAAGATATTAGGATTGGCACGTCCTGCACGGATTGTCATCAGTTCTGACTCCAGACTTGCCAGTGTCTTTTTCATCTTACTTTCGTATACGCTTACCTGTTCACTCATTCTAAAATCCTCCTCAATACTATACGGTTACTTTCGTACCGTTAAACTTACCTGATACGGTATTGACAATACTGTTCTCTTCATTCAGACCAAATACAAGCATCGGCATCTTATTCTCCAGACAGAGGATCGATGCTGTCAGGTCTATCGCCGCCAGTTTCTGATCAATAATGTCCTGAATAGAAAGCTCATCATACTTCTTCGCCTCCGGATTCACCTTCGGATCACTGTCATAGATACCGTCAATCGCCTTGGCAAGCAGCATCGTATCTGCTTCGATCTCGATGGCACGAAGAACAGCTCCTGTATCCGTTGAGAAATACGGATGACCTGTACCACCTGCGAAAAAGATTACCTTACCTTCATCCAATGCTTTCAGAGCACTGTCCTTCGAAAACAGTGTAGTAAATGCGCCACATACAAAAGGTGTAAACACCTCAGTCTTCATACCTACATGACGAAAAATATCAGATACATAGATACAGTTCATTACTGTTGCCAGCATACCAATCTGATCTGCCTTGGTACGGTCGATTGTCTCACTGGTACGTCCTCTCCAGAAGTTCCCCCCTCCTGTAACGATCGCCACCTGCATACCGTCATCCACAAGCTGCTTTACCTGTTTGGCAACGCCGATACAGGTCGCTTCATCAAATCCCGTTTTCTTATCCCCTGCAAGGGCTTCTCCACTTAATTTTAATAACACTCTTTTCATAAGTCTGCTCCTTGTTCTTCATTTGTCTGCAAAGCACTGCATACTTATTAGTAAGTATAGCACAGATCTGTGCAGATTAGCAATTTATCTATATAATTTCTTTCTGTTCAAAATACCGGATCAGTGCATCTGCACAGCGGTCTACTCCAATATCGGAAGTATTAAGGATCATGTGGTAGTTATTCACATCTCCCCATGCCTTGCCTGTATGTTCATAATAATACTCAGAACGCTCTGCATCCGTTGTATCCAGCTTCTTCGCAGCCTCTTCTTCGGATATATTCTCCTTCTTCATAATCCGCGCGATACGATCCTTACGATCTGCACACACATATATATTAAATACATTCTTCTGATCCTTCAGAATCTCAGAAGCACATCTTCCCAGGATAATGCACGGCTTCATAGCCAGTTCCTTAATAACCGCTGCCTCTGAATCATAGGAATTACTGCACATTTTTTCTTCCACATGTGTCTTATCATACACAGGAATCCCAAGTTGCTCAGACAACTCTCCTGCTATCCGGCTTGCACCGGTTCCATATCTTCTGCTTATTGTAATTACAAGTTTCATAAGCCTGTCCTCCTTTGTAATGTCCAAAACACAAGCCCATTATAACATATCCTTTTCAAAATGGAATAGAAATTATGACACAAAGTCCTGCTCCGCAAATAACGCATTGACTGCTGATTCGTACACCGGAAGCCGCTCTGCCTTGCGGATCTTCTTCACATATTTTGCAGAATCAGTAAAATGCTGTGCCAGATAATACCATAATTCCTTCATCTTAAAGAGCACCACGCGGTCGCCCGGCATATGCTCTCTGTAAGCCTCATACATCCGGTCATGATATTCCCGGATCTGCTCTTTGGACGGCGCAGCTTTCCCTTTCAGCATTCCTGCCAGTCCGGGATTCACAAGCAATCCTCTTCCAATCATGACTTTATCCGTATCCGGATATGCCTTCATAAATATCTCATAAGACGTCACATCTGTAATATCTCCGTTATAGCAAAGTGGTGCTTTTCCATGCTCCACAGCGTATGTATACCACTCCATATTCGGATGATTCCGATAATAATCTTTCTGTGTACGCGGATGCACGATCAGTTCCTTTAACGGATATTTGTTGTAGATTTCTAACAGTCTCTCAAATTCTTCCCCATCTTCTACTCCGATCCTTGTCTTCAGTGAAATCTCACATTCTGTTCTGGCAAATACCTCTTCCAGAAAATGATCCAGTTCCTCCGGTTTTGCTAAAAATCCCGAACCACGATACTTAGTCACAACAGTCTTAGACGGACAGCCAAGATTCAGATTCAGTTCCGTATATCCATATTCTCGCAGTGTCCGTTCTACCGCCAGAAAGCAGTCTGCCTGATTCGTCAGTATCTGTGGAATCACATACATTCCCTCATTATGATCCGGCAAAATGTCATTCTTCTCTTTGGTACTAAGCTTCCCCTTCTGATTAGCCGCAATAAACGGTGTCATATATTTATCGATATCCGGAAATACTGCCCGACTCACATTTCGATGCAGATATCCGGTAATTCCTTCCATTGGTGCATAATATAATTCCATTTTCTCTCCTGTTATCCCAGCTGCAGTTTTGTCTGACACGACTCACTGCCAAAAAACGCAGGAGCATTTTCCTGCGTTTTATCTTGATTTTATCTTAACACTTATTTTCGCTTTCTTAAATTTCCACATCAAACGGAAGTAGGTCTAAAATATCTTTCTGCTGATCCACACCCGGATATACTTCGATCAGTTTCAGTCCCTTCGGTGTCAAACGGAACACACAACGCTCTGTCACATACAGAACTTTCTGACCGTTCTCGATCGCACGTTTGGCTGAGAAGCTGACGCTGTTCACTTTATCTACAAACTTCGGAACAGAGCCTTCCTTCTCGATCGTTACAACGCCTTTCTTCTGTGCCACTTCCAGTCCTTTGGCATTGAATGTCATGCAGAACACAACCGTCGGTGTCTTAGCCGTAATATTAGCAAATCCTCCAATTCCGGCAAATGCTCCCGGTCCTCTGTGAGCATTAACATTCCCCTGCTTATCTACTTCCAGCGCACCCATAAAGCAGATGTCCAGGCCACCATTATCATACAGGTCAAACTGGTTCGCCATATCATATACGGATGCTGCACCGATCATCGCTCCAAAAGCTTCTCCTGACACCGGGAATCCTCCGATACCGCCTGACTCGACAGTCAGTGTGATCATATCCAGAATTCCATTTTTTCTCGCATATCTGGATACCATCTCCGGCAGACCAATTCCGATATTTACAATGTCGTCTACCCGAAGTTCCTTAGCTGCTCTTCTGCCAATAATATTGCCAGCTACACTGTTCTTAGAATGCTTCGAAGATACCGTATCAATCTTTTCATTCCAGGTATTCCACTCTTCATATGGAATCTCGAAGCTTCCGGTCAATGCCGTATATGCTTCGTTACGCTCCTCCGGTTCTGCTACTACGATCGCATCTACCAGACACCCCGGAATGATCGCATTACGCGGACGAGACGGCGTATCCACCAGACGGTCTACCTGCACAATAACCTTACCACGGTTCGCTTTAACGGCCTGACAAATAGACAGTGCGTCTCCTGACATAAACATATCATCGAATGTAATATTTCCCTTGCGGTCTGCTGCTGTACCCTTGATCAATGCTACTGTGATCTTCGGCAGTTTATAATAAAGGAATTCATCTCCATCCACCTCTACATGCTTCACCAGAGAATCATCGATCGAGATGCGGTTGATTCCAGGACCTCCTTTTCTAGGATCCACAAAGATATCCAGTCCGACTTTAGACAATGCTCCAGGAAGTCCGCCTGCCTGCGCACGGATTGCATGAGAAATGCATCCAAGAGGCAGATTATATGCTTCAAAGCGATCTTCTAATACTAATTTCTTAGTACTCATCATGGCGCCAAAATGCCCACAGATCAGACGATCCACAGCACCTTCGCGAATATATCTCTCTGCATTATGATCCTCGTCCCAGACGCCAAATCCGGCACTGGATATTATCGTCAAATGGGTCGGTGACTGCATTCTCTCGTATCTGCGATAAATCGCCTCATGCAATTCAACCGGGTTCTCGATGCCAACAAATGAATTCACGCAGATGCAGTCCCCATCTCGGATCAGACGGATTGCCTCATCCGAACTCATAATTTCATACATAAATCTTTCTCCTGTTCCATATTCTGATTACGTCGTATCTTTTTTATTTTAACTGATTCATGTATGTAAGTCCAGTTATTTCTTACGTTCTGCAAGTGTTGTAACTGCAAGATAGACCATTCCAAGTAGCACAATACTTCCAATTAGCACTGCGATCATTTCAGATGTGCTCACCACATGCCCGCGAAAGACCGGATTACAATCCAGTGTACCTGCAATTGCTGTCACTGCATCATCCGGAAACTTCTGATCTTTCATTTCTTCAAATACACCCCGGAGCATATGATTCTTCAGCAAAGAGGTACCATAGGTTCCCGGGAGATATGACAGAAATTTCTGCAGACCACTGCTAAAATTAGACATAGGCATATAGGCACCGCAGACAAATCCATATCCTGCACTCACGATCGTTCCGACAGCTGACAGCTGTCCCTGCGTCTTCAGCGGATAACAGATGATACTGGACAGCACTGCGCCAAATAATACTAACAAAATCACATCCAGAATGATCCATGCAATATCTGTTCCATTCAGATACCATCCCATATGTTTCACATAGATCAAGCACATCACTACTGCCAGGAAATTAACCATAAGCGAGTTCAACACCGTTGAGAAGAAATATCCGATATAAAGTGTCGGTCTGTGCACCGGTGATACATCAAAATCTTTTCTAGCACCACTTGCTTTATCCTGTATCATCGTCAGATTCACGCAGAAAGTCACAGTCACACAGCTGACTGCCAGCAGTGCCGCTGCAAGCTGTCCAGCTACCGTACCGTTCACCAGCTTTTCTGATACATTCATCACCCCTGGTAGAGCTGATTGCAAGGAATCCTTATATACATTCTGCAGAAATGTCGCATATAACACAATCAGAATGATTGGTGTGATCAGAGACGAAATCAGCATTCCCTTATCCCGGAAAAATAATTGACGGTTACGCTTAATCAATGCAAATACTGTTCTCATTTCTCATCACCTCCCAACGACTTACCTGTGACCGTCAAAAAGACATCATCCATGCCTCCTTTTACCACTTCAAAATCACGGAATCTATCTTTATTCGCTGCGATCAGTTCCGCCGCCTCTGCCGTTGAAGCAACCGTAAGCTGGTAACCGTCCCGGATCTCTTTATATTTCTTGCCCAACACCTTCACTTCATCTTCCGTCACTCCATACAGTAAAATGTAATCTTCCACATATTTTTCTTTCAGTTCGTGAGGCGTTCCCTCCGCCACAATACTTCCACTGTCCAGGATTACTACATAATCCGCCGTTGCAGCTTCCTCCATATAGTGAGTTGTAAGGAATACTGTCATCTGTTCCTTCTTGCGCAGTTCTTCGATCACGCTCCAGATTACTTTCCTGGTCTGCGGATCAAGTCCTGTCGTCGGTTCATCCAGAATCAGAATTTCCGGTCTGTGAAGCAAGGCTCTTGCTATATCAATTCTTCTCCTCTGTCCGCCGGATAGCTTTCCAACCGGCCGGTTCAGATAATCATCAAACTTCAGTAACTCAATCAATTCTTTCAACCGATCATCAAATGCTTCCCCGGTAATACCGTATAATGCTGCCCTGCTTCTCAGATTTTCCTTCACAGTCAACGGTTTGTCCAACACACTGTCCTGGAACACAAGCCCAAGCAGATACCGTTTATCCAGTCCTGCTTTCGTGCTGTCTGCACCGTGGATCTGCACCTCGCCACTATCCTTGCCAAGTTGTCCGCAGAGGATGGATATCGTCGTACTCTTGCCTGCTCCATTTACTCCAAGGAATGCAAACAATTCCCCGCGCTTCACCCGGAAGCTTAAGTCTTTCACTGCATGTACATTGCCAAAAGATTTATTCAGCTCTCTTACTTCAATTACATTCTTATTCATAACGCTCTCCAATCATCTCATTCCCAGTTACAATTCTATTGTAGCAGATATTATTAAAAAGAAATGTTAAATCTTTTTTTGCTGTCACATATGCAACGCCTGCCAGAGCCTGTATATGATTTTTGGCTCTTTTTATAGTATTACGCTTCCAAAACAATATAAATAATGATAAGCGCATAGTTTCTGGATGTTACCAGAACTATGCGCCTACAATTATATCTTAAGAATACTTTTTTATTCTATCTCTTTTTTATGTCTATACTTAAAATCAAACAATGCTATTACAACTGCACCAACCATAAGAACAAACCACTGTCCTAGTTCAGAAGCATCTCCTGTTTTAGGAACATTCTTCAAATTAGGTGTGCCATTATTTGGCGAATTGTTTATTTCCGAACCGTCATTTATCTGCTTTTTAAATGTATTAACTACTACAAAGCCCGTTGAAGCATTTCCTGTGATTGTTGCTGTATAGCCTGCTACTTCTGTCTCTTTCAGAGTATAGTTGATCTCGTTTCCTGTTGTTGCATCATACTTCGCAAGATTCTCGAAAATATGTTTCCAGTCATCAGCTTTTGTCAGGGTAGCTCTTGCTACTTCTGCTCCGTCTGCTGAGAGGATCACTTCTGCTTTTTCTCCTGGTCGTCCTACCCATTTCTTTTCTACAGGAATTGAGATTTTTTCTGTATTCGTATTTGTAATCACATATCCTTCTGATGCCTTACCAGTAATTTCTTTTGTATATCCATCGATAGGTAGTTCATCTACTGTATACTCAATCTTATTCATTCCTTTATATTTTTCTAAATTTTCAAAAGTATAACTCCAATTATTATTAGCATTCAATTCTTGTCTTCTAACTTCAACACCATCAGCCAATAATATAACTGTAACTTTATCTGTAGCTGGACCAACCCATTTTTTTGTCACTGAAACTGCACGCTTACTTTTGAGTGTGTTTGTTACAACAAAACCATTCTCAGCATCTCCTGTAATCTCTGTAGAAAATTTATCTAATGGTGTTTCAGTTAATGTATAATTAATCTTTTCCATTGTTTCTAAATTATAAAATGGAAGATTATCAAATGATGTTTTCCAATCATCAGAGTAAACTATATCTTTACTTTCTACCTTTTTTCCATCAGCATACAAAGTAACTTCAACCTTTAATATTTGAGGATTCATATTAAATGGATTGCCATTCCATCTTTTTTCTACTGGAATAGAAATCTTTTTAACAGAATTAGTAATACGTAATTCCGTACCTGATACATCATCATCTTTTACTTCAAATGAATGTTCTTCAGCATTCATTGGGTCAAAGCTAATCCATTCAGGTGCGCTTGTTTCTTTCACAGTATATTTGCCAACAGGAAGATTTAAAATATCAGCAATTCCATCTTCGTTAGTAGTCAATGTAATTTCATTTTGACCATCTTTTATTGCATTACCTTCAAGATTCTTTAATAAGAATGTAACATTTGGAATAGGAATTTTATTCCCATCATCCGTATTTTTATAGATTTTCAACTCACCTTTAACTGTGCCTGATGCCCCACCATTAAAAGCAATATTTTTAACTTCTTTTTCTACTGTCTTATCTTCATCAATAATTTCACCAGATTTATTTTTATAAGAACCTTTCGCTACAGCAGTGTTTTTAAAATACGCAATATTATCTGTAATATCAACAACATAGTTAAAACTGAAGTATGTCTTATTTAAATATTCCTTTGGAATTGTGATATCAATATTTTTTCCACTTGCCTGATATTTAATATTTGGATATGCAGTTTTAAAAGCATCATCATCCTCTGGATAATATATATTTTCTGAACCATCTTCTTTCACTACTTTTACAGATTCTAAGTAAGAATACTTTTGACCAGGCTGAATAGTATCTTTGACAGCACAATCAGTAGTCACTTCAAATTTAGGTTCGTTAACATTCAGCCACCAATATACTAAACCAGCCATATCTTCTTCTTCATACATTGTTCCAATCTTATCAAAGAAGATAGGCTCGCCTGCATTAGTTGTGTGAATTTCTACCTCTTTCTTAGTATCTCCACAATAGATATATGCTGGATCCCATTGTTCTTGAGTTACTTTTTTTAAATTGTACCCTTTCAAGGAAAATGTAGCTTCACCTGTGATGTTATTTAATTTTTCAGCATCTCTCGTAAAAGTGATTGTGGTCTTATCTCCCTTAACTTCCAAATCCGCCATATAAACACCATTGTGATATAACTTCTTTGTGTTATTAAAGCCTTCAAAAAACACTTCCTCTGGTTATTATTTAATGCCCTATAGGCGTTGGTTAATGTCAAATGAAAAAGTGTGTATAGTCATTTTCTTGAATTTTAAAACCATTTTTTGCAGAAAATGTCAAACTCACCTCAACTGGGTTAGTATTTTCGATTTTAGCTGTATCGATTTCAAATGTATCAATTACATTTCGAGTAATATCTCTAGCCACTACTGTTGTTTCTGTTAAAGCATCATCCTCAGATGTCGATTTTTTTATTTTTGATTTATTGTCATCAAGCTTTTCAGAATTTTCTATACTTTGAGCGGCATCATTCACTTCATTTTCCGTTGAATTGGTTGATTCCTCATTTTTCAAAGTTGCATCTTCATTTTGTTCAGATTGTTCTTCTGACATGACAACCATATTGTTATTTCCATTGTCTGTGTTTTCTGCATGTACAAGCTCAACATTGTTAAAAGCCAATCCTAAAACCAAAACAATGTTTAACACAAGAGCTAAAGCTCTTGTTCTAAAATGTCTCATTTCTAATTTCCCTTCCTCTCATTTTTAATTTAGTCAGTATTTTTCGCATCTTAACACTCAAACCCTAAAACAATACTCTTGCTATTTTTCTTGTATAATAATTTCTTCCCCCTTTCTTAAACTCTTTTTTCCAAAAAAGAACAACATCTTATTTTCAATGTTGTTCTTTCACGACTTGGATATTATGAAAACATTTTATCATAATGATTAAAAATAATCAAGGATTACACCACTTTCGATAGAGTTCCTTTCAATAGAGTAAATCTACTATCAGTAAGTATTTCAAATTATTATTTGAAGCGTGGTTATAACGTTCTTCTTGTTGATCAG
>OGQI01001799.1_pt1 | contig 13856 bp, 8 predicted proteins | sample 1553171 | NCBI WGS metagenome assembly OGQI01 (sample SAMEA2579988, study PRJEB22360) | human gut metagenome | biome: human gut; feature: human-associated habitat; material: faeces | place: Denmark | collected 2008/2010
GAAGAGAAGTTCCGATCTTGTCATAGCCGTAGAGGACCTTTGCCATTTCCTGACGGCTGATGGCCTTGGTGGGCTTATAGGTGCCGTCTTCATAGCCGTCGACGATCTTGTTCGCGCTTGCCCACAGAACGGCGTCCGCGTACCAGCTGCCGTCCGTGCAGTCGGTGAACTTCTCGCTGACCTTACCGGTCACCTCAGGAGAACCGGCCATGCGGTACAGGACCGTTACAAGCATACCGCGGGTCAGAGCGCCGTTCGGGCCAAAGGTCGTTTCGCTCAGGCCCTTCATGAAGTTCTTGTCTGTGACATAGTTGACAGCCTCAACCGCCCAGTTGCCGTCGAGCACGTCGGTGTACGGGGTGGCAATGACCGTGATGCGGCCCTGCGGAGCAGCATAGGTCGCGGGAACGATGCCGCCCAGGCTGTCCTTGATGTAGTTGATCAGGACCTGATTGTCCAGCATGACGGAATCCTGCAGCAGCTTGTTGTCCGCGAACATATTGATGCCGTCGCCGGAATCCTTGAGCATATAGTTGTGGGACGCGACCGTGTATGTAGCCTTCGGATCAATATCGACATACTTGCCGTTCTTCAGGACCTTGACGTTCTTGACGCGGTACGCGCCGTCGACGGAGACGAACATGGATTTGTCGTCGCCCTTTGCAGAGGACTTGACCGTGGTGTCGATGGTGTACTTCAGGCCGGAAACCTGCAGGAAGCCGCCCATTTCACCAACGGAGTTCTCCCCGTCGGAGTAGGTGGACATGGTGTTGCGGGCCGTCCATTCGAGCGCGTCGATGATTTCCTGACCGGTCGCCTCGACGACGCAGAGCGCGTTGCCGTACGGATGGACCTTGATGATCTGGCCGTAGGTGATATCGCCTGCGGGGATATCGGCACGGATACCGCCGCCGTTGACGAGGGCGATGTCAGCGCCGGAAACGGCGCGGTACGCGTCGGCGCAGAGGTCGCCGAGGTTGGTTTCGCGGTTGCGGACAGCGCGGGTGCCGTCGGCGCGCTTCGTGGTCAGGTCGACGGAGGTTCTGGCGACAACGGTGTTGACAAGGGCTTCATTCTTTTCCTGAATGGACTTGACAAACGCGTCGGCCGTATCGTCCTTGGCGGCGTAGTCGGAGACAAGCTCCGTGGTGAACACGCCGTTGGAGATGGTCAGTTTGCCGATGTTGACGAGCTTCGTGCCCGTGGAGGACAGGGGGATCTCCTTGCCGTCCTTGTTCTTGACCAGCTCCATGGCAATGGTGGAATGGGAGTGGCCGTCGAGCACGGCGTCGATGCCGGTGGTGTTGGCGATCAGGTCGGTCGAGCGCCACGGCTCGGAGGATTCGTCAACGCCCAGATGTGCAAGGGCGACAACGTAGGTCGCGCCGTCCTTCTTGGCAGCGTCAACGGTTTCCTGCACCTTGTTATAAAGGTCAGCGCCCTTGTTGCCCTCCGCGAAGGAGTAGACGAAATTGCCGTTGGCGTCCTGGAAGTAGGTCGGGGTGGACTTGGTGAAGGATTCGGGCGTATCGATGCCGACGAACGCGACCTTGATATCGCCGTAGGTCTTGATCTCATACGCCTTGTAGCCGGTCAGGCCCTTGCCGTCCTTGCCTGTGTAGGTCAGGTTGCAGCACAGGTACTGATACTTGGCCTTGTCAATCAGCTTCTGAAGCTGCGGCAGGGTGTAGTCAAATTCATGGTTGCCGAAGGAAGCAAAGTCATAGCCGACTTCATTCATAATATCGACCAGATATTCACCCTTGGACAGCGTGCCGATGACGTCGCCCTGCACGGAGTCGCCGCAATCAACGAGCGCAACGTAGTTATACGCGGCCTGCATCTCCTTTTTGTAAGCAGCCAGACCGGCATAGCCGATGTTGTCGTCAACGGCGCAGTGCACGTCGTTGGTGTACAGAATCACAATGTCGTTGGATTTCTCGTCTGCTGCGAACGCTGTGGTCATAAGGCCCAGCATCAGGCATGCCGCCAGCAGAAGTGCAATCAGTTTCTTCATAGTATCCTCCCTTTACATCTTATCTGTCCTTGGACAGATGGTATGTCTATATTATACTACAAAGAACCGTCGTCAGCTATTCACAAATGTTTGAAATCCGATGTCCGTTTTTCGTCATAATGCACAAATTGTTTAGAACATTAGTGTATGAAACCAGGTAAAGCTGTCAGTGCGTTACGGTGTCGGCTGTTCCTCGGCGAACGGTTCTCCTTTCAGAACGACCCCGCGCAGGAAGCGGAACGTCTCCTTCTCGCCGCGTTCGGCGAGCATCGTGAGCAGAAAGCGCAGTCGCTTCATGGTCTGCGGGTGCACGAGCCGCGATTCGTTTGCCCGGTCCAGATACTGCAGCGGGGATGCGTCGGTATAGGCTGCGCCCTGATATGTCTTGCAGGCCGCAATGCGGTCAGCGACCATTTCGCACAGGTATCTGACCGGCATATCGACCGGCTCATACGTTCTCGTTTTGGGGCTCAGATCCGTCCAGTATTCAAAATGGTGACGGTTGCGGCCCTTGTGGTGCATCCAGGCAAGAGAATAGCCGTTCGCCTCACGCTCGGCGGTGTTCGGGCTGCGGTCGCCCTGATAGTACCGGACGCCCGCCAAAAACTCGGTTGGCGAATATTTGGACAGGTCATGCGTCAGTCCCTGCCAGATCAGGCCCATGCGGAAGCAGCCGCGCATGACCAGGTGCCGGTGATGTGTGATCGTTTTCAGATGTCCCCAGAATTTATTCATTGCGCAGCCCTCCCGTTTTTCTCATTACATTATACGATAAATCCGTTCCGGCTGCAACGCAGAAAAATTTTAAAAGCCTATTGACAAGCTAGGGAATGTGTGGTAGGATACAGCCATCCGATAGATGTTACCAACATACTATTTTAGTTCCATTTGAGTGAGGGCACAGATATGATCCTGCATCTGCTTCCGTGCGCCGTGTTCCGATGTCGGATGTGACAAAGGAACCGGATCGACGCTTTCATTTTATAAAATATAAAGGAGATTTTGAATATGTCCAACATTTATACTTCCGCTGACCAGCTGATCGGCAAGACTCCCCTGCTGGAGCTGACGCACATCGAAAAAGAGCTGAACCTCAAGGCCAGAATCCTGGCCAAACTTGAATACTTCAACCCCGCCGGTTCCGTCAAGGACCGCATTGCGAAGAAAATGATCGACGACGCGGAGGCTGCGGGTCAGCTGAAGCCCGGCTCTGTCATCATCGAGCCGACCTCCGGCAATACCGGCGTCGGACTTGCCCTCGTGGCGCAGCAGCGCGGCTACCGCACCATTTTCACCTTGCCGGACAAGGTCTCCGAAGCCAAGCGCGCGGTACTCCGCGCATACGGTGCCGAAGTGGTCGTAACCCCTACCGACGCGGGTCCGGATGATCCGCGCTCCTACTATCAGGTGGCGGAACGCCTCGCCAAAGCAATTCCGGGAGGGTACCGCCCGAACCAGTATGACAATCCGAACGGGCCGGAAAGCCACTACCACACCACCGGTCCGGAAATCTGGGAAGCCAGCGATCATCAGGTCACGCATTTCGTGGCGGGCATCGGCACCGGCGGCACCATCTCCGGCACCGGACACTATCTGAAGGACGTGTCCAACGGCGCGGTGCAGGTCATCGGCGCCGATCCGGAAGGCTCCATCTACTCCAATCCGGACGACGTGCACCAGTACAGCATCGAAGGCGTCGGTGAGGATTTCTATCCGAAGGCCTTCGACCGTGAGCTTCCCGACGAAATCGTGCAGGTCAACGATGCCGAAGCGTTCGAAATGACCCGTCGTTTGGCTGCGGAGGAAGGCCTGCTGGTCGGAGGATCGTCCGGCATGGCCGTTATGGCAGCCCTCAAATACGCTCGCGAGCATGATTTGGATGAAAACCAGCTGGTAGTGGCGTTGCTGCCCGATTCCGGCCGCAGCTATATGGAGAAGATCTTCAACGACGATTGGATGCGTGCCAACGGATTCGCCGACGTTGTGGAACGCACGTCCAAGCCAAGTCTTGCGGAGCGGTATCTGTAAACCGCCGATCAGCTGCTTCACGATCATGCCCATCATTCGTTCAACCCAAACCATTCGCTATTTTCAAGGAGTTCCCATCATGACCATCTCGACCAACACCGAAGCCCTGAACGCCACCGCACTCGCCACCCGCGCCATTCACGCAGGACAGGAACCCGATCCGACCACCGGGGCCGTGGTCACCCCTATTTATATGACATCCACGTTCAAGCAGGATGGTGTCGGCGGCCTGCGCAACGGTTATGATTACAGCCGTTCCATCAATCCGACCCGCAATTCCTTCGACGAGCAGCTAGCGGCGGTCGAAGGCGCGAACTACGCGCTGAGCTTCGCTTCCGGACTGGCCGCCATCGACGTGCTGCTGCGCTCCACCCTGAAGCCCGGCGACAACATCCTGCTCGGCAACGACGTGTACGGCGGCACCTACCGTCTGCTGTCCAAGGTGTTCGTGCCGTGGGGCATCGGCCTCGACGTGGTGGACATCACCGACACGGCCGCCGTCTCAGCCGCGCTCGCCAAGAAGCAGTACGCGTACATCTGGGTGGAAACCCCGTCCAACCCGCTGCTCAACATCACCGACATCGCCGCCACCGCGGCCGTGGCGCACGCGCACGGCACCAAAGTGGTCGTGGACAACACCTTCGCATCCCCGGTATTGCAGCATCCGTTGGCGGACGGCGCCGACGTGGTCGTATATTCCACCACCAAATACATCGGCGGCCATTCCGACGTGGTAGGCGGGGCGGTGGTGCTCAACGACAGGGAAATCCGCGATGAAGTGGCGTTCCTTCAGAATGCGGCCGGAGCCGTGCCATCTCCGTTCGACTCCTGGCTTGACATTCGTGGCCTCAAAACGTTGGATCTGCGCGTCAAGCAGCACAGCCGTAACGCCATGAAGGTGGCGCAATGGCTGGAAACCCGCCCTGAAGTGGAACGCGTATGGTACCCAGGACTGGAATCCCATCCAGGCCACGAGATTGCCGCACGACAGATGCATGGAGGCTTCGGAGGCATGATCTCCGTGCAAATCGCAGCTGGATTCGAAGCGGCAAAGAAGTTCGCTGGTGCCACGGAAGTGTTCACCTTGGCCGAGTCGTTGGGCGGCGTGGAATCCCTGATTGAGCATCCGGGCGCCATGACCCACGCTTCCGTCGCCGGTACCACGCTGGAAGTGCCCGCCAATCTCGTGCGACTTTCCGTCGGTCTTGAAGATGCTGATGATTTGATCGCGGATTTGGAACAGGCATTTCGCCAGATCTAACAAAAATCAGCTTGTGATAAAGACATCATGAGAATGTGACAATTTTGTGTAATCTGTCACATTGTTGCGACATGTATAAATCCTCGCCATCGAATGAGCTGGAAGCGTATCTTTTCCTTTCCTACTCAGGCTATGGCGAGGGTTTTACCATATAATGCCCCTGACAGCGTCTTGTTCTTCCCATAGCACACTTCCTACGGGAAGAGACGGCAATGATTATCGAGACGAGGCGGCATGCTGCAAATTCAAGGCATCTCCAAACAGTATAAAACCGGCGACTTCGTGCAGCGGGCGCTGGATAACGTCAGTCTAAACCTGCGTGACAACGAATTCGTGGCCATTCTCGGTCCTTCGGGATCCGGCAAAACCACACTGCTTAACATCATCGGCGGACTTGACCACTATGATTCCGGCGATCTGGTAATCAACGGCATTTCCACCAAACAATACAAAAGCCGCGATTGGGACTCCTATCGCAACCACACCATCGGTTTCGTATTCCAGAGCTACAATCTCATTCCCCATCAGACCATTCTGTCGAATGTGGAACTTGCCCTGACCATTTCGGGCGTATCGCGTTCGGAGCGTCGAGAACGTGCGCGCAAGGCGCTTGAACAGGTGGGTTTGGGCGAACACATCGACAAAAAGCCGAACCAGCTTTCCGGCGGTCAGATGCAACGCGTGGCCATTGCACGCGCGTTGGTGAACGATCCGGATATCGTGCTCGCCGACGAGCCAACCGGTGCGCTTGATTCCGACACTTCCGTGCAGATCATGGATCTGCTCAAAGAGGTCGCCAAAGACCGTCTTGTGGTGATGGTGACACACAACCCCGAACTGGCCTACCAGTATGCCACGCGCATTGTGGAGCTCAAGGATGGTGTGATTCGTTCCGACTCCGACCCGTTCGAACCAGTTCAGAACGAAACGGCCACTGCTCCCGTGCGCAAGACCATGGGCCGCACATCCATGTCGTTCGGCACGTCGTTGGCATTGAGCCTCAACAATCTGCGTACCAAGAAGGGCCGCACGTTCCTTACGGCATTCGCAGGATCCATCGGCATTATCGGCATCGCATTGATCATGTCCGTTTCGGCAGGCGTGAACACGTATATCGACAATATTCAGCGCGAGACGATGACCGCTTACCCGATCAGCATCGACGAACAGACCTTCGATCTGACCAGCATGATGACTTCCGGTCGGCAGAATGCGGACAATCAAGGCAAGAAGCATAAGAGCGACGCGATTTATCCGGATGATGCCGCCATCAAGGGCACCGCTTCGATGACCAGCAGCATTACCGAAAACAATCTGAGCGCATTCAAGAAATACCTTGATAATAAGGACAGCGACATCAATCGGTATGTCGGTTCCGCGGGAATCCAGTATTCGTATGATACGAAGTTCTCCGTGTTCTCACACGATCCAGACGGCACGCTTGTCAACGCCGATGGTGTGACGGTGGGTAATACCGGCACCAAATCGATGGCCGACCAGATGGCGGATGGTTCGCTGATGTCTGCCGACTCGTCCACCTTTACGTCGACGCGCATGAGCATGCTCACGGGTAAAACCGACCAGAATGCCGCACCGAGCTCATTCCATGAGATCATGCCGAGCGCTGACGGCAAGAAGAACGTCGGCAAGGTCATTTCCGACAATTATGAGGTAGTCGAAGGATCCTGGCCAAAGAACAAGAACGAAGTCGTGCTTGTACTTGATGAGAACAATTCATTGTCATTAACCACTGTGTATGAACTAGGCCTCAAATCCGCCAGCGAATACCACAATATGATGAACCAGCTCAATTCCGGCGACGATGTGAAAACAGATACCAAGAAGATTGACTATTCCGACGTTATCGACCGTACGCTGAAGCTGCTGCCGACCTGTGACCAGTATGTCAAAGGCGATAACGGCCATTGGAAGTACGTGGGCGACGATGTGGACCAGATTAACGCGCTGATTGACTCCGACAAGGCCATCAATCTGAAGATCGTGGGCGTGGTCAAGCCGGTAGAGGATGCTGACGCAACTCCGCTTTCCTCCGGTGTGGGCTATACGCGTGCGCTGACCAATGAGCTGGTCGACCGTGCCGAATCCAGTGAAATCGTTACCGAGCAGCAGGCCGATAAAGACCATAATGTGCTCAACGGCATGACGTTCTCCCCGTCCGATGATGTCACCAAGGCTCAGGACGCTCGTGACTATGTCGCATCCCTCGGCGTGAGCAGCAAGGCGCAGATGGCGCAGAACATGATGGCCGCTGCAGGAGCATCCGGAGGCGACTCCCAGCAGGCCGCGGCCATGGCTCAGATGAGCGAACAGCAGCTCGCCGATCAATTCGACGCCTATATAGCCACCGCCGACGAGGCCACGCTGGTCGCTATCTACAACCAGTACGTGTCCACCGGCTCCTACAACGACAATCTCACTGATTTCGGCGTGGTCAGCCGTGACGCACCAAGCTCCATCAACATTTACGTTGACAGCTTCGAAGACAAGAATTCCATCAACGACGCCATCGACGAATACAACAGGACCGCCAAAGAAAAAGACAAGATCACCTACACCGACTACGTCGGTCTGATGATGAACTCAGTAACCACCATCATCAACGTCATCACCTATGTGCTGATCGCTTTCGTGGCTGTGTCATTGGTGGTTTCGTCGATCATGATCGGCATTATCACCTATATTTCCGTGCTGGAACGTACCAAGGAAATCGGTATTTTGCGTGCCATGGGCGCATCCAAGCGCAACGTGTCGAACGTGTTCAACGCGGAAACCGGCATTATCGGCCTGTTGGCCGGCCTGATCGGCGTTGGCGCCACCGTGCTGCTCAATTTCCCGATCAACAGCGTGCTGCACCACTTCATGGGCACCACCGAGGTCAGTGCCGTACTGCCGGTCGGTAACGCCATCGCCTTAGTGATCCTCAGCGTAGTGCTCACCCTGATCGGCGGTCTCATCCCAAGTCGTGGTGCCTCCAAGCAGGACCCCGCCACCGCTCTCCGCACCGAGTAGAGGCGGTTTTGGATACTAGACTGCTGCGTATGACAGAGTTTACGTCGGCGCGTGACGCCCTCCGTACCTACTTCGGATACGACGCCTTCCGTCCCGGTCAAGAAGGCATAGTCAATGCGATTATCCAAGGCCGTGATGCGCTCGGTGTCATGCCCACCGGTGCTGGCAAGTCGATCTGCTACCAGATTCCCGCCACGCTTCTTCCGGGCATGACCATCGTCATTTCCCCGTTGATCTCGTTGATGCGCGATCAGGTCGACGCGCTCAACGACGTGGGTATTTCAGCCGCGTTCATCAATACCACGCAAAGTCCCGACGAACAGGATCTGGTGTTCGCACAGGCGTTGTCGGGACGGATCAGACTGCTGTATGTGGCTCCGGAACGTTTGGAAACCGAACGTTTCCGCACGTTCGCCAGTCGTGTGCCGATTTCTCTGGTCGCCGTTGACGAAGCGCATTGCGTGTCGCAATGGGGTCAGGATTTCCGTTCGTCATATCTTGGTATCGGCGATTTTCTGAAGGCGTTGCCGACTCGTCCGACGGTTGCCGCGTTCACTGCGACCGCGACGGAACGGGTGCGCCGCGATATTATCGGAATTCTCGGATTGCGTGATCCGTCCGTCACCGTCACCGGCTTCGACAGGGCCAACCTGTATTTCGATGTGATCAGGATGGAGAGGAAACATAAGGCTTCGTGGGTGGCTTCGTATATTGCGGATCATCCTGACGAATCCGGCATCGTGTATTGCGCGACCCGCAAGGAAGTGGAGTCGCTTGCCGAATCATTAAATATCGCCGTGCGCGAGCTGCGTGCGGCGAAAGGTGAGGATGCGGCGCGAATAGGCACGGTCGCAGTCGCCTATCATGGCGGTATGTCGGCCGAAACGAGGGGGCGGGCGCAACGTGATTTCGTAACCGACCGTGTGCCTGTGGTGGTTGCCACGAATGCGTTCGGCATGGGCATCGACAAGTCGAACGTGCGTTATGTGATCCACCATAATATGCCGGAATCGATTGAAGCGTACTATCAGGAGGCCGGTCGTGCGGGGCGTGACGGCGAGCCGAGCCGGTGCACGTTGCTGTGGAACGAATCTGATATTGCTACGAGGCGAAGGCTGCTTGCTTCGGATTATGAGAACGAGCGTTTGACCGCCGAAGAGCAGGAGGTCGTGCGTGCGTCGAAACGGCGTCTGCTCAACGCCATGATCGGTTATTGCCGTACCACGGATTGTCTACACGAGTATATGACCAGGTATTTCGGTGAGGCCGGGGGAGCGGCCGTCCGTGATGACGGCATATGCGTGGGAGGATGTGCGAACTGCGGGAATACGTTTGAAACCGTTGACGTCACGGATATCGCGCGGGCCATCAGCCGCTGCGTGCATGACGTGAACCAGAAGGTCGGTTCGGGGAAGATCGTCAAAGTGCTGCGGGGGTCGAAAGCGCAGGATTTAAACTATCTCCATCCTGCCGATCTGCCGACATACGGCATGTTGAGCGAGACTTCGGAGGCACGGATTCGTGACGTGCTCAGCCAGATGGCGACGGATGGTTTTCTTTCCATTTCGGAAGGCTCCATGCCGATCGTTCGCTTTGGTGAACGTGCGGCGGAAACGGTAGCGCCGAATTTTCATTATGAAATCAAGAAGATCGAACGGAAGCACGCTACGAAACGTGCGGAATCGCCGTCCGTAGGCTCTCAGGCTATGGGATCGTATGTGACGGGCGATGAAGACGAGGAATTGTTCGCCAAACTGCGTGCGTTGCGGCTTGACATCGCCCGCGAACTCGGTAAACCCCCGTATATCGTCTTTTCTGATAAAACGTTGCGCGACATGGTACGTATCAGGCCGGTCACTGGCGAGCAATTCTCGCAAGTCAACGGCGTTGGTGCGCTCAAATTGGAAGCGTATGGCGAACGGTTCATGGAAGTGATCCGCGATTTCGCTGCATGAATCATGTGACGCGTCAGCTTGAGGGATAATCGTATCGATTATTGCAAAACCATATGTTTTATATGATACGTAACACGTTATCGGCAACATGTATGGCGGTGAGGTTGACGTATGCCGGCAAAACGGCGACAGTAGAGACGAACAGTTGTTGAAGAAAGGATTGATGATGGCAGAAGACAAGCCGGTTGTGGAAAGCTTCCAGCTCGACCACACCAAGGTGAAGGCTCCGTATGTGCGTTATATCGACACGCAGACCGGTCCGAATGGCGATGTGATTTCCAATTATGATTTGCGTTTGGTGCAGCCGAATGAGAATGCGATTCCGACCGGTGGCCTGCACACCATCGAACATACGATTGCGGTGCTGCTGCGTGAACGTATCGACGGTTATATCGATTGTTCTCCGTTTGGCTGCCGTACCGGTTTCCATCTATTGACGTGGGGTGAGCATTCCACGGAAGAAGTGGCGCGCGCGTTGAAGGAGGCGTTGGAATTCATCGCATATGAGGCCACATGGGATGACGTTCCTGCCACCACCATCGAAAGCTGCGGCAATTACCGCGACCATAGCTTGTTCACGGCGAAGGAATGGTGCAAGGATATTCTCGCCAAGGGCATTAGCTCTGACGCGTTTGAGCGCCGCCTAGTCTGATTCGCGTGCGATTGCACGTCTGTTTTCGAGCATATTGCGAATACTGTGCCGTGGGCATGGTATTTTTGACGCTCGGAAGAAGACAAGGTGATGCAAAGGTGAACGAGATGGGTGAGGAGAGCGTCATTACCTCTGAACGGCGGTTCCGTCGTGCCACTATGGCCGATTTGCCGACCATGCTGAAGATTTATGAGCATGCCCGCAAGTTGATGGCCTCCAACGGCAATCCCACGCAGTGGGGTGATAAGTTCCCGCGTGAGGAAGTGGTTCGTGACGATGTCGAATCACAGCGCACCGTATTGCTTGTCGATACGGTTGATGGCGAGGAACGTGTGCTAGCCCAGTTCGCATTGTGTCCGGGCATCGACCCGACGTATGTGAATATCGATGGTGCCTGGCTGGATGACGATCCGTATGTGACCATCCACCGGATTGCCTCGTCGGGTCTCGCCAAGGGTGCGGCGAAGGACTGCATCAACTGGTGCATCGAACATTACGGCAATGTGCGCGCGGATACGCATCCCAACAACAAGGCCATGCAGCATGTGCTCGAATCGAATGGTTTCGCGCGCTGCGGCTTGATTCAGTTGCTTGACAGGCCGTTCGACACCACGCGTATCGCCTATCAGCGTCATGAATGGTGAGATTTTCAGATTTATATGGATTGGCGTCAATCAATATAAATTCATTGCAAACAATTGTAAATAATCTTCGCTATTGAGAAGCAAAAAATCCCGTTGAATATCGTATTTCAGATGTTCAACGGGATTGTTATATCCGATTGTGTTGCTTTTGATATATGTCTTACGAAAGATATATATCAAAAGCAACAGTATTGTCGGTTTTTAGAACAGTCCTGGCTCGTTCAATGCGGAATGCTTGCGGCTGTACACGAAATACACGATCAAACCAAGGGCGAACCAGATTGCGAAACGCACCCAAGTCTCCCAATTCAAACCGCAAATCAGAATGAAGCAGAAAATGATCGCGCAGATTGGCGTGAACGGCACGCCCGGAGCGCGGAAGCCACGGTGTGCGTCCGGCTGGGTCTTACGCATCCACAGAATGCCCGCGGACACGATGATGAACGCCGACAGCGTACCGATGTTCACCAATTCGAACAGTACGTTGATGTTGATGAAACCGCCGGCGATGGCCGTTAGAATACCGAAGAACCATGTACCTTTGAACGGGGTGCGATACTTCGGGTGCACTTCGCCGAAGAACTTCGGGAACAGGCCGTCGCGGCTCATGGCATAGCAGATGCGGGACTGGCCGTACAGCTGCACCAGCATCACCGTGGTCATGCCGATCAGAGCGCCAAGATTGACAATGAACGCCAGCCAGTTGAGGCCGGTTTCGAGAATCACGCCGGCTACCGGAGCGTCAATGAAGTTCGCGAACTCCTTGTATGGCACCACACCGGTCATAATCAGCGTCATGATGATGTACAGCACAGTCGACACGGCCAACGAAATAAGAATGCCGCGCGGCAGTGTCTTGTTCGGATTGATGGTCTCCTCGGCGGAGGAGGAGACGGCGTCGAAGCCGATGAAGCTGAAGAACACGATCGACGCGGCCGGCACGATGCCGTACGGCTGCGTCGAACCCGGCTGGAACGTGTAGATGCCATACGGGGAGAACGGTTTCCAGTTGGCGGGATTGATGTACCAGACGGTGCACACGATGAACAGCACGATGATGGCCAGCTTGATCATCACCATGATGTCGTTGGTCTTCTTCGTCTGGTTGATGCCGATGGACAGCACCCACGTGATGATAAGCACGATCACGAAGCCCGGCAGATTGAAATACGTGGTGACTCCCGGCGTGGTGCCGTACGCGGCGGTCAGTTCGACCGGCAGATGCAGGCCGAAGCCTTCCAACAGCTTGTTGAAATAGCCCGACCAGCCGGCGGACACGGTCGCCGCCTGCAACGCGTATTCCAAAATCAAATCCCAACCGATCACGAAGGCGATCAACTCGCCGAACGCCAGATACGCGTACGAATAGGCGGAGCCGGAAACCGGTGCCATCGCGGCGAACTCCGCATAGCACAGGCCCGCAAAACCGCAGCAGACGGCGGCGAGCAGGAAGGACACGCACAATGCCGGTCCCGCGGTGAGCGCGCCCTTGCCGGTGAGCACGAAGATGCCGGTGCCGATGATGGCGCCGATGCCCAGCATGGTCAGGTCGAAGGTTTTCAGTGTTCGCTTCAGCGGAGTCGATTCGGAGACAAGTTGGTCCACCGACTTCTTGCGAAATAGATCCATGGTCGTCAGATTCCCTGTGATTGTTTCAAAAATGGGCTGGACCGGACGGATTTCCGGGACTCTGGCACGCCTTAACGCCAGAAATCAGAAAGGCCGCGGCGATATGCGCAACAGCCTTGTGTATGGAAAGTGTAAAAAACACTGCCGGACAAAATCGTGAAAACATCGTGAATCGTCTCACCATATGTCCCTGATGTTCCATACCTGTCACATAGCGGCGCGACAATGGGAGCCATGACTTTGAGCGCAACACGTGAATGGGATTTCTCCTCCGAACAAGGCAAAGCGAACTACAAGGCCGCCCAGCGGCGGTATCCGGCGCAGGCCATCGTCGACCTCGCCGCACTGCGCGACAACATGCGCCATCTGGTGAGTGTCGTCGGCGGTCCGCATTCCGGCACCGCCGTCATGGGCATCGTCAAAGCCGACGCGTACGGCCACGGTCTGGTTCCGGCCGCGCTCGCCGCGCTCGCGGGAGGCGCCACATGGCTCGGCACCGCGCAATCGCATGAGGCGCTGCTGCTGCGCAAAGCCGGCATCGGCCCCGATCGCTGCCATATTCTGACGTGGGTCTACAGCGGCGCCGAAGTGCCGTTCGACGAGCTGGTCGACAACGACATCGACATTTCCGTCGGCTCGC
>OGQI01001806.1_pt1 | contig 13799 bp, 9 predicted proteins | sample 1553171 | NCBI WGS metagenome assembly OGQI01 (sample SAMEA2579988, study PRJEB22360) | human gut metagenome | biome: human gut; feature: human-associated habitat; material: faeces | place: Denmark | collected 2008/2010
AGCCGGTTGCCACTTCGGTCACTTGAAAAGAAAGTGGAACCCTGCAATGGCTCCTTACATCTTCATGGAGCGCAATGGTATTCACATCATTGACCTCAACAAGACGGTTGCTAAAATTGACGAAGCTGCTGAAGCTTTGAAGCAAATCGCTAAATCAGGAAAGAAAGTCCTGTTTGTTGCTACTAAAAAACAAGCTAAGCAGGTGGTTGCCGATAAGGCTGCATCTGTAAATATGCCTTATGTAATCGAGCGTTGGCCGGGTGGTATGTTGACTAACTTCCCGACTATCCGTAAGGCTGTCAAGAAGATGGCTACCATCGACAAGTTGACAAGCGACGGTACCTATTCAAACCTCTCCAAGAGAGAAATTCTTCAGATTTCACGTCAACGTGCAAAGTTGGACAAGACTTTGGGCTCTATCGCTGACCTGACTCGTCTGCCGTCTGCTCTGTTCGTTATCGACGTAATGAAGGAAAACATCGCAGTTCGTGAAGCTAACCGTCTGGGGATTCCCGTATTCGGTATCGTTGATACAAACTCCGATCCTACGAATATCGATTTCGTAATCCCGGCAAATGATGACGCTACTAAGTCAGTAGAAGTTATTCTTGATGCTTGCTGCGCTGCTATGCAGGAAGGTCTGGAAGAACGTAAGGCCGAAAAGGTAGACATGGAAGCTGCCGGTGAAGCTCCTGCCAACAAAGGTAAGAAGAAAGCTACAAAAGCAAGACTCGACAAGTCCGACGAGGAAGCAATCAATGCCGCTAAGGCTGCTGCTTTCATGAAGGAAGAAGAGGCTTAATCATACTGTTGAGAGTTGAGAATTGAAAGTTGAGAGTTACTTTACGGCAATTCTCAATTCTCTATTCTCAACTCTCAATTACTTTATAAGGATATTATTAACAATTAAAATAAAAAGATATTATGGCTGTAAGTATGGCTGATATAACCAAGCTCCGCAAGATGACCGGTGCCGGTATGATGGATTGCAAAAATGCTTTGACTGAAGCTGAAGGCGATTTCGACAAGGCAATGGAAATTATCCGTAAGAAGGGACAAGCTGTTGCAGCTAAGCGTTCAGATCGCGAGGCTTCTGAAGGCTGTGTGCTGGCTAAGACTACGGGTGACTTTGCCGTTATCATCGCTCTGAAGTGCGAAACTGACTTCGTGGCTCAGAATGCTGATTTCGTGAAATTGACTCAGGACATTCTGGACCTTGCCGTGGCTAACAAGTGCAAGACTCTGGACGAAGTAAAAGCTCTGCCGATGGGCAACGGTACTGTACAGGATGCTGTAACAGACCGTAGCGGTATCACTGGCGAGAAGATGGAGTTGGATGGTTACATGACTGTAGAAGGTGCAAGCACTGTGGTTTATAACCACATGAACAGAAATGGCCTCTGCACTATTGTTGCTTTCAACAAGGCTGTTGAAGAAGGACTGGCTAAGCAGATTGCCATGCAGATTGCTGCCATGAACCCGATTGCAGTAGACGAAGATGGCGTATCTGAAGAAATCAAGCAGAAGGAAATAGATGTTGCTATCGAGAAGACAAAAGCTGAACAGGTACAGAAGGCTGTTGAGGCCGCTTTGAAGAAGGCTGGTATCAACCCGGCTCACGTGGACAGCGAAGACCACATGGAAAGCAACATGGCCAAAGGCTGGATTACTGCTGAAGACGTGGCAAAGGCAAAGGAAATCATTGCTACTGTTTCTGCCGAGAAAGCTGCACATCTGCCTGAACAAATGATTCAGAATATTGCTAAGGGCCGTCTTGGCAAGTTCTTGAAAGAAGTTTGCTTGCTGAACCAGGAAGACATCATGGACGGCAAGAAGACAGTTAGAGAAGTCTTGAAAGAAGCTGATCCTGAATTGAAGGTTGTTGACTTCAAACGTTTTACTTTGCGCGCTGAATAATTCCGCTTAGAAACGATTCTATAAAAAGAAGTGGCCGTATATGGAGTTGAATTCCTAAACGGTCACTTTTTTATGCCTCTACAGTTGCAGTGAGACGGATGATGCGTTTATCCCACGGGCTTGGTTTGCGTGTATCCTTCTGCCTTCAGGAGGTCGATGACACGTTGTTTGAAGTCGCCTTGCACGATGATTTCTCCATCTTTGGCACTTCCGCCTACTCCACATTTACTTTTCAGCAATTTGCCCAGTTCTTTCAGATTATTGTCGGTGCCCACGAAACCGGTGACAAGAGTGACGACTTTGCCACTCCGGTTCTTGCGGTCCAGCTGTACACGCAGGCGTTGTTGTGCAGGGGGGAGGGTAGCTTGCTCCTCATCGTCATTCATCTCATAGTTGTAGTCCGGGTTGGTGGAATAGACTATATTCAACCGTTCTTTCCAATCATTATTCTTCATACTTCTTTCTTTTAAACTTCCCAAAAGTACGATATTATGTGGAATTATGCAATTAGAAATTATGTTAAGCTTTTGTTGCATCCGTATTATTGATTAGAAAAAAAGCACTACTTTTGTCAATCGCAATATTGAGAACTTAAATAAGAAACTATGAGCAGTCCGTTACAGAAAAAAGAAACCATGAAGGTGCCAGAGCCTACCTTGCGCCGACTTCCGTGGTACCTTTCTAATGTAAAGTTGCTGAAACAACAGGGTGAACGATTCGTATCATCTACTCAGATTTCCAAGGAAATCAATATTGATGCTTCACAAATTGCCAAAGACCTTTCGTATGTCAACATCTCCGGACGTACGCGTGTGGGCTATGAGGTGGACACACTAATAGCTGTACTGGAGGATTTCTTGGGATTTACCAATATACACAAAGCCTTTCTGTTCGGTGTTGGAAGCTTGGGAGGTGCCTTGTTGCGCGACTCGGGCCTAAGCCATTTCGGTTTGGAGATAGTGGCTGCTTTTGATGTGAAGCCTGAATTGGTGGGTACGACATTGAGCGGCATCCCCATCTATCATTCGGACGAGTTCAAGCAGAAGATGCAGGAGTACGATGTCAATATAGGCGTGCTGACGGTGCCTATCGAAATAGCCCAGCAGATAACGGATTCCATGGTAGAGGGCGGTATCAAGGCCGTATGGAATTTCACCCCGTTCCGTATCCGTGTTCCCGAAAACATTGTCGTGCAGAACACTTCCCTTTATGCCCATCTGGCCGTGATGTTTAACAGACTGAACTTTAATGAGATCAAGTAATGAAGATTATTGCTGTAGGAATGAACTATGCTCTGCACAACAAGGAGCTGGGACATACACATGAGAATAAGGAACCGGTTATTTTTTTGAAACCCGATTCGGCTATACTGAAAGATGGCAAACCTTTCTTTATCCCCGACTTTTCCAACGAAGTGCATTATGAGACGGAAGTGGTGGTGCGCATCTGCCGTTTGGGCAAGAATATTGCTCCCCGCTTTGCCCATCGCTATTACGATGCGGTGACGGTGGGCATCGACTTCACGGCACGCGACTTGCAACGTAAGTTCCGTGAGGCGGGTAATCCGTGGGAGCTTTGCAAAGGGTTCGACAATTCGGCAGCTATCGGCACCTTTGTCCCTTTGGAACAAGTGGGCGGCAATGTACAGAATTTGGACTTCCATTTGACGATTGATGATAAGGAGGTGCAACGCAGTCATACATCGGATATGCTTTTTCAGGTAGATGAAATCATTGCTTATGTCAGCCGCTTCATGACCTTGAAAATCGGTGACTTGCTGTTCACGGGTACCCCTGTGGGAGTAGGTCCCGTCAGCATCGGACAGCACTTGCAGGGCTATCTTGGGGAAGAGAAAGTACTTGACTTCAATATCCGCTGAGCAGCATTCGGGATTTTTGTCCGTAAACCTCTATGTTAGCTTACTAAACTTCTGCTTTATAAAGCTAAAGTATCCCTTTACTAATTTCGTCCAAACATCTTTTGTCCAAAGAACTTTGTAATCAACGGGTAAATGTTTACTTTTGTGATGTAATCTTGAACTATAGACAGAGAAACCGTACTGCATGAAACGTTTGTTTGCCATCCTTTTCGCTTTGTTTTGCACTATGCCTTTATTCTGCCAAGATAGAGAGGTGGATTCATTGCTTCGGGTGCTTGATGCATCTGTGCAGGGGCGTGAACGATATACACTGGAACGTCAGTCTCAAATCAATGCCTTGCAGTGCCAGCTGAAGGCTACCCGTTCCGATGCGGAATTACTGGAAATCTACCAGGAGTTGTTCGGCAAATACAGCGCCTACCGCATGGACTCTGCCTTGTGGGCAGCAAATCGTTGCGTGGAAGTAGCCCAGCGTATGCCCGTAGCATCGCATCTCTACTCTGCTCGTATGCGTGTGGCAGAGGTGATGATTGGTACAGGAATGTATAAGGAAGGACTGGAAATTTTGGAAGACATTCCCCAGGAGGAACTGGGTGCGATAGATATGTTCTACTACTATAATCTTTATCATAAAGTGTACACGCTGATGGCATCCTATGCTTTTTCAGAAGAATTGCAGGCGTCATACTCCCGGCTGGCATATCAGTACAAAGACTCCATTCTGCGTGTGAAGCGTCCCGATTCGCAAGGCTATCAACTGACTTTGGGCGACAAACTACTGTATGAGGGTAAGTATGACGAAGCCATAGGTGTTTTGGAGGGTTGCTATGATATCCATAGCCAGAAGGACTTCAGCCTTGCCATTCCTTCTGTTGCATTGGCAAGCGTTTATGGTGCCAAAGGAGACCACAAGCAGGAAAAGAAATATCTTACCATCTCGGCAATAGCCGACGTGCAAAGCGGAACAAAGGAATACATTTCGCTTTGGAAACTTGCCAACCTGCTCTATGGCGAGGGCGACATAGAACGTGCGTATACCTATATGGAATGCTCCATGCAAGATGCTACCTTCTGTAATGCTCGCTACCGTACGATGGAGATTTCGGGGATGTTGCCCGTCATCAACTCCACCTACGAGGCCAAGTTGCATGAGGAAAAAGAACAGCTGGTCACCTTATTTATATGGATATCCATCCTGGCGGCAGTATTGCTGGTGGCCTTGGTCTATATTTATCATCAGATGAAGCGCCTTTCCCTTGCCAGAAAGACCATGGATGACATGAACAAGGAATTGAAGCACATCAACGGTGACTTGCAGGAACTGAATGCTCGGTTGCAGGAGTCGAACCGTGTGAAGGAGGAGTACATCGGCTACGTCTTCAACATGTGTTCCGTCTATATAGACAAGCAGGAAGAATTCCGCAAGATGCTGGCAAGGAAAGTGAAGGCCGGGCAGCTGGACGACCTGGTGAAAACCATCCACTCCACCACCTTTGTCACCGGCGAGTTGAAAGAATTCTTCCATACGTTCGACAGCGTCTTCCTGAAACTCTATCCTAAGTTTGTGAACGACTTTAATAACCTTTTGCAGGAGAACGAGCGCATCTATCCTAAAGAGGGCGAACTGCTGACTCCGGAACTCCGTGTGTTTGCCTTGATTCGGTTGGGAATTTCAGATAGCGGAAAGATTGCCACCTTCCTGCATTACTCTTCGCAGACCGTATATAATTACCGCTTGAAAGTGCGGAGCAAATCCTTTCTTTCTAAAGAAGATTTCCTGAATATGGTGCAGAAAATAGGGTAAAACTCCTCCTATGCCCTTTATGTGAATCTACTTTCTTACTTTCTGCTGATTTTCACAATATGCTGTTTTTTAATGTTTTATAGATAAAGCTAATCTGCTTGCGTCTACTTTAAGCTTCTACTCGCCTTTTTCGCGGGACAGTTAATCATATACCTTTGCAACATCGACAAAAGATTAAAGTTAACTGTAGTTTTTTGATAAGTATTAGTTAAGAAGATTGGGTATAAGGATTACATGGAACCGGGCGTGCTTGGTTCCTTTTCTTGGCAAACATTATTTTTATTAACTATATATTGTATTATATGAAAAGCATGATTAAAATCGCAAAGAGTATTCTCCCGTTGCTGGGATTGCTCTTGTCTTTGTCACTTTCGGCACAAGATATTGCAGTGAAAGGACATGTGAAAGACCACACAGGTGAACCACTGATTGGGGCTAACATCTTGATAAAGGGTACCTCTGTGGGAACTATCTCTGATGTGGACGGTAACTTTACTTTGAAAGCTGCCGTCAATGATATTCTCTCCATTACATGTATCGGTTTTAAGGGCCAGGAACTGACGGTTACCGGCAGCAATACACCGCTCGTCATCACTTTGCAGGAAGACACGGAGATGCTGGACGAAGTCGTTGTAATCGGTTACGGTCAAGTGAAGAAAGGAGATGTCACTGGTTCTCTGCTAACTGTGAAGCCGGACGAGCTGAACAAAGGAAAGCAATTGACTGCCGAAGACGCTCTGGTGGGTAAGGTTGCCGGTGTGAACATTGTACCGGGCAGCGGTGCTCCGGGCAGCGGCGGTACCATCCGTATCCGTATGGGAGCCTCTTTGTCGGCAGATAATGATCCGCTGATTGTTATCGATGGAGTACCCGTAAGCAATACTTCTATCAGTGCCATCAATCCGAACGACATTGCTTCCTTTACAGTATTGAAGGATGCTTCTGCCACAGCTATTTACGGTTCGCGTGCTTCCAATGGTGTCATCATCATCACTACCAAGAAGGGAAGTGCTGACGGTACCTCCCGTCCCTCCTTCAACTATAACGGAAACATGACAGTAAGCAATGTATATCAGTATATGGATGTACTGTCTACTGAAGAATTCCGTCAGGCTTTTGCCGAGCATGCCAATGCTCCGGAGACTTTCAAGTTGGGCAATGCAGATGTAGACTGGCAGAAAGAAATCTACCGCGTGGCACTGGGTACGGATCATAACTTGTCCATGACCGGAGCTTTGAAGAATATGCCTTACCGTGTATCCGTAGGATATACTAACCAGAATGGTACATTGAAGAATAATAACTACGAGCGTATCAACGCCAGTGTAGGTCTGTCTCCGAAGTTCTTTGATAAACATCTTTCTGTAGATATTAACGTCAAGGGAAGTATTGAGAATAATCAACCGGTTTCAACAGGCGTGATTGGCAGTGCCATCTCTTTTGATCCTACCCGTCCTGTTTACGAAGACTATGAAGGTAATGTAGGTCTGGGATATTATACATGGATGAATGGCGGTAAACCCATCACGCTGGCCGCTGCGAATCCGGTTGCCGATCTGGAACTGGCTGACAAACTCGAAAAAACAAAACGTTCTATCGGTAACATTGCCCTCGACTACAAGGTGCACGGATTGGAAGACCTGCGCTTCAATCTGAATATGGGCTATGACATCCAGAAGAATGACAATCGTGAAAATGTGCCCGATCTTGCTCCCTCCATGTACACTGGAAATCAGAATGACGGTACGGGCAAACGCTATAAATACCATCAGACCAAGCGCAACACCTTGCTCGATTTCTATGCCAATTACGATAAGGAACTGAAAGATCATCACATCAATGTCATGGGTGGTTATGGCTGGCAACGTTTCTGGTATAAGAATAATAGTGTAACCACCGACACCGAAGGCAAAGAACTGGCTACCCCCCAGCATGCCGAAGCCGAACTTTACCTACTTTCTTTCTATGGACGTGTAAACTACTCCTGGAAACAACGCTACATGTTGACGGCTACTCTGCGTGCAGATGCTTCTTCACGTTTCTCTCCCGATAACCGTTGGGGGTATTTCCCTTCAGTTGCGGCAGCCTGGCGTGTGAACGAAGAGGCTTTCCTCTCTAACTTCAAAGCCCTGTCCGATTTGAAACTCCGTTTGAGCTACGGCCAGACCGGTCAGCAATCCATCGGTTCATACTATCAGCACCTGCCGACTTATACGGCATCTTATGACGAATCCCGCTATTACTTCGGTGATCAATGGTACACTACTTACCGTCCCAATGGCTACGATGCCAACATCAAGTGGGAGACTACCGAAACTTATAATATCGGTATCGACTATGGTTTCCTGAACAACCGCATCTCCGGTACGATTGACTACTACTGGCGTACTACCAAAGACCTGCTGAATAAGATATTCGTTCCTGCCGGAAGCAACTTTACCAATATGATTGAAACCAATATCGGTAATATGAAGAGTAAAGGTCTGGAAATCGGTATCAACGTGATTCCCGTGAAGAATAAGGATTGGGAATGGACTGTCAGCGGTAATTTTACCTGGAATACTTCCGAAATTACAAAGCTGAACACCATTGACCGTGAAGACAACTATGTGAAGACAGGTAATGCCGGCGGTACGGGTAAATATCTGCAAGTCCACATGGTAGGCGAAACTCCGAATACTTTCTACCTGTTGCAACAGGCTTATGATGATAATGGTAAGCCGCTGGATGGCAAATATATCGCAAAAGATGGTTCCGTCACCAGCAGCGAAGAAGATGCCAACAAGTACGTGACCGGCAAAAGTTCCAAAGCTCCTTACTACTGCGGTCTTTCTACCCGTCTGACATACAAGAACTGGGATTTGGGTATCAACGGACATGGAAGCTTCGGTGCTTATGTTTATAACTATGTGAAAGCCTCCGATTCTTTGGACGGACTTTATGGCGGAACCGGCGTTTCCAGCAATATTCTGCGTTCTACCCTTGAAACCGGATTTACGCAGGATCGCATCTATACCGATTACTTCCTGGAGAAAGGCGACTTCTTCCGTATCGACAACATTACGTTAGGACATACCTTCGATAAGTTGTGGAACGAAAAGACCTCTCTTCGTCTCTCTTTCACCGTGCAGAATGTATGTACACTGACAGGCTATAGCGGTCTTGACCCGGAAATTTATAGCGGCATCGATAAGAACATCTATCAGCGCCCGCGTATGTTCATGCTGGGAGTAAATCTTAATTTTTAATTCATGAAAAATCAGAAAACAATGAAAACGAAATATTTCAAGTTAGCAAGTATATGTCTGGTATCTCTCTTCCTTCTTTCTTCTTGTCTGGGAGATTTGGATACATTGCCTTTGGACGACAATGAATTGGTGAGCGAGAAGGTTTATTCTACACCTGAGGGATACATCGGAGTATTGGCAAAGTGTTACGCCAGCCTTATCCAGACCGGACAAAAGGGTGGTGATGGCGGAAACGGTGACGTGCCGGGTATTGATGAAGGTTATAGTGGTTATACACGTGCCCTGTTCTATTTGCAAGAGGCTTGTACGGATGAGATCGTTTTCCATTCCGGTGGCAGTCATGGAAGTTTGTCACTGTTGTATATGAACTGGGACCCTTCGACAAAGATTATTTGCTATTCATATTATCGTCTGTATATGGCCATTAACTACTGTAATGAGTTCTTGCGCGAAAGTACGGAAGGAAAATTGAAAGACCGTGGCGTATACGATGCTTTGCAGGCTGAAATGCCTTATTACCGTGCCGAAGCACGCTTCATCCGTGCTTATTGCTACAGCATGATTTGCGACTTGTACGGTTCGGGTCCTTTCATTGATGAAACGATGGATGTAGGTACGATTCCTCATCAGAAGACCCGCCAGGAAATCTACGACTATGTGATTTCCGAAACAGAAGAACTGACAACCTTGCTGAAAGAACCGAAGCGGAATGAATATGGCCGTGTGGATCGTGTATCGGCTTGGTTTCTCCTGGCACGTGTCTATCTGAATGCCGAAACATGGGTAGGCAAGAATGAATATACCAATGCTTATAAATATGCCAAGAAAGTGATTACGGAAGGTAATTATCCGTTGGCTTCTGATTACCGTCACATCTTCCTGGCAGATAACAATACTTGCTCCGAAATCATCTGGCCTTTGGTGCAGGATGCTGACTATGCACAGAGCAGTGCCGGAACCAACTTTCTGATTAAAGCATTGATGAATGGTCCGATGGATAGCTATGTAAAAACTGGAGTAGGTAGCCGTGGTTGGGGTAATGCCCGTGTGAAGGTGGCGCTTGTAGATAAGTTTGATGAGGCTGACCAAACCTTCTATGAAAATGATCCTTGGGGAGATAATAAGAAAGATAAGCGTGCACAGTTCTTTACTATCGGTCATACAAAGGAAACCTGGGTAGAAGGTAAGGCTTTCCAGAAGACTTTTGAGAATGGTTATGCGTGCATCAAATGGAGAAATGTAACCAGGGACCGTAAGGAATTGGTAGATGGTGGTACTAAGTATTCGTCTGTAGACCTCCCGATGTTCCGTACGGCAGATGCTTACCTGATGGCTGCTGAGGCTATTCTTCGCGGGGCTGCGGAAGGCACGCGTGCTGAGGCGCTGGGTTATGTAAATGAAATCAGAGACCGTGCTTATATGTCCGGCAACTATGGTGACGGGGTATCCGGTCGTATTACCGACGGCCAGTTGAATCTGGACTTCATTCTGGATGAAAGAGCCCGTGAGATGAATATGGAGTTGGTGCGTCGCACAGACCTGATCCGCTTTGGCAAATTCACAAAAGGATATAACTGGGACTGGAAAGGTAGCAGCGACGGTGAAGTTGGTACGTATGTGGGTAAAGATGTGAACGATAAGTACAAATTGTATCCCATTCCGCAGGATGAGTTTACCACGAACCCGTATCTGACACAGAATCCGGATTATCAGAAATAAGGATGAAGGTTGATTCATTACCATTCCTTTTTACTCATACAATAATAAATACATTAAAAATAACAACTTGTTTATGAGAATGAAACGAACTCTTTTTTCAATCGTCCTGTTAGCCGCTTTGGCTGTGCAAGGCTTATATGCACAAGCTACACGCGAAGAAATCTTCAATGATATTGCAACGACAGGTGGTGTATATTACGCTTACCCCGGTCCTTCGGGCGTCCAGACCAAGGCTCCGAAAGGTTATGAACCATTCTATATCAGTCACTATGGCCGTCATGGTTCCCGCTGGCTAATTGCGGATGAAGACTACGTCCGCGTGATGGAAGTCTTTGAGAAAGCCCATGCAGCCGGAGCATTAACCGATTTGGGCGAAGATGTCCGTAAACGTCTGGACATTGTCTGGGCAGATGCCAAAGGACACGGCGGCGACCTCAGTCCGGTAGGAGTGAAGCAACAACGAGGCATTGCCGAACGTATGTATCAGGCATTCCCTGAAGTATTTAAAGGCGAACCGCAAATGTCTGCCCGCTCTACCGTAGTTATCCGTTGCGTGCTCAGCATGGATGCATTCTGCGAACGCCTGAAGGAATTCAACCCGAAGATGCGGATTGAGCGCGAATCCAGCAATAAATATATGGATTACCTAAATTTCCATACACAGGAAGCTATGAAGTTTACTTCACGCAAAGGGCCTTGGTATGAGGAATTCCGTAAGTTCGAAGAAGAACATGTCCGTCCGGAACGTCTGATGAATACACTGTTCAATAGCAAAGAGTATATTCGTAAGAATGTGAATCCTGAAGAACTGATGCGCGGTCTGTATTGGGTTGCTTCTGATATGCAGAACGTGGAACCGGAGGTTTGTTTTTATGATATCTTTGAGAAGCAGGAATTATTTGATATCTGGCAGATACATAACTATAAGAACTATGTATGCGACGGCCCTTCGCCCATGACGAACGGACTGATGCTGGCAAATGCTAAATCTCTGGTTGAGAATATTATGGATTCGGCAGACGCGGCGATTGCCTCCGGTACAAACTCGGCCACTTTCCGCTTCGGACACGACGGTAATGTTATTCCTCTGGTAGGCTTGCTGAGACTGGAGAACTGTTATAATGAAGAGTCCGATCCAGCTAAATTCTATCAGGCATGGTGTAACTTCAAAATGGTGCCTATGGCTGCCAATGTGCAGATTGTTTTCTTCCGTAAGAAAGGCAGTGCAGACGATATCATCGTGAAGTTCATGCTGAACGAGAAAGAAGTGAGTATCCCGGTGAAGACCGACATCGCTCCTTTCTATCACTGGAAGGACGTCAGGGCATTCTACAAAGACCTGCTGTCCCAACTGCCGGATAGACCGTAAATCATAAGGAATACGGAATAGAACGCAAATTACACAGGTTACGCAATTTCTTTCAGGCCCCTATCGGTTGCCTTATATAAGACGAAAATTTGCGTAATTTGTGTAATTTGCGTTCTGTCTTTATTCCCCACTTGCTTTTTTTTCCGTACTTTCGTGCATTCATCCAATAAAATAAAAGAAGAACGATATGAAAATACGTGTAGGCTTTGGCTTCGATGTACACCAGTTGGTGGCAGGGCGTGAACTCTGGTTAGGCGGTATTCGCCTGGAGCATGAGAAAGGATTACTCGGACATTCGGATGCCGACGTGCTGATTCATACCATTTGCGATGCCTTGCTGGGAGCCGCCAATATGCGTGATATCGGTTATCATTTTCCCGATACCGCAGGAGAGTTCAAGGACATAGACAGCAAAATATTACTGAAGAAAACCGTAGAACTGATTGCAACCAAAGGCTATTCCGTGGGCAACATTGATGCAACCATCTGTGCGGAACGCCCCAAACTGAAATCCCATATTTCCGCCATGCAGCAGACGCTTGCCAAAGTAATGGGAATAGATGAAGACGACATCTCCATCAAAGCTACTACTACGGAAAAGCTTGGTTTTACCGGTCGCGAAGAAGGTATCTCAGCTTATGCAACAGTTTTGATAACCAAAGAATAATACTGATTTCAACCTAATAAACTACCTAAAAACTAATTACTAACAACATGAAGAGAATTTCTTTAACCCTTTGTCTGGCTTTTCTGACAGTTCTGTTCTGCCAGGCACAGGTTGCCCCCTTAAAGTTTAACAAGAACGGAGAGTTTAAAATCGTCCAGTTTACCGACATCCATTTTCAGTATCACAATCCAGCTTCAGCCATTGCCTTGAAGCGTATCAATGAAGTTCTGGATGCCGAACGTCCCGATTTGATTGTTTTTACCGGAGATGTAGTTTATGCACCGCCTGCTGATACAGCCATGCGAGCCGTACTTGATTGTGCTTCCTCCCGTAAGATACCTTTTGTCGTGACTTTCGGTAACCATGATAACGAACAAGGTAAAACACGTGCCGAATTATACGATATAATCCGTTCCATGCCTTACAACATCCAGCCCGACCGTGGTAGCGTTGAGTCTCCCGACTACGTCCTCACCGTGAAATCTTCGGATGGTAAGAAAGATGCTTCAGTGCTCTATTGCCTGGATTCTCACTCGTACTCCAAATTACCGGATGTGAAAGGGTATGACTGGCTTACCTTTGATCAGGTGAACTGGTATCGTCAACAAAGTGCAGCTTTTACCGCTAAGAATAACGGAAAGCCTTTGCCTGCTTTGGCATTCTTCCACATCCCGCTGTCCGAATACAACGAAGCAGCTTCTGATGAGAACGCCATCCTTTATGGTACGCGTATGGAGAAAGCTTGTTCAGCTGCTATTAATACCGGTATGTTTGCCGCAATGAAGGAAGCAGGTGATGTAATGGGTACTTTTGTCGGACATGACCATGATAATGACTATTCAGTCATGTGGAAAGGCATCGTACTGGCTTATGGACGTTTCACAGGTGGTAATACGGAATATAACCATTTATCTAACGGTGCACGCGTAATTGTGTTGAAGGAGGGGGAACGTACCTTTACTTCCTGGATACGCCTGAAAGGTGGTGAGTTAAAAGATAAAACAGTCTATCCCGACAGCTATGTAAAGGATGACTGGCGTAAACGTCCGCTGGTTACGGAGTAATACAGCAAGGAAAGTATATATTCAAATAGTTGAGGCTGAATCAAACTAGAATTTTTGATTCAGCCTCAACTATTTTATGGACACTGTCCAAAATTTTGTGTAAATGGAAACAGGATTCAGTTATAAGTTTCT
>OGQI01001807.1_pt1 | contig 13790 bp, 14 predicted proteins | sample 1553171 | NCBI WGS metagenome assembly OGQI01 (sample SAMEA2579988, study PRJEB22360) | human gut metagenome | biome: human gut; feature: human-associated habitat; material: faeces | place: Denmark | collected 2008/2010
GCATTGTCTTTCCTTCGACTGTGTGAAGTACTTCTGGATGGAACTGGATCGCATATAAGGACTTGTCTGCATTCTCAGCTGTTGCAACTGGGCAGTCTGCTGTATGTGCAGAGATTTCAAATCCTGGAGCTACCTGTGAAATGTAGTCTGTATGACTCATCCAGCAGATTGTTTTTTCAGATACATTTTCGAACAGTGCGGAACTGGTATCTACGGTTACCTCAATTTTTCCATATTCTCTGACCGGAGCTACTTCTACTTTTCCGCCCAGCAGATGCATCATCAGCTGTGATCCGTAGCAGATGCCGAGGATTGGAATTCCAAGTTCGAAAATTTCTTTTGTATAGGTCGGGGAATCCGGCAGATATGCGCTGTTCGGGCCACCGGTAAAGATAATACCTTTCGGCTGAATTTCTTTAATCTTTTCAATGTCTGTTTTGTAAGAATAAATCTCACAGTAAACGTTACACTCACGTACACGTCTTGCAATTAACTGATTGTACTGACCGCCAAAATCAAGTACGATAACCGTTTCTCTTTTCAAAAACGTTCCCTCCTGTTTTTTCTTCTGTGCATGCCAAACCACATGCGTTTTTGGGCTTGATGCTAATTATAGTAAAGAAACCGTAAAATTTCAACCCCCGAAGCATAGGAAACGTGTTCTTTTCCCCATACTTTAGAGTTTTTTCTCTTTTACCTGGTTTATTCTCCGATGGTGATGGTGTAGCTTGCCTGAAAACTTTCTCCTGCCTTCAGGTGCTGTTCACCATATTTGTCTTTTAATTCACCATCAAAGCCAACGTTGTCACAGCGGCCGATCCATGGCTCGAGACAAACAAACGGAGCGTCTGCTTTTGGCTTGGACCATACACCAACGCTTGGGAAGCCTTTACAGGTGAGGGTAACGTACGGTTTCCCATCTACTTCCACGCCAACGCGCTCTACCTGCGTATTGTCGAAGATCAGAGCATCCTCGTCGAAAAGGGTTCTGGTATATGGGATTTTTCCGTTGATTAATGACAGTTTCCGTGGATGTGCCGCATCAACACCTGCTGTTTCTGGATCAATCAAAACATATTCAAGCTCTGTCTCGCCATGGTTCCGAAGATCTTTGTTGAAGACAATGTCGTACTGCTCCGGAATCATAAATGCCGGATGCCCTCCGACAGAAAAATAAAGGTCTTCCTCTCCGGTATTTTCTACCTCCCAGATAACAGTCACGGTTCTGCCTGAAAGTTTCTGGGTTACGGTAAAAGCAAAGTCGAACGGATAGACTTTTTTTGTCTCATCAGTCGATACCAGACGATGTACGGTTTTATTTTCTGTATTTTCCATGCACGCAAACTCTTTGTCACGTGCAAAGCCATGCTGGCCCATCGGGTATTTGATACCTTTGTGGGTATAGAATCCACCGTTTACTTTTCCGACAAACGGGAACAAAACCGGTGCGTGGCGGTTCCAGAAGGCCGGATCTCCGATCCAGACTGCCTCACGGTCAGCTTCCTTATCGTAGATACTGCAAAGTTCTGCACCGTGATCGCTGATCTGCACACGCAGTTTTTCGTTTTCCATGGTTCTCATACTCTGTTTCCCCCTGTTTTCTTTCATTTTTTGTAACTATTCAGAGCCATGCGAAATTGCATGGCGCTGAATAGTTACCATTTTTAGAATTTATTCCGGATAGACGAGACGGGATTCATCAATTCCGTACAAAACCTCATCCAGGTATTTTTTGCCAAGGTAATTTGCCATGGACAGATTCATATCCAGATAGTTTCCGCAGTCTTTCGGAGATGCACCCGGGACTTCGCCCTTGAAATCGCGGATAAATTCATACATTTCTATTACGAGTGAAACGATATCTTTCGAGCTGTAATCACCGGCCAGCAGCAGGTAAAATCCTGTACGGCAGCCCATTGGACCAAAATATACGGTTTTATCTTTCCACTCTTCGTGATTACGCAGGAACGTTGCGCCAAGATGCTCGATGGTGTGGACCTCAGCGGTATTCATAACAGGCTCATCGTTTGGAGATGTCATGCGCAGATCGAAGGTTGTGATGACACTGTCACCTACGTGATCTTTTCTTGAAACGTAAATGCCTGGTTTAAGTTTGATATGGTCGATCGTAAAGCTTGCAATTTTTTCCATGACTGGTATTTTCCTTTCTTTCTGTCCTTTAATAGCTGCGGAGTTCATCATCGGTATCCGCAGTGTTTTCGATGGATTTGATGATGAGATCATAACTATAGGCATCGCTTACTTTTACAGTGACGCGGTCGCCGACTTTATGACCCAGAATGGCTTTTCCTAATGGCGAGTCGATACTGACGTATCCTTTGAGAGAATTACCACGAACGGTGGTGACAAGTTTGTAGGTTTCTGTCTCATCATCTTCTTCAATGTAAACCTGGACGGTATTGTTGATGCCGACTTCGTCGTCCTTTGAGGTATCTGAAATAACGTGAGCGGTTTTGATCATTTTTTCCAGATAGCGGATGCGGCTTTCGTTGCGGTTTTTGTCCTGTTTGGCAGCTTTGTATTCAAAGTTTTCGCTGAGATCGCCCTGGGCACGGGCTTCTTTTACAGCCTCGAGTTCTTTTGGACGGACAACCAGTTTGCGGTAGTCGATTTCTTCCTGCATTTTTTTAATATCGTTTTCGGTCAGTTTATCATACATGATTTTTCTACCTCTTTTCTTGTGAGGTTATTTTAGCACAGAATACGGTAAATTGGAAGTAGGAAGACAGCCACGGTAGAATCACTTTCTTACGCACCGGAACAGCAAATGTTCCGGTGCTGAATGAACTATAACGGTTCACTCAGCCGTGTCGCTTGGTTTTGAAGGCGGAGTTCCTTTGTTGTCGCTGTTATTTGACATTTTTCCACCTTTGGGATCGCTCATCGTTTTAACAGACCGGGTTCCGGCGGTGGTGATGATGTCCGTGAGGGTGATCTCTTCGTTGTCGGTACCGGCAGTCAGAGTATACGTTGCGTCCAGTTTCATTTCGGAACAGGTGAAAACAATGCTGGCGTAGGCTTTTTCGGGTGCAATCGTGAAAAGGGCACTTCCATCGCTGTCTGTCAGTGTGATGGTAGTGGCAGCGGACTGGGTTTCCGTACAGTAGTAGGTGATGACGGGCTGGGTAGAATCTTCGCTGAAGCTTTCTGTCATGCCGGCACTGCCGATGGCAGCCAAGGTTCCGCCGGTTGCAATTGCACTTCCGTCATAATCGAGGGCACTGTCACCATCGCTGGTCGGCCCGTACACGATCGTAGTTCCGCCGGTCACGAGAAGACCGCCGTTGGAATCAAGACCATCCCCATCGGCGGATACGGTCAGGGTTCCGCCGGTAATTTTAATGTAAAGCTCAGAGTTGCCTCCACCGCCGGGGCCTCCCTGCATCTTCTGTGGAGCATCGCCGTCAGACGGAGCGTTCCCCGGATCGAAGTTCTGCGGCGCATTTCCGTCAGACGGAGCGTTCTCCGGATCGAAGTCCTGCGATGGCTGCATATCGCTGCCGTTTTCTGTATCAGGCGGCATTTGCTGAGGTTCCTTTCCGTCTGCCTCGCCGGATATGCTGCCATCATCACCGGAGTTTACGACAGCACTGCTATCGTCGTTTGAGCTTGCGGCATTGCTGTCATCGTCACCGGAACCGGCAGCATTGGCGCCATCGTCGCCGGAATTTGCGGCATTGATGCCATCGTCGCTGGCGTTTATGGTAATGTCACCGCCGTTGACCACGACGCGTTTTCCTTCCAGGCCTTCGTTGCTTTTTTCAACAAGGATCGTTCCGCCATGGATGACGGTGTCGAGCTCCGCATGGAAACCGTCGTCACCAGAGTTTACGGTGATGGTTCCATCATCGACAACGATGCTGCCGGTTGCATGGAATCCATCCTGTTCCGCCTCGATCGTAAAAATCCCACCAGCAATATAGATATTTCCAAGCTCTGCGTCATCCGTATTCTTCGCTTTGACCGCACTGTTTGCAGCATCAATGTCAAAGCTTCCGTTCAGAATTTTAATCTGATCTTTGGCTGTGATCCCGTTGTCCGCAGCGGCGATTTTGTAGGTTCCGCCGGTAATCACAAGGTCATCTTTGGATACAATCCCGTGCTTGTAGTCTGCCTCGATGGTCAGACTTCCTGTCCCGTTGCAGACAAGATTTGATTTGGAGAAGATAACGCCGTCTACCGTGTTGTCGTCAATCTGAGTGTACTCGTTTCCACCGCCAAGCGTGTTGCTGCTGTTTTCAGCAAGCGTGATGAAAACTTTGTCCGCTTCGCGAACGTAGATGGCAGCATTCGTCTTACAGTTGATATGGACTCCATCGAGTACGATCTGAACCTTGTCGGAATCGGATGCGTCTACGATAATCTGGCCATCCTCAAGTGTTCCGCTTACGATGTAAACGCCTTCTTCCGTGATGGTAATTGTGCTGCCATCTGCTTTGACTCCGCTGCCGGAGACGGTAGCTGTCGTCTTATTAAGTGTAATTTTTACGGCTTCCGACGCTTTGTAGCTTCCGCTCTTCTCACGGTCTGTGAATTCGGTGTCGATAGTGGATTCGGTCAGTTCCAGATCAAAATTAATATCGGAAGCACTTTCCATTGCATTTTCCGAATCTGTGCTCTCTGATGTGGTATCCGCGTTGTCGGCAGATGTTTCGCCGGTTGACTCTGTACGGGCAGATTCGGCATTTACAGAGCTGGAAGATGTCACTGCTGTGCCGCATCCGCCGAAGGCCAGCGATGATGCAAGAAGCAGGCTGACGACTGCGCCGGTCTCTTTTTTTCTGTTTTTTTTCTTTCTGTTTCGATTCATTATAATTCCTCCCTTCCGGTCTGCGCACGACTGCACAGGATTTCAAGGTTTCCGTTTCTGCAGCGGAGCTGGTCAATCATGTTTTTCTCTTCGCCTTCCTCGCGGAATACGATGCGATACTCCAGCTTGAAAAGACTTCCCATATTCGTGGTTTTTGCCTGTACAAGCTCGCAACGGGTCAGATACCTGGCAAAGATATCGTCAAAAACACTGGTATAATCAAGGGACTCCGGTTCCAAGATTTCCATTGACGAGCATGATCACCATCTGTACGATCACAGGCATCAGAACAAGCGTGACAGCAAGGCTTTTGGTGCATTCGCTTTTGTACCTGTAAACAGCAGCGATCAACAGTCCCTGAATCAGAGACACTGCTGTGCAGGCAAAGAACTGACCAAAGGTGAAGGCGGCGGTTGTTTCTGTAAAAACGGAACTGAATATTGTGTTAAGCATAGCAAATTCCTCCCAGAATTTTTTTATTTTCTTGTCTATTCAGAGCCCCATCTCGATTCCGCTTACGCTACATCGCGATGTTGCTTCTCGCCATATGAAGTTCCAGAAAAACCGCTCATTCATGCAAGCATGATTCGCGATTTTTCTTCTATTTTGCATGGCTCTGAATAGTTACATTTTCTTTTTTTGTGAAGCAGACTATGTTTGAAAAAGGCTTTTCGCAAGCTGTGAGTCCACCCACTGCTTCTTGCTTTTCGCAATGGCCGCAGAGGACTTACCTGATTCAGCTAACGGAATGCTGTTTTTGATACGGTTTGCCGGATATCTGTGAATGGTATGAAAGCTTTTTCTTCTGATGCTTTCTGATTTTCGATTTGATAGGCAAAGCCGTATTTAGAAAATGATGCCGGATAGATTGCAAGATCATCCAGAATTTTGCTGAACCATAGGGGCACAGCACCTGGTGTTTTCACCTCCATGAGATACCAGCCTGGTTCTAAAAGCCTGGTTCCTTCCGTTGGACCGTCAAGACACAGATTGTCGGTACGCCATCGGATATTGGTGTCGAAGGTAACACGAAAGTTCCTGTCTTCCGTGCCGAAGCAGGCGATGCGGTCGTAGGCGATGTACATAGCGGGAACAAGCCCCCGGTAGTAGTTGCGAAACCAAGTGATTTCGTGGAGAATCTGGCTGTCGAAGCCTGGTTCTGATTTTCCTGCAAGATAGGGAACCGCTTCTGATAATATCATGCGCTCGCGGCGTTTGTAGACGATTCCTTCATATTTTTTCTTTAGTTCTACGTATATGGGGCTGGTCTCTTTGGCCGGACCATAACTGCGGAGTCGCAGTTTTTCTTTGTAGACGGGTTTTTCCAGCGAACGGCGGATGAGCTGGTGATCCGGGGTATCGTAATAGAGGCTGCAGATGGTATCAAGGCCGTATTCATCCATCTGCAGATGACCCGGAAGGCTCTTGCGAAGCTTGCGAGCCATGATCGGGGAAAGCATGTATTTTGTTTCATACCGTTGGAAGGTCATGGGAATCTGTTGGCTTTGCATCATAATCGATTGATCCTTTCGTTTGATTTACTTCCGGAAATGTTTTTTACATTTTTAAGTATAATGAGGAAACTTTAAAGGAACCTTAAAGAATGGACGGAAAATGTGAAAGGTTTGTGAAAAGACGAACCTCTGTAATCCAGATCGCTTTTTGAATACCATATAAAAAAGAAAGAGCCCGTTTCCGGACAAATTCGTTGGAAACGGATTTGTTCGGAACGGACTCTTGTAGCCGATATGTAAAGTCATGAAACATATAAAATAGGAAAAGCGTCAAAAATCATCTTGGCCAGCGCTCTTTTCTGGACATGAGTGGCGCGAATGGTACATGAGGATGCGTCTGGTACCAGTAAGCTGTGGTAGCGACATCATCCTGACGTTCAAAGAGACCTCCATGACTGACGCCAATCTGCTGAAGGGTTACCTTAAGATCCTTCTCAAAAAGGATAGGATCAAGAAGGTGCCAGCGGTAGAAGCTGCGCTGTGGCATCTGATCATCATTGTGGTAATCATTATGAAGGAAGGTATCGTGGCTAGAGTAGTAAGGATAGCCAAGATACGGAGTACAGTACTGATTTTCAACGGTTTGGCCATTTTGCTGTGTTGCAAAGCTCCAGGCACCGCCGAAGTAATCTTCTGTTCCGGTTCCGCAGATGGTTGGATAATCCTTGTCTCCATCGATGTAGAATTTCATCTCACCTTCTCCGTACCAGTAGCGTTCGAGGCTGGTCAGTGCAAGATAAGTTCCAACGTACTGGCCTTTCCCTTTGATGTTGTCGAGGACAACGTAGTCTTTTGCCTTTTCCGTGATGCGCTGACGACGCCACTGGGCATGGAAATAGGCAGCATCTTCCGGAACCGTTGTCAGGCAATAGTCGATCTGATAAAAGAAGGCCGGAATCGGCTCATCACACTGATTTTCAATGGTAATACGGGCGTTTTTACGGAACGGCATCGGGAAATAGCTGTTGAAACCACGGGTCGGATTGACAGCAATCGGGACTGAGTTTACCTGGTAGGAAACACCGAAGCCGCAGCAGAAGAAATCGCCAAGCGGGCATTCAACGGATGGGAATTCTTCATCGTCCCAGTACATGCGCAGAACAAGATCCCGCAGAACATAACGGTTACGTTCACTGGTACGGTCTGTGACGGTGATCCAGATGTGCTGAATGATGCCTTCTCCCTGGATCTCACCAAGTGTTACGGTCTCTCCTGCTTCTATTTTCGGGATACACGGGGAACCTTTTCTGGACGGACCAAGATCGCTGGATGCCATGCCGCCTTTTCCTTTTTCTCCGTTCCGGTTTTCCCAGTTGATGGAACGGGACTGTCCGTTTTTCAGCCGGAAAATATTCTGTAAACCACAATCAAACATCATATATTCCTCCTTTTGTTTTGTTTTCTTTTGTTTTCTTTTGTTTTGTTTTTTCTCTCTTGGAAGCTTTTGATTTCTGCTTTTTTGTGTGTCTGCCTTTCCTACCCTGCCGTCATTTTTCCGGAATTTTGTTTCTTTCATCCTTTTGCCGGAAAGACTGCTTTAAAACAGATGCCATCTCGTGTCCGCTCTGCGGTGATTTTTCCCTTATGTGCCTTTACAATTGCAGCTGCCACAGAAAGGCCGATTCCATAGCCGCCGCTTTCCCTGGCCCGCGACGCATCCGCACGGTAGAAGCGGTCAAAGAGGCGGTTGAGATCACCTTCCGGCATGGTATCGCAGGTATTCTGCACCGAAAATTCTGCTTTTTTGCCGTTTTTTCGCCAGAAAATGTCGATTTTTCCACCCTCCGGAGTGTATTTAACGGCGTTATCCACAAGAAGAGAAACGAGCTGGTGGATTCTTGCGGCATCTCCTTCCATATGGAGTTCTTCTGCAATATCGCTCTGCAGCGCGATCCTGCCCGGATGTTTTTTGAATTTACAGGAAAATTCAAAAAACATCCGACCGGCACTTTTGCATGGGTGCTCGCAGCCGGATGTTCGGTTTGCATTCATTTTCTTTTTTTCTCTGCCCGTCTCCGCAGCAGCTCTTTTGCGCCTGCATACAACAGAAAATATACCGTCAGAATCATAACAACTACAATCCTGTTATCTTTCAGGCTGAAAAAAGAGGTCACATTGACTGCCGCCAGAAACAGCAGCAGTGACACACTGAGATCAATTTTTTCTTTTCTGTCGGCCAGCACCATTCCTGCGGCCGCCAGAACCAGAAGAACGGCAATTCTTGCAATCAGATTTGCCATTTTGACGCCTCCTTACTGTTTCCGAAAGGTAATTTCCCCGGTTTTATCATCCATACCATCGACGATGGCAAGAGATTCCAGATGAATGCCACGGTCACGCAGCAGTTTTCCTCCGATCTGGAAACCTTTTTCGATGACAACGCCTGCTCCTACGAGCTCTGCACCGGAATCCTGTACCAGGGTTGCCAGTCCTTCCAGCGCTTTTCCGTTTGCCAGGAAATCATCGATCAGGAGAACTTTGTCTCCTTTTCCCAGAAATTCTTTGGAAACAATGATATCATAAACTCTTCCATGGGTGAAAGATTCTACTTTTGTTGTATAAACATCGCCGGCGATATTTTTAGTCTGTGTTTTCTTTGCAAACACAACCGGAACATTAAAAATTTCAGCCACAACACAGGCAATTCCGATTCCAGATGCCTCGATGGTCAGGATTTTCGTGATCTCCTCTCCCGCAAAACGACGCTGAAACTCTTTTCCGATTTCCCGGAACAGATTGACGTCCATCTGATGATTTAAAAAGCTGTCCACCTTCAGGACATTTCCCTCGCGTACTTTTCCGTCTTTGCGGATTCTGTCTTCCAATAACTGCATTTTTTTGAAGCCTCCCGAATTTTTATTATACCCATTGTACTTACTTCTCACTGGAAATGCAAGTCCAAATCCATCAAATTTCGCACTGTCTCAAATTTTATTCATGGCAGCCGCCGGTGTCTCTGCAGCAGAGATCCTCTTTCCGGTCCAGATCCTTTAATTCCCACGCGGCTTCGACCCGGAACGGAATTACCGATTCCCAGTGCCGTTTCAGCACCTTTTTCCCGCCGCGGTCGCCGGAAAGTTCTTTTAGTTCTGAAAAATAAGGTTTTGAAAACCACGCCGGATTGCCGCTCTCGCCGCCGCAGAAAACGCAGCCAAGTGGAGCCTTCTGCATCTCCATGGATTCCAGAAAGCGCTCCGCCGTCTCTTCCTTCAGGTACGGCTGATCCGCCACAAAACACGCACAGGCATCGGCATTTTGCTTCTCCGCCGCCTCGATTCCCGCGCGGATTGTATAGGAAATTCCTTTTTCGCTGTCCGGCGAAAACATCGTCTGCAGACGCCCGGCTTTTACCAGCGGCGCAAGCTCCTCCAGAATCCTTTCATACTGCGTCACAACCAGCAGTTCCCAGTTCTCATGCCTTCCGGCAATTTGGACCAGCCGGTCCAGCAGATGGCGGTACACCGCCTTTCCATCCAGCGGATAGAGCAGCTTATTTTCCCCGAACCGTCTGCTGTTCCCGGCTGCCAGATAAAGTATCGTTACTCGCATTCTTTTTCCGCAATTCCCATTGCAATCTGCTCGCTCGTGATCGGCAGTTCGCGGAACCACAGACCCGTCGCATTGTAGATTGCATGTGCCAGCGCCGGAGCCGGTGTGTTGATGACGATCTCGCCGATCGATTTTGCACCGAACGGACCGGTCGGCTCGTAGCTGCTCCGAAACTCGACGCGCAGCTTGCCCATATCGAGGCGGGTCGGCACTTTATACTGCATAAACGAATTATTGATCATCTGACCCTTGTCCGTGTACTGGATATTTTCAAACAGCGTCATGCCGATGCCCTGCACCAGACCGCCCTCGACCTGTACGCGCGCAAGGTTCGGGTTGATGACAGTTCCGCAGTCGACAACGGCGGCATAATCGAGAATCCTGACCTCGCCGGTCTCTTTATCCAGCTCGATCTCGACCGCACCAGCCATATAAGGCGGCGGCGATACCGGAGAGCAGTTGCTTTCCGTCGCTTCCAGCGCGATGCCGTTATTGCACATGGCCGCTGTTGCGATTTCTTCCATCGTCATGCTGCTTCCGCTCTTTTCATGCACGACGCCGGTACCGGTAAATTCTGTCTCATCTTCCGGCACGTTCATCCGCTCTGCCGCCAGGGCACAGATTCGTTTCCGAAGCGTCATGCAGGCTTTTTCCACCGCTTTTCCGGTAATATACGTCGTACTCGATGCATAGGAACCGGAGTCATACGGGGACGTATCGGTATCTGCGCCGACAACGGTAATGTCATCCACATCACACTCCAGACACTCTGCCGCCATCTGGGACAGAATCGTATCGCAGCCGGTTCCCATATCGGCCGCTGCGATCAGCATCGTATAGCCTCCGTCGTCGTTGACTTTGATCGTTGCCGATCCGACATCGAGATTGGAAATACAGGAGCCCTGCATCGCCATCGCAATGCCGACGCTGCGCACCTTTCCATTTCCCATATCACGGCACGGATATTTCTCATCCCAGCCGATCATCTCTTTCGCACGCTCCACGCACTGGTCAAGCGCACAGCTGTTTGCCGTTTCGCCATAGTAAGCCGGCATGAACTGTCCCTCACGGACCATGTTCTGCTCCCGGATCCGGATCGGATCGATGCCAAGACGCGCTGCCATCTCACTGACAGCAGATTCTACGGCAAAGATACCCTGCGTCGCACCGTATCCGCGGTAAGCACCGGCTGACATTACGTTGGAATACACAACATCATATGCAAACCGGTAAGCCTCAAGAGATCCATACATCGGAATCGATTTGTGGCCGGAAAGGCCGACCGTTGTCGGTCCATGCTCGCCGTATGCACCCGTGTTGGAAAGTGTATACAGATCGATCGCACGGATTCTTCCGTCCTTCATCGCACCGAGGCGGATCGTTACTTCCATCTCATGGCGCGGTGTGGATGCTGTCTGGGACTCTTCTCTCGTAAAGATCATTTTCGACGGTTTTCCGGTTTTCCAGGTTACAAACGCCGGGAAAATTTCGGCAACCACCGTCTGCTTCGCTCCGAATCCGCCGCCGATTCTCGGCTTGGAAACACGGATCTTCGATTTCGGAATGCCGAGTGCATTGGACAGAATGCGGCGCGCATGGTAAACGATCTGGGTCGAGCTCAGCACATTCAGCCGTCCGTAGGTATCCATAAAGCAGTATGTCCGGAACGTCTCCATCATCGCCTGCTGGGCTGCGCGTACATGATACGTATGCTCTACGACCTCATCGCACTCTGCGAGCACGGCTTCCACATCTCCGTTGTGATCTTCCGCACTTGCACAGAGATTTCTCTGATTGTCCGCACCGACCGGACAGAGCGATTTCCAGCTTTCCTCCGGATGCACCAGCAGTTCATTATCCTTGGACTGATGAAAATCCAGAATGGCCGGAAGCACTTCGTACTCTACTTTCAGGAGTTTCCGCGCACGGTCCACGCATTTTTCATCTTTTCCGGCAATAATCGCCACCGGATCTCCCACGTAGCGCACATGCTGGTCGAGGATCAGACGGTCATACGGGCTTGGTTCCGGGTAGGTCTGTCCTGCCATTGTAAAACGCTGTTTCGGCACATCCTCCCAGGTATAAATCGCCTCAATGCCCGGAACACGCTCTGCTGCCGTCTTTTTCACGGATTTTACGATTGCATTGGCATGCGGACTCCGCAGTACCTTGACAATCAGACAATCCTTCGGCGCCAGATCATCTACATAAACCGGCTTTCCGGTTACCAGCGCGAGGGCATCCTTTTTGATCACCGGCTTATTCACACTGCAGAGCTGATCGGTTCTTCCCGACCAGTCCGGTTCATAGATATGATTTTCTCTGCTCATGACGCACCTCCCTGCTGCTTTTTCCAGGCAAGGAAATTCAAAATTCCCCGAAGCTGTCCTTCATATCCGGAACAGCGGCAGAGATTTCCCGCCAGATATTCTTTAATTTCTTCCTCACTCGGATCCGGATTTTCCCGGAACAGCGCAATCGCATTCATAATCATCCCCGGATTGCAGAACCCGCACTGCTCGGCGCCCTGTCCGGCAATAAAGGAACCAAATTCTTCTGCTTCCTCCTGCAGGCCTTCCAGCGTATCCACCTTACATCCATTCGCCCGCGCCGCAAGCACCGAACACGACAGCACCGGTTTTCCCTCCAGAAAAACCGTACACAGCCCGCAGTTCGACGTCTCACAGCCGCGCTTCACACTGCAGCATCCCTGGCTTCTCACAAAATCGATCAGGAGCATGTCTGCATCAATTTCCGCTTCCGTCTTCTTTCCATTTAAAATCATCGAAATCTTCATCACTGCTCCTCCTTCTTCTGAATTTCTTCCATACATCTGCGCAGCAGCACCCGTCCCAGATGATGACGATACTCTGCACTTCCGCGCATATTACTGCCATACGTAAACTGATCAGAAATCTCCGAAGCCGCCGCCTTCAGCTCCTCCGCAGATGCCTTTCCAGCCGCCAGCTTTTCCGCCAGCTCCGCCGGAAGCTCTACACGTGCCGCCTTCGCCGGTCTTGCCCCAAGCACCGCACATCCTTTTCCGTCTTCCACCCGCACCGCACACGTCAGCACCGGGAAATCCGTTCTGGAATTTCGATGACTCTGATAAACCGTAACACCCTCATGCTTCTTCACAATCAGCCTTACCAGCACATCCCTGTCTCTCTTTGAACAGGCAAACTCCGCCAGCGGCATCCGTCCCGCATGAACCAGCTCCACCTCCGTATCCAGCGCCAGAAACAGCGTCAGCACATCCGAAAATCCAAATCTGCCGAAAATACTGCCTCCCACCGTAGCCAGATTCCGGAACTGCACCCCGACAATACTCCGCACACTCTCCCGTGCCGCACCGTCGGTATAAGCATTCAGCCCCTCATTCTCCTCCATCTGCCGCAGCGTCACCATACATCCAATCGAAAACTCCTCCTCGGACTCTTCAATCTGATCCAGTCCCAGCCCGGACAAATCAATCGCCGTCTGCACCTGCCTCTGCCCCATCTTCGTCCAGAGCATCCCGCCCAGGATACAGGCGCTTCTCTTCTGATTCAGCTCATACGCCTCCTCCAGCGACCCCACCCGGACATAATCCTTAATCTTAATCATACTTACCCTATATCCTCCATTTTTACTCAATATAGAAGCCCATATATTTGATATTATACCCGACCTGCTCCCCCCTTTCAACTTTTTTCTATTTTTTTCAAAAAAACCCTTGCATTTTCCCTCCACATCCAGTATAATCATTCAATGTCGGAAGTCATTCTGACACAAAACAAAATACGTGGACGGATTCCCGAGTGGCCAAAGGGGACAGACTGTAAATCTGCTGCAAATTGCTTCGATGGTTCGAATCCATCTCCGTCCATATGCCGCAGTGGCGGAACTGGCAGACG
>OGQI01001814.1_pt1 | contig 13761 bp, 9 predicted proteins | sample 1553171 | NCBI WGS metagenome assembly OGQI01 (sample SAMEA2579988, study PRJEB22360) | human gut metagenome | biome: human gut; feature: human-associated habitat; material: faeces | place: Denmark | collected 2008/2010
GGACGGCCACCACGCTGCCGCCCTCGAACAGGGCCCAGGTGACTAGGGCACAGGCGCTGAAGGCGCACATGGCGGTCAGGAACCAGCCGCTGATGACGGCCAGCACGCCGGAGATGCGGTAGACGGCGCTCTCACGGTTCCAGGCGCCGTCGGCGAAGGAGGAGCCCATGGCCACCATGAAGGTCACATAGGTGGTGGACAGGGGCAGCTTGAGGGACGTGGCCGAGGCGATGAGGATGCTGGAGACCACCAGATTGATGGCGGCACGCACCTGGTCGAAGGGCAACACGGGCGCGCCCTTGACCTGTTCCACGGGCTGCATGCGGCTCTCAAGGGCGGTGAAGAGCGAATTGGGCAGGATTTGGTGCAGGGTCTTGTTGGCGCTCAGGCCCGCGCGCACGATGAGGAGGCCGGGCAGGGAGGAGCCGAACTGTTCCTGATCGCCGCGGGTGCTGCTGCTCAGGTTGATGGAGGTCTGCACCACGCGGTGGGCCTTTTTGGAGAACCACAGGGTCAGCACCATGATCAGACCGGAGAGCAGCAGGTAGAAGGTGGGCGTCTGCACGGCCTTGCGCAGGCCTTCCATGGTGAAGGCGTCGGCGGCCATGCCGCTGGCGGTGAACTGCTGCCAGCTTTCCCAGGCGGCCAGGGGCACGCCCACGAAGTTGACCAGGTCGTTGCCGGCAAAGGCGAAGGCCAGGGCAAAGGTGCCGGCCAGGATGACGATCTTGAAGATGTTGACGCCGCGACGCACCATGAGCAGGTGCAGCACCACGCTCAGGCCCGCGAACAGCACCAGCAGGATGGGCAGGGTGTGGGCATTGATCCAGGCCAGGTATTCCGGCTTCATGAAGGATGCGCCCTTGGCGCCTTTCATGATCAGGAAGTAGAAGATGGCCGTCAGGGACAGGCCGCCGAAGATGCCGCCGATGCGGCGGTACATGCGCTCATAGTGGAAGGTGAAGATCAGGCGGGTGATGTACTGCACAACCACACCGGCCACGAAGGCCACCACCACGGAGATGAGGATGCCGGACACGATGGCCAGGGCCTTCTGGCTGTTGATGAAGTCCCCCAGCTGGGAGAGCAGGATGTCCGAGGTGGAGATCTTGATGAGGGCCGCGGCCACGGCACCGCCCAGCAGCTCGAAGACGATGGACACGGTGGTGGAGGTGGGCAGGCCCATGGAGTTGAAGGCGTCCAGCAGCAGGACGTCGGTGATCATCACGGCGAAGAAAATGATGATGATCTCGTTGAAGGTGAACATCTCGGGATTGAAGACCCCGCTGCGGGCGATCTCCATCATGCCGCTGGAAAAGGTGGAGCCCAGCAGCACACCGATGCTGGCCACCACCATGATGACCTTGAAGCTGGCGATGCGCGAGCCTATGGCCGAGTTGAGGAAGTTGACGGCGTCGTTGCTGACGCCCACGAAAAGGTCCACTGCGGCCAGGATGGCCAGAAATACCAGTATGAGTAGAAAGATGCTTTCCACGTCCCGTCTCCTGCGGAATAGTCTGAGAATGAGGCATATTCTGTGTAGGCAGGTTTTGTTACAAAACGGTGACGGCGGCGGGGAAATGCAGAGGGGAGAAGGGCCCGCAGGGGGAGTTGGAAGATTTTTTATGTTAAGTCTGCTGTCGGCAGAAGTATGAAAAAAGCCACCCGGTAACGGGTGGCTTTTCCCTTCATCTCAGGATGAAAAATGGCGAAGTCGCTCCACGAACATGCGCCAGCGATAGCGTGCGGCCTTGCGGCCTTTGCGCAATGCATCCAGAGGCAGCATGCACAAGGGGTAGAGCACATTGGCACAGCGGAACCAGAGCGGGAAGGCATGCTTTTTGAGCAGATACATGCGGCCTGCAGCGTAGCTGGCGATCTTGGCATCAGACGGCACATGCGTATCCGGCGAGGGATGGAAGACCCTGATGGACGGACAGCGCCAGACAGGAGCGCGCTTGTGTGCTTCCAGGAGATAGTCCGTATCTTCTCCGCAGCCGTAGGGTAGGCCTGTGCCGGGGCCAAGCTGGGGATCGAAGCGGAGATCTTTTACGACTTCGGCCCGGAAGAATTGTACGCAAGTCCCCCCTTGAGAGAATAGGGCTGTGGCGGAAAGAGCCTGTTCCGTATTGTCAGGCTGGGGGAACTGTGGAGAGGGAGTCCAGTAGCCCAGGACAGCTCCGGCCTCAGGATGACGCCGGAAGGCCTCTACGGCTTGGGTCAGCGTATCTGGGGCATACCAGCAGTCATCGTCGGGGAAGATGAGGATATCTCCATCCTCAACAAGAGAAAGTAGGGCATTGCGCGCGATGGAAACTCCCCTGGATGGCAGCAGAATGCGGGCTATCGGCAGGTCCGCATGCTTCTGCAGTATGGCGTCCAGCGTACCGGGGGCATTCTGGTCGGCAAGATAGATATGGAAGTCCGTACAGATCTGCTGTTCCAGAGAGGTTAGCAGTCTGTCCAATTCAGTGATGCGGCCAACCGTGGCGATACAGAGGGCAAGACGAGGTGAATCGGGAAGCGGACTGTACATGTAGTATCCTCTAAGGAATCAGCAACGTTGCAGGCGTCCACGCAGGAATTCTCTCACTTTTCCTATAAAATCATGGGGAGAATAGTATATACATTGGCCAAGATGGTAGAGGCGGTCACGTGTAGACAGTTCAGGTGCCCGTGCTGCCCGCAAATGGTAGAGGGCCATAGCCTTGCGAATCTCAGGTGTCATAGGGCCTTGTAGGATACGTGGGAGCCATTTTTGTGCTTCGGGGTCCTGTTCAGGAGTGATGCCGATAACATGGGGATTCAATGCCAGCATGCGTGCCAGCAGTCCTCGTACCTTTTGGGGAGGAAGATTGAGGGTCGCTAGGAGTACAGGGGAGGAAAGGCGACAAAGCTCTTTATCAAAGAGACGTCCCGCGATCCAAAGAGCCTGTGCCCGTAGTGTGGAGTCTCGCTGCTGGCGTGCATGCTTATGAGAGACACTTGTACCATGCACTCTGTAGGAAAGTAGAACGTCTGGAAGGTTATCTATCTTTCCTAGAGAGAGCAAGCGCAGCCATAGGGCATAGTCTTCTGCTGCCGGAAAGTCGGAAGGATAACCACCTGCTTTGCGCACCGCTTCTGTTCGAATCATGACGGAGGGATGCGCCAAAGGAGATCCCCAACGGAGTGCTTCCTGGATATGAGGGCCTATTGGTAATCGCTTTGTACGATATACCTCATTATATTCATCCATAAGTTGGATATAACTACCGAGAGCGAGGGTTTCTGGATGTTTGCTTAGATATTCATATTGACATTTTAGCCGATTGGGGAGTGCAATGTCATCCGCATCCATGCGGGCAATAAAGGGACTTCTCGCTAATGCTATACCCTCATTCAGAGTCGAAATAAGTCCTTTATTGGGGCGCTGTACGAGACGAATACGAATGTCTTTGTGTGCAAATTTTTGTAAAATTTCTCCTGATGAATCTGTTGAGCCATCATTAATTATGATGAACTCAAAATTTTTCATTGTTTGAGTAAGGATTGAAGTAATAGCTTCCTCTATAAAATGAGCAGCGTTGTAGACAGGAAGTAGAACAGATATTGCTGGCATATTCAAAGTAATCTAGTTGTGTTTTTTATATATATGGTAAATTTTTTTAGCTATTTGATACAGATATTGAAAAATGATTTTACAGTAGTACCGTCTTCTACTTCCTGGGCGTAACGTAAGATCAACGAACTTTTTTATAACACGAAGATATTTGGGGGAATTTGTTATATCATTCATGGATATATATGTATTCATTGATATATTGAATTCGTGCATTATTATATTTTCAATGTCAGTTTTTTCTGAAGAGATATCATCAATAATTGGAATACGACTTTCTATATTGTGAAAGAGTCGTGTCCATTTTTTAGAACAATATCGTTGTCAAAGTCATGAAGACTCTTAAGTGCATTTTCGGAAGCCCTAGCCCACAAAGCGTCATTTTGTAAAAGTTCAGTTACAATATTTGCCATCCCTCTAATATCATGCTTGCCGACCATGAAGCAGCCATCAGCTTGGGAGGCACAACTGAGATAGGGCATAGAGTAGAGTACTGCCGGGACCGCATGGGCCTTTGCCTCAAATAGAACCATCGGTGCACCTTCATAAGCAGATGGCATGATAAGAATGCGGGCTTTTTTATAGTAGTCTGTAACATTATTGACCCGCCCCAGTACGCTTACAGAGGAAGTTAGACCTAGTATATGAATAGTTTCTTCAACAGTATGCTTTATTTCATGAGATTCAAAGTGGCCTAAAACAAAAAGATGAACGCTAGGGACAGATTTTTTTACTTCAGCTAGTACATGTAAAGCATCAATAATGCCTTTTGTATGGCAAATTCTTCCCACAAAAATTAGTGCTGGCAAATCTCCGCGGGTATGTTCACTGCAGGTAAAGGTTAATGGATTTTGTATGTAAATTGACTGAGGTATCCCTGCAGCTCGCCACATCAAAGATTGGCAATGGGAAAGAGTAATTAGTGCTTGGGTGTTTTTGTATGCAGCAAGGCGCAAGGAGAATAGGTTAAGTTGGCCTGTATAAAGAGGGTAAAAGAACATATTGTGCTCAATGCAAACTGTATATATATTGCATAGCTGTGTAGTAAGAATATCATAGAAATTTTGTTCTATCCAGTGATCATTAAAAATGCATAAATCAATAGAATATTCTTTTAAGGTATTAGCAAGCTTTTGGTTCCTAAATTGGTCATCGTTTACAATATGAACATTAACATTGGTATTAATGTCATAAGATTGCTTTTGATGATGCGTTTTTGTAATAAATATGACATTATAGCCTATAGATATAAACATATTTGCCAAGAGACAGGCGACACGTTCTGCGCCTCCACTACTCATTGAGTGTGAAAAAATTGCGATATTTTTTATTTGTGAAGGTAGATTCCTTTTTCGGAGTTGTATGGCAGAGCTCAACAGGGAAAAAAACTCCTGCCCTTTAGTATCAACAGCAACTCCTTCATGAACAATATCGAGTAACGGAGCCGCATAATGCGGTTGAATATGATTGGGTAATGTTGCAACTTGATGGATATACCAGGTGAAATTGGTGGCATACAACCGTTCAAGCATATCTATTTCATTAGAATCAAGCCCTGCAGCACGAGAACATGATAAGCTTAATCGACGTACATAGGAAAAGTCGTGGCAAACCTTTTCCCACCTCTCGGTCGATAAAAATAAATTATGTGTGAGAGAGTCGTCATTTTGATAGTAAAAGTATCTACCGTGTTTACTGTCAGAAATGAACTTTTTAGCAGCACAACAAACTGAGAAAAATAAGATAAAATCTTCACATTGATTGATATGTATATTTTCAGGAAGAGTAAAAAATTCTAGCCCTTTGATAACAGTTGATCTTTTTAAAAATTTCCCTCCACTTGACCACCAAATTTTTTTCTTAAGAAACTCTGTAAGAATTTGTTTGCCTCGCAGTTGTGAGGACTTACGAGTGCTGAAATATCGTTCCATTTTTTCTGGAGAAGGACCATGATATACGGGAAAATGAACAATATCTGCCTCATTTTTTTCTGCCAAGGCAAACAACTCATCACATGTCGTCAGAGAAATTGCATCATCGGCATCAAGATGAAGGATATACTTCCCGGTGGCATTTCTTATCCCTGTAATCCTCGCCCAGAGTAATCCTTTATTGTGGGGATGCTTTATATATTTTATTCTCGAATCATTTTTTTGATATGACTCTATAATGCTGTGGGAGTTGTCAGGAGAACAGTCGTCAACAATAACAATTTCAATATTCTTAAAACTTTGATTGACTACAGATTCTAAACATCTTTTTATATATTTTTCTGTGTTATATACAGGGATAATTACTGATATAGCATAGGCGGAAATCATATGATTCTCCATCATTTATTATTGTTGATTTTGCTCTGTATGAAAGCAGTAACTTCTTCCCATGTTATATTTGCATTTTGTAAATATAATTTATTTATTTTTTGGGGGTCGTAAGATATTTTGTTTAATATCATGGATATTTTCTTTGATTTATTGCTGATATTTCTGTGTATCAGGAGAGAGAGGATTACATAAAAGCTTGGAGTTTGAGGATCGAGGAGCGAAAATACAGTTTCCCATGAATGAGACCTGATATTATTACATATTTTATTTTCAAATCTCATTTCTGATTTGCGCAAAGCAATAAAGTGGTTGATAACCTGCTGTTCTATTTTTGTACTTGATGTGCTCGCTTCGTGAATACGATAAAAGAGCAATGATTTTGGTATATTAGCGAGATCTCCATAATCGAGTAATCTCAACCATAAATCATAATCTTGTGCACACAAGAATGCTTCATCATATCCATTGATAGCCTTAATTGCTTCTGTACGAATCATTGCAGTTGGATGCATAATCTGAGGACCATTAAAAAGTGTGCGCTCTCGCACCGTCTGGGGGTTGGTCGCTGGCTCATATATGTGCAGATATGTATCTTGAGTAAATTGGGTAATCCATGTCCCTGATGCACAAAGATTGGGATTTCGCTCCATATAGGCAAGTTGTTCTTCCAATCGTTGTGGAGCGGCAATATCGTCGGCATCCATTCGAGCGATATAGGGTGTCTTGATCTGGGAGATTCCGCGATTAAGACTGGCAGCAAGGCCAAGATTCCTTTCATTGGTTAAGATTTGGATACGTGCATCTTTCCTGGCAAAATCCGACAGTATTGCGGAGCTGGCATCTGTACTGGCATCATCAATGATAAGGAAGTCAAAGTCGCGGAGAGTTTGACGCAAAATGCTGTTGATTGCTGTTTCCAGATATTTTTCCCCATTATGTACGGACATAAGTACTGTTATCTGGGGGGATGGGCTACGTTCTTGGACGTAGGGTACATCCGCTCGGGCTTCGCACCAGATCTCACTCCAGCGAATCTGAAAATCCGTGATGTATAACCCGGCACACGCTAGCTCACAGGCAAATTGCTCCTGAGTATACTCAATTTCATGGGTTGAATCGAGGCGCCACTCGACGCCCAGTTCTTTTTTTAGAGGAACTCGCCAGTCTCGCTCAAAAAGCGGTACACGCAAAAGAAAACGACGAGGCCGTAAACGTTCCTGAACTTTACGCAGGAAGTCAACGCGTCCAGGAAGATGTTCCAGAACATTGGAGAGGATGACAGTTTCGAAAGAGTCTGCAGGCAGATCTTTGAGGGCATCCCCCTGAATAAATTCCACTTGGGGATGTGCGAAGCGCTGACGCGCAATAGCTATATTCTCAGCTTGCAGCTCGATACCCGTTACACGAGCACCGGCTCTGCTGGCTATATCATAGGCCAGAAAGCCATTTCCACAACCAATATCTAATACGTACTCGCCAGGACGCAGCCGGGCGATGAAGAAGTCATGGTAACGAGTGTGTCGGTGTTTTGTGTGTACACCACCATCGTAGGCGACGGCAGACTGTCCTTCTAAAGAATAGAGCTCGGCTTCTAGATTAAAAAGAAGGCGTAGACTATCTGCTGGTGTTTTACGCCGAATGTAGAGACGAATCATGCGCATCGCAAGACTCAGTATTCGTTTGTCAATCGAACGAAAAAATTTTTTATATAGTTTTTTTATAAGTTTTGGCATTGAGGAAAATACGATTGCTATGGCTTTGCTACACTTTTGGAAAGCCGTTTCTCTGGGAAGGCGTTGGTACACAGCCAATTCTCGTCTTGCGATGTTGGTGATACAAAATTGTTGTGCATCGCGGCGAGCCTGTTGACCAATGCGTTCACGCAAGGATTCGTCTTTTATTAGGCGTTCTAAGCCAGCTCGAATGGCTGTAGGGCTGGTTGCACACAACAGACCATTGATTTCATGTTTGATAAGTGGAGCTATACCTTGGACATCAGTCCCAAGGACAGCACATCCTCTAGCCATTGCCTCAATCAATGTTTTGGGATGCCCTTCATAATGGGATACCAGAGTCACGATAGTGCTTTCTCCCAAGAGGCAAGGGAGCTCGGCTGTCCTGACTGTGCCGGTAAATTCGACAGCTACCCCATGCTGTTTAGCATACTGCTGTAATTCTTTTTTTAGTGGGCCATCTCCTATAAGACGTAGGGTCACAGATAACCCTATACATGCTTTGATGAGAGAAAATAGGTTTTTTTGATCGACCAAACGCCCTACTTGGGTAATGATATGCTTTTTCCCGGAAGCATACCGGGGAAGAGGGCATTTATAGTAGCTATTAGAAACATAATTAGGAATAACTTCAATTTTTTCTTTACTTATATTATATTTTTGTTCAATAAATTGACGAGATTCTTCTGTTGTAACTATACCTATATTGCAATTCGTATAAACTTCTTTTTCAATATATTCAGAAATATGCAAATCATCTGAATTTATTTTTTTGCAAAATTGACTCCAGATATAGCCACAGCGGGCAATAAAAGGTTTTTTCCATAATCGTGCGCAACGCCAAGCACAGTCTGCACCGTTTGTTTGGTTGCTTTTGATGAGATCGGCTTGAAGCAAATGGGCAGCATGCAATATAGGCATCAGCTGTTCATAGCGCTGTTGTGATAAATTCCAAGTGTTGGCGCAGACTTTTAGCCATGGATACCGATTCGCAATGATTTTGTCGTACTTGCCCCCCCAAGAGATGATGGTTGTCTTGCAGCCATATTGGGCGAGCTCGGCATATAGGGCGAGCTCTCGTTCAAGGGAACCATTTTTTTCCCAGGCGGCTAGTGACATGCCGCGGGTCATGAAGAGAATAATATGCATATAAATTTCTCTTGAGTAACTAGCGATTGCGCACAAGAACGAACCAAAGCGTACCTGAAGTAAGCAAGCTTTCTTTGAATTGAGCCGAGAAAAAATATTTAAAGATTATTTTTTCGAATAAACTCGGTCGATATGTGTAACAATCAAATTGTTCAATGCTAAATCCTGATAGTTGTGCGCGGTATTCTATAAACTGATAGGCCTCACTAGGGCCGAGGAACCATCTATGTCTATCTTCTGGAGGATCTTTGGGCAATCCATAAAATTTCATATCGGAGGATTTTCCCATGTATTTACCTTTTTTTAAAAAATTCCAAAAATTTTGATAGGCGTTAGGAAGAGAAATAATTACATGTTCTTTGGCTAATCGCAGACACTCATCAAAAGCAGCGTGTATATTTTCAAGATGCTCTAAAACATCAAGACAAAGAACTGTATCGAATTGTTTATCTTTAAATGGATAGGGAATATTCTCAAGATTCCAGTTTTGTAAAATATTTTCACCAAAACCTATATTATGATAAGAGCTCGTATCCGGTAGATAGTTTCGGAGGTGGCCTTTGTCTGCGCCCACGTCAAGAATACTTTTAGTATCTAAAATTGATTTATATTTATCATAAACATAAGACATTTTATCTTCACGAGAAGTGTATATTATCTTACTTATATATTTCATAGTCCCTCCTAACTCATTGTAAAAATATCAGACTGATTGCATTTTTCGAGAAGTTCGACAGGAATATTATCTATTATGTCATCAAATGACATGGAGAAGTGCGGCAATGTCTCACATGTATAGACATCATCTGGTCCGTACTTGAGTTCTCCTTCCAAAAGAATAAGATTCCCATCATATTCGAGAAAGTCAATTGCGAGGTTATTTATCCCAATAAGTGTACTGACTTTTTTGAAAATATTTCTATATTTGTGAGCAATATAGATTGATTTTTGACTGATTTTTATAAAATCATTTTTGGTGATATCACATGTAAGGTGCGCAGTTGCAATAGGAGTCATACTGATTTTGGGAAAAGCAAAATTTAATTTCCCGTTTGTTAATAATGCTCTGTAGGTAATGTATAAATTATTCTGCGATGTGTTATAAAGCTTGACGATAATAGGATCTATAAAGTCTTTTTTGAAATATTCGTTAAGCAAACCTATTTTGCTGCTGATAATATGGGTATCTTGTCCTCCAGTAGAGGTGTTACTACGAAGGAGTAGAGGTGGTGAGAGATGAAATAAGTTGCTTAACCTAACTGGATATATGTATTCTGGTAAAACCTCTGCCAAGTAGGGCTTGAGATAATTAAAAAACGAAGATTTTTGTGCAAGACATTTTGCTTGCTTTGTTGAATTTATAATTTGCAGTGCGTTTTTTTTGCATATTTCTTCTATCGAAGATAGCTTTTCAAAAATATTTATATTTTTTTGTAGGTAGAAATAATTCCAACTTAAGAAAAGAGACCTATAGTTATTTAGGTTAACTTGATTGTTTCCTATGTAAAGTTGGTTTTCGTAAATAGTAATTTCAGAGAGATCACACATGGTGATATCAATAAAGTCAATTTGACCAATATCACTATGGGAGTGGAGGTTAATACCACGATATTGCCGAAGAGGGCATACTCGAGGAGAATGTCTGTCAACTCCAATCCATAGGATTTTTTTATTCTTCGGAGATGGTAAAATCTGCATAGCACACTCCATGCATATGAGTATTTGAAATTTGGCCAGAGGTTGACTTGACAGTAAAAAAAGCAGCTTGTTCAATAATATCAATTAGCACAGAGTTAGTTATCTTAATAAGAATAGTATAATCTCCTGCCATAAGTGGAATTTTGTTGATCTTGAAAACTATTTTGTGATTTCCTTGTGTAATATCTTTTCTCCAATTTAATGATGATAAAGATAAAAGCGTGATATCTTCAAGCTCCCTTTTCATAATCCTTATCTCAAAAACGGGAAGGTCCGTATGCTCATACGCAGTATATTCAATAACAAGATTGACATTTTCAAAAGTATATATTTCTTTTTCCAGAAAATAAACTTTTTGAATCCTGATGTCTCCAGTTCCTCTTCTCTGTGAATTAACTTCTATACCTAAATCAGATGTAAAGGTACTTGTCATTTCTAAATATTTTTCTAAAGCTTGCCTTGAATCCATTATACCTAATCTATTGTAACCATTTTCAAGTATAATAGATTCTTGGCAAAGTCTTTCGATGGTATATGGACTTTGACTGATAAATAAAAGTGTTGTGTCATTTTTTAATAAGGAGAGTACCTTAAGAAAACATTTTTTTTGGAAGGCCAGGTCGCCTACACTGAGGATCTCATCGACGAGTAGAATATCTGCCCTGGCATGAACGGCAATTCCGAATGCCAGTCTTGCCAACATGCCACTAGAGTACTGCCATACCGGGCGGTCTATCCAGTCTTCTAGCTCAGAAAAATCAATAACTTCAGGCTCTAAACGGCGAATATCTTTGTCTTTGAAGCCTACGATTGTTGCCAGCAACGTGATGTTTTCCCGCCCGGTCAGCTCCATACTGATACCAGCATTGAGTTCGATCATGGGAAAGATACTGCCACGAATCTCTATGCTACCCTTGTCTGGAGGGGTTACGCCTGCTAGGAGCTTCAATAGGGTAGATTTTCCCGCGCCATTACGGCCGAGGATTCCCAAGGATCCTCCACGACGAATCTGAAAACTTATATTTTTGAGTGCGAAGTCGCTTTCACGGAATTCTTTTTTCTTCCAGGGAAGAAGAGGTGGTAGCCCATAGCGTTTCCAGACATTTTTGACGTCTATGATGATATCTTCGGCCATAATAATCCTACAGAGTATCCGCAGCGTAGCGCAGCGTGCGTCGGAAGAAAGGATAGCCTATCAGCCAAGCGAGCAGGGTCATGCCACAGGTGATAGCCAGTGGGAAAAGTTCTGGAAATTCTCCCAAGAAAAGAGCATTTCGGAACATATTGACGGCATGGGCCATGGGATTGATGGTTACAGCCCAGCGAAATTGGCTCGGAACGATGTCAGGGGAAAAAAAGATGGGCGTCACAAACATGCCAAGCTGTAGAATGATGGGAAGAAGTACAATGATATCTCGACGATAGATACCGAGACCGCAGATAAATAACCCAAGTCCCATAGCGAAAAGGGCTACTAGAATGATTAGGAAGGGGAGGCACAGCCAGGAAAGACTGGGGGAAACTCCCCAAAAAAGACTCATGCATAGCAGTAGTATAAAATAAATAATAATATTTAAGATAGGCAATCCTGTGGCACTGAGAGCAAAGGCTAGTGGATTCACTGGTATTTTTTTCAGAATTCCCATATTGCTGCTGACACCCGGATAGATAGATCCCAAAAGGGTGCTAAAGAAGAGCCAAAGAGCAATACCGGAGAACAGGAAAGGTATCATAGGGATGTCGTCTACCTGTGGCAGGCCGAACATCAACCGAAAAAAAATGAAGACAACAAGATAGACCACGGGCGCTAGCAAAGCCAGCAGTGGACCGAGAATGGTTCGTCTAAATTGAGCCTTGAAATCACGCTTAAAAATAGCTTTGGCAAGCCCGAACATAGGCGTTTGTACTATATATCCCATAGTGACTCTGTTCAGTGTTAATCAGTCAATAAACTGATAAGAGGTTATAAACCATATCTAGATGATAATAAAAAAAGGGGTCACAGTCCAGAACCGTAACCCCTAGTCTTCCTTGTGGTGGAGAAGAGGAGACTTGAACTCCCGACCCCCGCCTTGCGAAGGCGATGCTCTCCCAGCTGAGCTACTTCCCCACATGGACGCCACAACGCGGCGTAGCGAGGTATGTATGCCATTCATCTGCCGCGGTCAAGTCTTTTTTGTGCACAGGCGGCCCGTAGGTCAGGAGAGAGTGGCCTGATATCCGTGGCATGCAGGGGCCGGTCAGCTGCGAATCCGGCTCCGGCAAGCAGGAGGACATACCTGCACCAGCGACCGCCAGGATGGGGAGGTCGTCATGTCCGCCGCTCGCTCCGGTTGTTTCCAGAGCGTTTTCTCCTTGGTATGCAGGCAGGCGAGCTCCAGCTTTCCCGGAATGCCTGCGGGAAAGCTGGGTCGCTCCGGATCAGGCCGGCATAGCAACGCCCTGCCCGTCAGGACACAGGGACATCCCCGAACCGTGTCTTCCGGCCGGCAACCCTCACGCCACGCCGGACAAAGCCCGTGGCATCCCGGGTCCCCTCCTCCCGCCACCCCTGAAAAAAATCGGCCGGGCCGCCCCTGTGGGGCTTGGCTACCGCGAAAAAAAACGCTATAGAAGCCCGCTGGTGTCACTATGAAGGAATATCGAGATCATTATTTTCTCAAGGCCAAGCGCGAGAATTATCCGGCCCGTTCCGTGTACAAGCTCAAGGAACTGGACGCGAAGTTCAAGCTCTTCCGCCAGGGGATGCGCGTTCTGGATCTGGGCGCGGCTCCGGGCTCGTGGTCGCTGGGTGCTGCCGAAAAGGTGGGCCAGCGCGGGCTCGTGCTGGGCTGCGACATCCAGACCACGGAGACCGCCTTTCCGCCGCAGGTCACCTTCATGCAGGAGGACGTGTTCAACCGTTCCGATGCCTTTGAAGCCCGCCTGCGCGAGATGGGGCCGTTCGACGTGGTCATGAGCGACATGGCGCCCCGTACCACCGGGACCAAGTTCACGGACCAGGCCCGTTCGCTCGAGCTGGCCTGCGAGGCCCTGGAAGTGGCGCGCCTGCACCTCAAACCCGGCGGCAGCTTCATCGTCAAGATTTTCATGGGGCCGGACATCCAGGAGATGCTCCAGCCCATGCGTCGCGCCTTCAAGGCCGTCAAATCCTTTAAGCCCAAGAGCTCCCGAGCCGAGAGCAAGGAGACCTTCTTCGTGGGCATGGGGTTCAAGGCCGAGGCGCGTCCTGCCGCACAGGATGCGGGGACGGCCG
>OGQI01001822.1_pt1 | contig 13727 bp, 7 predicted proteins | sample 1553171 | NCBI WGS metagenome assembly OGQI01 (sample SAMEA2579988, study PRJEB22360) | human gut metagenome | biome: human gut; feature: human-associated habitat; material: faeces | place: Denmark | collected 2008/2010
AACCGTTTCAAGCAACACAGTTAAAGATTTAATTACAATTGCATTTGATAAATTTGCAACTGATCATAGTGGTCCAGTTAATCCAGATGAGATTTCTGATGAAGTAAAAACACAATTAGAAAAAATTGTTGCAGGAGCAGAATATACAAAAGTATCAATAACAGCAACCGAAAACTTAAAGGCTGAATATAAAGCAGTAAAAGATGGTAAAGAAGTAAGTATTTATTATCTTGAAAAGGCTAATGTTTTTACTACTGTAAAACTATATGTAGGAATAGATGAAGATGGAAAGATTGTAAATATGGTTACAACACAAAGTGATACTTTAGGTAAAGGGGAAAGCTTTAATGGTTCATCAATGGGATTAAATGGTGCTACTAGCACAACTGTAGATGATTCATTCGTTGTTGTTTCTGGTGCAACCGTTTCAAGCAACACAGTTAAAGATTTAATTACAATTGCATTTGATAAATTTATGAATGATAATCCAGATTTATTTCCAGTTAAAACTTTAACTGTAACTTTTGATTCTAATGGAGGTACTCTTGTAAAAGAGATTGAAGTAAAGTCTGGCTCGACATTTGTTAGACCAAATGACCCAACGCGTTCATTGTATCATTTTGTAGGGTGGTATTTCAATGATCAACCATATGATTTTACAAAACCTGTAACTTCTAATATTACTTTAGTTGCAAAATGGGTTAGTGTTTTTCAATTTGATAGTAAGACACAAACAATTGTTGATGCCACTGATTTAGCTGGTGATATCGAAATTCCTGCTAAAATTAATGGTGTAGAAGTGAAAGCTTTAGGAGAAAATTTATTTAAAAACAATAAGACGATTACAAGTGTTATTATTCCTGAGGGAATTGAAAATATTGCATTTAGTGCTTTTGAAGGTTGTAGCAATTTAAAAACAGTTACTTTTCTTGGTACTGATAGTAGTGACCCTTTAACTTTTGGAATCAATGTCTTTAAAGATTGTACTGCTTTAAATAGTATTAGTTTACCAGCGAATGCAATTGCTATTGCAACTTCAATGTTTGAAGGATGTACCTCTTTAATTCAATTACCAATTCATGGTGTTCTTGATCATATTGGTACATCAGCATTTAAAAATTGTGTTCAACTTGCGGCAATAAGTTTACCAGAAGGGGTTAAATCAATTGAATCAAATGCCTTTGAAAATTGTCAATCATTAATTGCTATATCCTTTCCGTCAACATTAACAAAAATTAGTGAAGAGGCATTTAAAAATTGTAGTCAAATCGTTTCATTATATATTCCTCAAGGTGTAACCAATATTCATTTAAATGCATTTTTAGGATGTGAGAAATTAGTTTCTATCAATGTGAGTGCTGATAATAAAAGTTATGCAAGTGTGAATGGGGCATTATATAATAAATCTTTGACAACATTATATCTTGTACCAGATAAAAATTTAACAACCTTTGAAGTCAAGAATACCGTTACATCCATTCAAGTCAATGCGTTAGCAAATTTAATAAAACTTGAAAGCATTACTGTTGAAGATGGTTCAAGCAAATATCAAGTATACAATCATGTTTTATATTCAACAACAACAACGAGTGGTAAAACGACAACTAAACTTGAATTTATTCCTGCGAAATATTCGCAAGCTGTAACACTACTTGCCAATACAAAGGATTTGGCTGCAAATGTATTTGCGAATTGTCCAAATATAACAGAAATTATAATTGAAGATGGAAATGAGTTCTTCTTTGAAATTGATCATTTAATTTATCGTAAGGCAAGTGCAACTTCAACATATTATACTTTAGTTGTTGCCAATCGTAATTTTAATGGTGTGGCTACTATTTTAAAAGATACTACGGGAACTTTGTCTTCCATTGATGCAAGTGCATTTATTGACACTACATTATCGGGCATTCGTTTTACAACATCAGCACATATTACATATGTAAGTGATACATTATTTGATAAAGTGCCTGAAGGATTTAAAGTATATATTCCAAATGGCCAAACTAATTATTTTGTTGGTATGTATAATACAAAATGGAGTGCTGCATTTAAAGCTTTAGTTTCAACTATGATTGTTGAAGATGAAGCACAATAAGTTTGAATAATTCAAAGCTTACTAGATTTCTAGTAAGCTTTTTGTTAGGAAAAATTCATTTAAATTAAATAGGATACTATATTAAATTTTGACAGTCTTCTATTTGTTTTTTTATATTTTTACAAAGAAAAATAATTTAAATAAAAGTGAATAAAAAACAAAATCATCTTCCTTTACTTTAAAAGTGCAAACGCTTGCAAAAAAAAATTCTCAGTGATATAATTAAATATCTTTTTATGAAAGGAAGAGGAGAAATGTTAAAATTAAGAAAAAGATTATTTTTAATTTTATCAATGGTTGGTGTAATTCTTTGTTTGGTATCATGTATTCCAGACGGATATATCAAGTTAAAGTTTGATGAAGAATTATACACAATTAAAGTAGGTGAAAAATTAGACTTTATGCCTACAGTTGTCAAGGATTCACATGAAAGTAATTATGAATTAGTATACGAATCATCTGAACAAACCGTTGCAACCTATATTGATGGAATATTAATAGGTTTAAAAGAGGGGACAACAGAATTAAAAGTTTTTGTTAAAGATAACCCTTCTGTATATGCAACTACAACAATTCAAGTTGTCTATACAGAGACATTAGATGTTGAATTTGATGTAAAAGATAGGATGTTAAAAGGACAGACATATAAAATTTCTTATGTTCTTCAAGAAGGTTGTATCGATCCGATTATAACATATAGATCAAATGATGATAAGATCTTAACTGTTGATAATGATGGGTATGTTTTAGCGGTATCTAAAGGTACTACACAAATTATTGCTAGAGTTACCTCAAGTGTTGATGGTATACAGTATCGTGAATATGTTTTTGATGTTACGGTTTTAGAAGAAATATATGAGATAGAATATGTATTAGATGGAGGTATCAATCATCCAAATAATCCAACATCATATACTGATTCTGATTTACCAGTTGGTTTAAATAATCCATCTAAAACAGGCTATACTTTTGATGGTTGGTATTTAGATGCTGAATGTACTGGTAATAAAATAACAGAGCTTGATGCATCCATGAGTGGTAAAGTTACTCTTTATGCCAAATGGATAGCTACAAAATATACTATTGATTATCAACTTGATGGAGGCCTCAATCATCCTGATAATCCCCAAGGATATGATATGTTGACTCTACCAATTGAGTTATTAGAACCAACAAAAGAAGATCATCAATTTTTGGGTTGGTATCTCAATGATCAATTAGTAGATAAATTAGAAGTTGGCCTAGAGGGAGATATTACTCTTTATGCCAAATGGGAACAAATTGCATATTTCATTACTTTTGAATTAGATGGTGGTGTATGCGATAACTTACCAACAAAATACTTTATTGATGAAATAACATTACTTCCAGTTCCAACAAAAGAAGGATTTAAATTTTTAGGTTGGTATTTCAATGATGCATTAATTGAACAAATCAATGGTGAGCAAAGAGGCGATATTACAGTTGTTGCAAAATGGGAACAAGAACAAGTGGTTGAAAAAGATTTAATTGTCGATCCAAATAATGAAAATGCATATGCGACAATAGAAGAAGCCCTAGATGCTGCAAAAGACGGAGATACTATTTTGGTGGTAGCCGGTACTTATCAAGGCTTTACAATCAATAAATCAGTAACCATCAATGGTGCGAATTGGGGAATTAATCCAGTTTATGAAACTAGAAATGCAGAAACTATTTTTACTAGTGATATTTTAATCAATTCAAATAATGTTGTGATTGATGGAATCGCTTTAACTGAAAAGGGACGTATTGTTGGTTCAACTAGTGGTGTTAGCAATATTCAATTGACAAATATTTATTGCTATGAGTCAACAGTCAATTCTACTGCACAAGATAGTTTAACTGCACCTATTCATTTTGTTCCACAAACAGATGATGTAAATGCTATTTTTGAGGATATAGAATTAACAAATCTCAAATATGAAAAATCTACAGGAAGACCAATGATTTTTTATGGTATGCAAATAATCAATTTAACTATAAAGGGTTGTTCTTTTGTTGGTAATGGTGCTAACTATAATGATGGAATTAAGATTGATAGTACGGCTTCCTTTGGTGTGAAGGGAAATGTTTTAATTATAAATAATCATTTTGAAAATTATTCTCAATATACAATTTGGGTTAGATCTTATAGTGAAGGAACCTATGAAATCAAAAATAATACTTTCAAAAATTGTGGTCAAACAGCAGGAAGTCATGCTGCAGCAACTTTTGTAAAATATAGTGGTGCCTCAACAGGAACTGCTAAAATTGAATTCCAATATAATAAGGTAGATAATTCATATATGCTATTTAGATTAGATCAAACAACTGATATGAGCGAAACTACTCATGATGTGCATATCAATTATAATAAATTATTGAATTCTTTAGCTACCTATTATATTAAAAATGCATATTCTTTTAATATTGATGGTGCTAATAATTACTATGATCAAACTCCAGTAGCAAGTAAATTTATGGGTGTTGATGGCTGGGATACGTATTATGAAAATGAAACTGATGTTCCTGAATATGTTGATGAAAGTGCTGATCTTTGGGAGATTCAATATATTTTAAATGGTGGAACTTTACCAGCAAATGCTCCAACTAAATATGATAGCGAAGTTGGATTAACCAAACTTCCAGTACCAACAAATGGCAATTTCGTTTTTGTTGGATGGTATTTCAATGATGAAAAAATTACTGCTATTGAAAAAGGAACAACAGGAAATATTGTGCTTAGTGCGAAATGGCGTGAAGATGCATTATATGTAGGAGTTGGAGAGGATTGGTATTACTCTACACTTCAAGCTGCTTTAGACGATGCTAAAGAAGGAAGTAAGATTATTATTTTAGCTGGTGAGTATAATGAAAATGTTACGATTTCCTTGGCTAACTTAACAATTGTTGGACCAAATGCAGGAACCAATCCAAATACTTTCGCACGAGAAGAAGAAGCTGTTTTAACAGGCGTTATTACAGTTCTTGCTTCTGCTAATAATTTTACAATGGATGGATTGTCCTTTACAAAGGGTGCTAAAATCGTTGGAAGTGAAAACAAAGAGTATCATAACTTTAAGTTTGTAAATAATTTAGTTTATGATACAAATGCTTCTACTACTGATTGGGTTATCAATCGTTATGTGATGAAAGGATTTGTAGAATTCAATTTACCAAGTGGAGGTTCAACAAATCATTTCTATTTTGCAAATAATAGATTTACGAATGTTAGTGATGTTAACTTATTAATCAATAGAGTTGTTAATTTATCAGTAGAAGGGAATGTATTCTTAGACTTTGATCGAGATGCTATTAGATGTGAGGGTGGCTATAACCAAGGTATTATTTCATTTACGAATAATTATTTTGAACAAAGTGTTCAAAATAATGGATACAATGCAATCTTTATGTATGCTTTATCCGGACCTAGTGGATCAAATACAATAGTGTATGTGTTAAATAATACTTTTAAACAAATAGGTACTGATCAGTCTAATGCGGTTCCATATAATGGTGCAATTTCTGCTCATATTTTCCAAGAAAATAAAACAGCTTGGGAAATTACAGGCAATATTTTTGATCATTGCTATAATTATATGTGGTTAAGAAATAATGGAGCAAGTACATCTAATTGGAGTTGCAAAGTAGATAACAATCAATTTTTAGGACTTCCTACTACTCATTATTTTGGAACATATCAAGGTTCTGATACTGAAACTACAAATCCACATTTGGCAGAATTTGGTGCTAATTATTATGAAAATAATGAGGGTGAAGTGATTACTGATCTAACTTCTTATGCTAGTTTATTTAAACATTTAAAAACATCAGGTACTACTTTGGCAACTAAACCAATTGTTGATGAAGCAAAACCACTTGAATTTTATGTTATCAATTATGAACTTGATGGTGGTACTTTAAAAGGAAATTATCCAACTGCTTATAATAGTTTAATTAGTGAACCTATTGTACTACCTACTCCTACAAAATTGAATTGCGAATTTTTAGGTTGGAGTTTAAACGGAGATTATGTAACTGAAATTCCTTCAACTTCAAGAGGTGATATTGTGTTAGTAGCTGAGTGGAAAGTATTAGAAGGCGAAATTTATGATGTAACTTATATATTTAATGGTGGATATTCAGAAGAATACTTAGTTGCTCATTCTGGCAATGCTCCACATTTAACGATTAATAATTATAATTATAATAATGGTACATTCTGGGGTGGAAGATATACGAATGATATCTTTATTGGAACAAGTAGTTATGATCCTGCAGCAACTTTTTCTGATCGTATTTATATAGCTAAAAATTTAGAAACTGGTTTATATGAAATTGTTCAAATTATTTCTTCTGGTGCATCTAGTTGGCCAGAAGGTGCTGAATATGTTATTACTATTTCTAACTCTTACAACAATTATTGGGCAAGTATTAACCCAATTACAACTAAATTGACAGTTGGTCAAATGGTTGCTTTTGATCAAGCGATTGAGGATATTACCGCAGATGAACCAGCTACAGTATATTTCTTTAGTGAAGTACCTGAAGATGATACTTTAGTTGTACCTTCAAGATATAGTGATAAATTGATTGTTCCTGGTTATTTAGGATATAAATTCTTAGGATGGTATGATAGCGAGGATAATCTATATACTAGTTTAGAAACTTTGAATGGTGATCTTACTTTATATGCAAAATGGGAACAACTAAATCCTGTAACTAATATTCGAGTTGATGAAATTTGTGATGAACTAGAAACCGGTGATACTTTCCAAATTGTGGCAAGTGTAGAACCAAGTGATGCATATTTTAAAGATTTATTCTATGAATCAAGTAACACAGATATTATTACTGTATCAAGTACTGGTTTAATTACTGCTATTAATGCCGGAAAAGCAACAATCACAATTTATGATTATCTAAGAAAAGTTGCTTATGAACATGAAATTACTGTAAATTCGATTCAATCGGTTGACATTACATTTGAAGAACATTATGATGGATCAATTCATATTGATGATACATTGCAAATCATTGCTACAGCTTACGGAAAAGGTACAGAAAACGCTAAATTTATTTATGAATCAAGTGATGAGAATATCTTAACAGTGTCGGAAACAGGACTTGTAACTGCTCTTGCTAATGGTAAAGCAAATGTTTTAGTTACAATTGAAGGAACTCAAATTAATTTATCAGTTTGTATCACTGTAGGAGTATATTCAGAAGATACAGATATCGATAGATTAATTGCACTGCTTGCTAGAAACAATTTTGCTGTAGTAGAAACGGGTAACATATCTTTATATAATGATGGTGTTGAAAGAGTATATGTTTCTACTTATGGAAGTGTCAATAGATACTTATTTGATGAATTTAAAGTGGATGAAACATATTATGCAACAAGTGAGGCTAATCCAAATAACCATAAAGAACGTAGAAGTGTAGATACAATTGAATTTGTTACTGTTCATGACACCGCAACACTTACAGGTACAGTTGTATCAATTGCTCAAGGTATGTCAAGCGGTGAAACCTCCATTCACTATACAGTAGGTAATGATGCCATCTATGGTGTCGTTCCTGAAAAATATATTGCATATCATGCCGGTGATGGAACATCTGCAAGCTTTACTTGGACGAAAACCAATGCGGTTGCCACTAGCAATATAGCACCTCAATTTGATGTTGTACAAAGTGGTTCTGCTTATTATCTATCATTAAATGGAACCGTTACACAAATTGAAGTGCCAACAATTAATGGTGCGGCACCTTCTGCTAGTTATTTATCAATTCTTGGCCCAACTTGGAAAGTAGAGAATGGGTATTACTATATTGGTGAACCATTATGGTATTCATCTAGTTATAATACAATTGGTTCCCGTGGTGGAAATAATAATTCAATTGGTATTGAAATGTGTTCTAATTTATCTGGTGATATCTATGATACATTCCAAAGAACTGCACAACTTGTTGCCGATATCTTATTAAGAAATGATTTAGATACAACAAGAGTGAAAATGCATAATACTTGGAGTGGTAAAAATTGTCCTCAAACAATGATTTCTGGTTCTTATTGGGATAGTTTTATGGAAATGGTTGAATTACAATATGAAATTCAAAAGAATTATAGTAATGCAAAAATTTCTATTCAATCTAATAATCCTGATATTATTGATAATACTGGCCGAGTAATCAAAGCACCAGCTATTACTACAACAGTATCTTATGATTTAACTGTTGAATTAAATGGTCAGACTAAAACGATTACTTTACATAGTATTGTTCCTGGTACAACAACTTGGGAACAATGGGATGGAACTTATCCTGCAAGTAGAATTTGGAATAATGGTGTTTTCGCAAGATAAAATAAAAATCACTTTATAAATTATAAAATAAACACTCTATGAAATGTTAAAACATTAGAATAGAGTGTTTTATTATTGAATATATAAATACGATATGCTATTGACAAGATGTGACAAAGATGATATAATTATCTTCTAGTAGAAGATAATTAGGAGAAATGAAATGAATTATAAAGAATTATCATATAAATTTATGCGTATTTTTCGAAAGAGAAATCACCTTATTCATCGAGTGAAAGAATTAGATAAAGGAGAAAATGGTATTTTACAAACCCTGTTTATCTATGAAGAAATTCATCAAAAAAATTTAACACCAGGTGAACTATGTGCAATTCAACAATTAACAAGTGGTCGAATTGCATCTACGCTTAAAAATTTAGAAAAAAAGGCTTTTATTAAAAGAATGATGGCTGAAGATGATCGAAGAAAAACGATTATTAAATTAACAGAAAAAGGTAAGATTGTGGCAAAAAGAATTATTGATGATATTGCAATGAGTATCAATAAGATGATTCATAAATTAGGAGAACACGATTCACAAGAATTTCTTCGCATTCTTAACCGATTATACGAATAAAAAGGTGGTGTAATTTATGAATACTTACTTACTAATATTGAATAAAGAAACGTTAATTACCATCCATTATATTTTCTTTATTATACTAGGATATGTATTAGGTAGTATTATGTTTGGGTATCTAATCCCTAAAATTTTTAAACAAGTGGATACGAAAAAAGATAGTGAGGATGGGAATCCTGGAACTGCAAATGCTTTTATTCAAGGTGGCATGCTATGCGGAATTTGTACACTTTTATTAGAATTAGGCAAAGGGTTTGTTCCCGTTTATTTAGCTAAAAATACGATTTCACCTAATCATATTTTGTTTTCATTTATTATGCTTGCACCTGTTTTAGGCCATGCTTATCCTCTTTATAGTGGGTTTAAAGGTGGTGGAAAATGTATTGCGGTTAGTTTTGGTAGTTTATTAGGCCTATTTCCTTATTTGCAAATGGGACTTTTACTTGCTTTTTGGCTTCTTTTCTTTTCGTTAATCATTATTGTTAAACCACATACTTTAAGAATCTTTTTTGCTTATTTTGCTTTTATTTTAACAAGTATTTTTATTGTTAAATCATTCATCATTTTTATTGGATGTTTTAGTATTTCAATGATTGTTGGCATTAAACATCTTGCATCATTTAGAAAAATGGAGGAAACTGAAGTGCGCTTTGCCTTTAGAAAACGTTAATATGAAATTTTTAATCTTATCATGTAAAACTGGTGGAGGTCATGATGCGGCTGCAAATGCTTTAAAACTTCAATTTGAAAAAATGGGACATGAAGCCTTTGTTTTTGACTATTTAACGCTTGCAGGAGAAAAAGTAGCAAAAAGAGTTGCGAATGCTTATGTCAATACAGTCAAAACGGTTCCTTATGTTTTTGGAGAAGTGTATAAATTGGGAATGTATGTTAGTAAACATTCAAAAGAATCCCCTGTGTATAAAATAAATAAAAAGATGGCAAAATATTTAATTCCTTATTTAGAAGAACACCACTATGATGCAATTATTATGACTCATCTTTTTCCTGCTGAAACTTTAACTTATATGAAAAAAGAAAATGTCAAATTGCCACTTTTTGTAGGGGTTGCTACCGATTATACTTGTACACCATTTTGGGAGGAAACAGATTGTGATTTTTATATCATTCCTCATGAATTATTGATGAGTGATTTTACTAAACGAGGAATGCCGATTGATAAACTATACCCTTTAGGAATTCCTTTTACTCCTAAAATTTTAAATCCTATTAGCAAAGAGGAAGCAAGAGAAAAACTACAATTGAAATTAAATAAAAAAATTGCTTTACTACTTGGTGGTAGTATGGGTGCTGGTAAATTGATTCAACTTGTTAAAAACTTTAATAAAATTAAAGATAAAAATTATCTTCAAGTTGTTGTTATATGTGGAAATAACAAAAGAATATATCATAAATTGCTTAAATTGTATGGCAAAAATGAAATGTTTGTTATTTTAGGGCATACCAATCAAATGGATTTATATTTGAAGGCTTGTGATATTGTTTATACAAAACCAGGAGGACTTACATCAACTGAGGCTGCCGCATCAAGATTACCCCTTGTTCATACTTTTCCTATTCCAGGGTGTGAAACTGCTAATAAAAATTTCTTTCATCATCTTGGTATGTCAATTTCAGCACCAAATGCCAAAGAACTCACTGAAATAGGGTTAAAGTTACTAAATAGTGAAAATGACATGGAAAAGATGAAAAAAGCTCAAGAAAAAAATGTTAGTCTTGATGCTACTGAGAAAATTGCTCAATTGATTATTGATAAAGTTCAAAAACAAAATCAAATTTGAAGTTAAACTGGTATAGGGTCAATATTAAAATTGTATCAATATCATTGTTGATGAGAAAAAATATTAACATAAAAAAATAAGTGGAAGATAAATGGTTTTTCCGCTTATTTTTTATAAAGAAATGATATAAATGAATGATATTATTTAGTGTAAAAATATGTCTTTTTACAATAATGTAGTATAATATACTATATAATGAATACGATTCTATTCATCGTAATAAAGTGATAATACCAGTTAAATAGTATAAGTAAAAAATTGAATCGTTTGATATTTGTAAATTGAAAGGGATATTCATAATTTATGGATAAAAATTCTAAGACAATTATAAGTGCTTGTTATATAACCAATATAATTTGTTCAGCAACTTCATGTGTTTCTCCGCTATTATTTTTAACGCTAAAAACAATGTATAATATTTCATATTCATTACTAGGGTTACTTATTGTAATTGGGTTTTTAACACAATTATTTATAGATTTGATATTTACTTTTTTTAGTAAGAAATTTAATATAAATCTATGCGTTATTTTAATGCCAATTCTATCAGTAGTTGGATTGATTATGTATGGATTAACACCATGGATTTTACCGCATCATGAATATATTGGTTTAGTTATTAGTACTTTTTTTATTTCTATTTCGAGTGGGTTAGTTGAAGTTTTGTTAAGTCCTTTGGTTGCTGCCTTACCATCTAGCAATCCAGATAAAGAAGTTAGCAAATTACACTCTGTTTTTGCTTGGGGTGTTGTGGGAATTGTAATTGTTTTTTCTTTATTTATGAGAATTTTTGGGTATGATCATTGGCAATATTTTATATTCATCATTACTATCTTTCCTATTCTTTCCATCATACTGTTTAGTATCAGTAAATTACCAAATATTTATTTTGATGAAAAGCAGTCTAAAATAAAGACCTTATTGAAAAATAAATGGGTATGGCTAGGATGTATAGCAATCTTTGTAGGTGGAGCTACTGAAAATATTATGTCTCAATGGGCATCTACCTTTTTGGAATTATCTGTTGGGATTCCTAAGGTTTATGGGGATATATTTGGTGTTGCAATGTTTTCACTGATGTTAGGGCTTGGAAGAACGTTATATTCTAAATATGGAAAACACTTGTCTAAGATTATGATAATAGGTTCATTTGGCGCAACAATTTGCTATATCATTGCTGGTATTAGTATGATTCCTTTTTTGGGATTAATTTGTTGTGGATTGACAGGTTTTTGTGTCTCCATGCTTTGGCCTGGTAATTTAATAGAGTGTAATCACAAAGTGAAAAATGGTGGTGTTGTCTTATTTGCATTCATGGCTGCTGGGGGTGACTTAGGGGCTTCTGTAGGTCCACAGTTAATTGGTATTATTACGGATGTTGTTGCAAAGCATTCTAATATAATTCATACTGCTTCACAATATGGTTTAAATGCTGAACAAGTAGGAATGAAATTGGCTATATTGATATGTACCATTTTTCCGATTATATCCACAATCATATCTATTATAAATAATAGGTATTATCGCAAAAATTCTAATAAATGATAAAAATAGTAGAGTAGTAAAAAAGAAGTAAATGCATCATTTTTGTGTTATTTATGTAACGTTGTAATACTCTTTAATTGGTGAGGATATGTGGAAAAACAACTAATAAATCGTTCATTACAACCAATTATTACTAATAATTTTCCTTTTCTTTTGTTTATAGGAGGTATAATATTAAAAATAGTATAAATATAAGAAAAGTTAAACAGAAAAATTTTTACAAATTGATAGCAACAAAGAGTTGCTTTAATTTATTGTTAATATATGTTATAATTAAAATATAAAAATGTATGGTGGTGGATATATGGAAACAAAGGATATTCTTTTAGAACTACGTAGGAAAAAGGGACTTTCACAAGAAGAGCTTGCTGCTAAATTATTTGTTACAAGACAAGCTGTTTCTCGTTGGGAGACAGGAGAAACTATTCCAAATATAGAAACATTAAAACTATTATCAAAATTGTTTAATGCATCTATAAATACTCTTTTAGGTTCTCCGCGTCAGTTAATTTGTCAATGTTGTGGTATGCCTCTTGAAGATGAGATTATTGGTAAAGATAAAGATGGTATGCTGAATGAAGATTATTGCAAATGGTGCTATGCAGATGGAACATATACGTACAACAATATGGATGATTTAATAGATGTTTGTGTTAAGCATATGGTTAATGAAAGTTTCACTGAAGAACAGGCACGTGCATATATGAAACAGATGCTTCCTCAATTGGATTATTGGAAAAGATATGAAGAACTAAGCGATAATGGGAAATTTGATACATTTAAAAAAATTTAATTGAAGAAATAAATGGACTTCATATTGAAGGAATGCCAAAACTTGAAAAACTAAATGCACTTGTTGGTAAATATGTAAATCTTGACTATAGGCTTCCTAATGGTAAAATAGTAAAATTTTTAGATGATAATACAACATATCTTGGGAATCAATTAGAATCAGAAATTATGGATGGACTATGTTTTGGTATCCTTGCTAATGTAGATTTTCTTCTTATATGCACGTATGAAGAAAACGGAAAGAACCCTGAGTTGGTTTTGTACAAAAAAGATAATATTATCATTTATCATGTTATATAACATTTTATTCCAATATAAAAATTAGTTTAAATTATTAGACTTAAATGAAAAAGATCATTTGTGGTTATTAGTCCATAAAATGGTCTTTTTAATTTTATAAAGATATAATCCAAAATTTAATTATATTGCAAGTTAGGCTTTTATTTCGTTCATATAGGGTTGTATATATTAATAGGTATTGAACTGAAAAAAGTCTCTACATTAAGACCAGTTAGATTTGAAAACTAGTTGGTTATATTTTT
>OGQI01001826.1_pt1 | contig 13714 bp, 10 predicted proteins | sample 1553171 | NCBI WGS metagenome assembly OGQI01 (sample SAMEA2579988, study PRJEB22360) | human gut metagenome | biome: human gut; feature: human-associated habitat; material: faeces | place: Denmark | collected 2008/2010
CTTCCATGAGGGCGATCAGGCGGGCGGACGCGTCTCCGGTGTTGCCGATCGGCGTGGCGGCGAGCACGACCGTTCCGCGCGGAATGTTGACGTCGGCGACCAGTCCGTCGAGCCCGAATTCGGCACGTTCCGTGGCTTGCGCGGTTCCCTCGGCATTTTCCGCGTTCTCGCCGATTTCGGCAATCTGACCAATATTTGTTTTCACGGTTTGTTTCACGGCGTTACCAGCCTTCTCGGCATCAGTCTGTTCGCTCAAGTTCTCCATATTTCCAGTATCGCCCACAGCGTCCCCAAACCATCAGCTCCCGCCATTTCTCCGTATTTCGCAACCAACCAATCAAAGAACCGCCACATTCTCCACAACAAAAAATCTAAATTTAGAGCAATGAAAAGGCTGCGTCAAACGCATAAACCAGCGTTTGACGCAGCCTTTCACCCCCACTCGAAAGAACGGGAATCTACCGCTATAGCAGCACCTTGCCTTCCGGAGCGGTCACAGCTTCGCCAAATCCCAAACGAGCGGTGAACCCGCGACCATCGGAACTGGAAACCTCCACACCGGCATCGGTCTTTCTGGCGGAGAACACAACGGTAGAACCGTCCATCTCGGTCACCACGGCCTTGGCGTCATCACCATCGTTCAGGAACACGGAAACCAATGCGTCCTTACCATACTCATATTCAGGAGTCTCGGCACCAGGCTTGGTGACCAGCACACTGCCATCACGCACCCACAACGGGATGGTGTCGAACCCATGGCGTTCATTGCGCCATACACCATGTTCAGAGACCACCTTTTCACCGGTGAACCAGTTGGTCCACGTGCCGGCCGGCAGATAGTATTCCACATCTCCAGAATATGTGAACACCGGTGCCACGAGCAGATCCGGACCGAACATATACTGACGGTCAAGCGTGCGGCACGTCGGGTCATCCGGGAATTCGACGAACATCGAGCGCATCACTGGGGTTCCGTGCAGATGCGGCTGCAGACCCACCTGATACAGATACGGCATCAAGGAAAGCTTGAGCTTGGTGAAAGTGCGGGCCACATCGACGGCGGTTTGCCCCGGTGCGTTGACCACACCATTCTTCTCGTCTTCCTCATCGAACAGCCATGGCACGCGATACACGGTGGAACCATGCATACGCGAGTGGGAACCAAGCAGTCCGAAAGCCACCCAACGCTTGTAGACCGCAGGATCCGGATAGGCACCTTCGAAACCACCAATGTCATGGCTCCAGAAGCCGAAACCGGAGCTGGTAATCGACAATCCCGCACGTAGCGTCTGGGCCATGCCGTTGAAGGTCGACTCGCAATCACCGCCCCAGTGCACTGGCTGCTGCTGTCCGCCGACGGTTGCGGAACGGGCGTACAGACAAGCCTTGCCCTTGCCGTAGGTCTCTTCGATGGCTTCAAAGACGGCCTGGTTGTACAACTGCGTGTACCAATTGTGCATGGAGAGCTTAGGAGAACCGTCATACCAGACCACATCTCGTGGAATGCGCTCGCCGAAATCGGTCTTGATCGCGTCTACACCTTGGTTCAGCAGCTTCTTGACCTTGTTCTTGAACCATTCACGTGCTTCAGGGTTGGTGAAATCCACCAGCCCCATGCCCGCCTGCCAAAAATCGGTCTGCCAGATTTCGCCATTGGCCTTCTTGACAAGGTAGCCTTTCTCCTTGCCTTCCTTGAACATGGAACCACGCTGGCCGATGTACGGATTAATCCATGCGCAGATATGCAGACCCTTATCCTCGTGCAAACGCTTGAGTGTGGATTCGATATCTCCGAAGAAACGCTTGTCCCATTCGAAATCGGTCCAATGGAATTCACGCATCCAGTAGCAGTCGTAGTGGAATGCGCTCAAAGGAATATCGCGTTCGGCCATGCCATCGATGAAGGAGTTGATGGTCTTCTCGTCATACTTGGTAGTGAACGAAGTGGTGAGCCACAGTCCATAGCTCCAGGCGGGCACGTTGGCCGGGCGGCCGACCAGCTTGGTATAGCGGTCAAGAATCTGCTTCGGCGTCGGACCGTAGATCACACAGAAATCGATGGTCTCCCCCGGCACCGAGAATTGCACGGCCTCAGTGTTTTCCGATCCCACTTCGAAGGAGACGTGCCCACGGTTGTTCACCAGCACACCGTATCCGTTGGATGTCATGTAGAACGGAATGTCCTTATAGCCCTGCTCGGAAGCGGTACCGCCGTCCTCATTCCAGATATCGATGGTCTGGCCGTTCTTTACATACGCGCCGAATCGTTCGCCGAAGCCGTACACATTCTCGCCAACGCTGAGATGCAATTGGACTCCGGTGAACACATCCGATTCGTCATAGGCAGAGCCGTCCATGGTCACGCCAAACTCACCTACCGGCTGTGCCGTCACATTGGAAAGCTTGTTCAGATTGAAACAGCCAAGCGACTTTCCCGTCGATTCGGTAAGCACTTTGCCATCTTCTCCGAGGAACGTCAGATTCCATGGAGCGCCCTTGACCACTTTCGCAGTCAAACCGCCAGTGGTCAGGGACACGGTGGCACCATTCTCGCCCACTTCGCCATCGCCGTTGCCTTCCGCGGTTGCGTGCACATATCCGCGACCACCTGGCTCGTCAGCGTTCAGAGGAAATCCCGGATAGTCAGTAGCCCCCTGCCAGTGCCCAGCCCTGACGCGAATCACACCTTCCGCAGGCGAGGTCACATCAATGTCGAACGTAGGTAGATTCAACGTATCGTAACGTCCTCGAATCACCGTTGTCGGTGCCAGGATATTCAGGCTTTCCCCGTCTTCACCGATTCCCAACTCATACGCCTCACGTGCGTACAGTGCGCTAACGCCATCACGAATCATCCAGTAACCATTGGTGAACTTCATTGTTGCTCCTTAAGGATATTGGCTCACTACATTAGTGAAAATAGAACTTTCTATATATAAGCTCCGGGGAAAGAAGAGAACAGGAATCACCGGAGCATTTACATGCCATTCAACTACTTGACAGCACCAGCGGTAATACCACGGGACAGCGTGCGCTGGAAGATCAAATAGAAGATAAGCGTTGGCACGATACTGATCAACGATGCGGCAGCAGTGGTCGTCACATCCATGAGACGGTCACCGGTCAACGAGCTGACCGCAATCGGGATGGTCTGCGTCGAATTATCAATAAGGAAGGCCATCGGGATCATATACTCGTTCCATGTCCAGATGAAGAAGAACACGAGCATGACGCTCAGCGTCGGCTTGGAAATCGGGAACACTATCTTACGGAAGATGGTCCAACGACTTGCGCCGTCGATAGTCGCCGCTTCCAGTATGGATTTCGGGAATGTGCCGTATACCGATGACAAGAGATAGGTACCGAAAGCACTCTGGATGACGGTGAAGATGATGACGATTGCCCATGGCGAATTGTACAGGCCGATCTTCTTGAACATGATGTACAGCGGGTACAGCATGGCTTCCTGCGGCAGCATGTTGGCGAGCATGATAAGCAGGACTATCCAACGACGGCCCTTGACTCGTCCGATACCGAGCGCAAATGCGTTGAACATGGACAGCACCACGGCGAGGATGGCCACGAGGCCTGAAGTCCAAATGCTGTTCCACAGCTTTTCGGGATAGTTGACACGGTTCCAGAACTTCATCAGACCGACGGTGCTGAACTCCTTCGGCCATGACAGCGGCCCCGATGAGTTGTAGTCAGCCGTCGTTTTGAATGCGTTGAGCAACAGCACGATAAACGGGAACAACATGACCAGACCGCCGACGATGAGCAGAATGAGAATCGCCCAATCGCCTGCAGTGCGGTTTTTCTTAACATGCACGGGAATATTGGTTGCGGAAGTCATGGCTCTACTCCTCATCTTCCTTCGCGACCTTCTCCTGAAGGTTCGTGAAGATAACTGCTACGACGATAATGACAACGGTCAGCGCAGTGGCGATTGTTGCGCCATAGCCAACTTGCTGAGACTGGAAGAACTGCACGTAGGAGTAGTACGACGGCACGATGGTGCTGGTACCAGGACCGCCTTTGGTCAGCATGTAGACCGGGCCGAACACCTTAAGAGCAGCGATGGTGCAGGTCAATGCCACCACGAAGATCTCAGGCTTGATGGCCGGCAGGGTGATCGCAAGGAAGCGCTGCCACCAGTTCGCTCCGTCAAGGCTTGCAGCTTCGTAGAGTTCCGGATCAACTCGCTGCAAACCCGACATGAAGATGACCAACGGATAGCCAACCTGAATCCAAATCATGATGAGCATCAGGAAAATCAAGGCAGTATCCGGCTTACCAAGCCAGTCATGCTGGAGAGACCCTAATCCCACAGCTTTCAGCAACGCGTTCAACGCACCATTCTGCGGACGGAAAATCCATCCCATGACCAAGGAGGCGACAGCGATTGGGAGCAGCTGCGGGAAATAGTAGACAGCTCGCATGGTAGAAGCCACTTTCGGCCCGAACTTCTTCTGCACTACGTCGAATACCAGCGATGAGAGGATAAGACCGAGCAGGATAGGAACGACCACCATGGCGATGATCATCCAAATCGAGTTACAGAACGACACCCAGAAAGTGGTGTCCTTCATCAGCCTCACCCAATTGGTCAGACCGGCGAACTGCGGCGGTTTGATGCCTCGGTAGTTGGTGAAGCTGAGATAAATGTTCCAGACAGCCGGAACAATAATGATCCATAGCAGCATCAGGAAGCCCGGAAGCAGATACAGCCAAAATCGATTGGACGGATTGCCAGGAATCCTCGACATCCCTTTTTCTCTGGCAGTTGGCTGCTGGCCGTGTGCCTGATTTTTATTAACGTGAGTGTTCATTAGTATGCCACTTCCCATGATTCGCATCGATCTTCATCTGAGACTAAGATGCTCCGCAATGCGGTTGAGTCGAACAACTTAGATTGCCGCCGTTCCTGGCCACGGTGCCCGTTACTGACGGCAGAAGTGTTGATATAAGGGCCATGGCGCCGCCACGTTCTCAACGACGCCATGGCAATGGTGATTGAGATGTTGAACCGTTAGGTTCAGACTCAGGACTTGACGCCAGCGGCCTCCACGCCCTTGTCGTAGTTATCCTTCATCTGATTGAGCACGTCCTTCACACCGGAAGTACCATTGACCAGTTCCTGCAGGGAAGAATTCAGCTCATCGTAGAAGGTGGACGTCGGCCAATCCGGGTAGAAGCCAAGGGCATTCTTTTCAAGCACGCCGTTGAAAGAAGTGATAAGCTCCTTCGTCTTTTCGTCAGTGATCTTGTCAGGATCAGCCGCAATCGGCAGACCACCAGAGTTGCCCATGAGGTCCTGAACTTCATCGCTCAAAGTGATGTCGATGAATTGCGCGGCAAGGTCCTTCTTCTTGGAGTTCTCTGGAATGACCCAAATGTTGCCGGAAGAGCCGACCACCTTATCGGTATCCGGGAAGGTGGAGAACGTCCAATTGGCATTCTTCATATCGCTCTGGAAACGACCGAACCACCAAGTGCCAGAGAAGAACATCGGATAGGTACCGTTCATGAAGCCTTGTCCGGCATCCTCAGCCTTGGTACCGGTGCAGTCCTTGGAAATATAGCCCTTGGACACCCAGTCCTTGATGGTCTTAGTGGCGTAGGTAGTTGCCTCGCCCTGCCAATCGACGTCGCCATCGTACATCTCGTAGTTCTTGATGAACTTGTCATTCGCCTTAGACAAGACCAGCTGCCACCACAGATGCTGCAGCGGATATTCCGCGACACCTTCGGAAAGCGGGGTCACACCGTTATCCACGAACTTCTGCATTGCAGCTTCGAGATCATCGAAAGTTTTCGGGATTTCGATGCCGTACTTGTCAAACATGTCTTTGTTGTAGTACATCACGACATCTTCGCCGTAGTTCGTGATGCCGTACCAGTCACCGGATCCCATAACGCCTTTGTCGTTGTACTTACCGGTAGCGGCCAAAGAACCTGAGACCTTCTTGTCCCAGTTGTACTTCTTCACGTAATCGTTCAGGTTGCTGAGCAGTCCCTGGCTAGCGAGCAGACCAGCAGTGGCGTTGCCCTTGTTGTATTCCATAACATCCGGCGCTTCATCGGAATTCAGAATCTGAGCAGCGTTCTGACGAATTTGCTCGAAGGATTTCTTCTCAAACTCGACCTTGACTCCGGTCTTCTTCTCGAAGATTTCCATGGCTTTGGCCCACGCCTTGCCTTGTGCACCGTTGTCTTCCTCGTAATGCCAGATTTTGATGGTCTTCGGATTTGATTCCTGCTCGCTACCGCTGTTGCTGCCGCATCCGGCCAAGCCAAGGGTACCGAACATGGTCGCCACAGCCAGACCAGCCGCAACGATTCTACGGGTTGACTTCATTGCATTCTCCTTTTTCAGCTCCATTACTGAAATGAAATCCGAGACGAATCGGAATCTCATTGATTACAATGACATGTTTTCCCGAAGCGTATTTCAACTTATTTCGATTTATTTCGATAAATAAGTTCATTGAATCACTTAATCAGAAAATCACCGAAAATAAGGCAACACGGTACATAACCGCACATCATGAATAGAAGAAAGGATAAAAGACCGCAAAAACAATCGAAATAATAAGCTACCGCGGACGGCAGGGGCCGACCGTGCCACGAGCGCAATACTTGCCGGGCAACAGCTCCACCGCGCCGACATCATGCCGCTGCCCACTCAGTATCTCCATCATGATGTCAACCCCTCGAGAGCAGACGGCATGCGGATTCATAGGCATCTCATCAACCCCTTGAGGAAGCTGCTGCATGCCCTGCGTGCAAGCGGCCATCACTGAAATATCGCCAGGCACACTCAATCCACGTTCCTGCAACGCAAACAACAGGTTGTTCACATGCGTGGCGTTGGTCTGACAAATAATCGCAGTGGTCTGTGGAGCACTGGCGAAGACCGAATCAAGCATCAACCGCACGTCCGCCATTCCATAACCAGTCGAGGCCACGAAATCGGTTTTGACACCGAGATCAAGGCCATATTTCGTCACAGCATCGCGAAAGCGAATCAAATAATTCGAACCATCCTCATACGCGACGTCACTCGTCCCGACAATCACCACATGCTTATGGCCCAAATCGGCAATCCGGCTTATCGCTTCACGGCCCATCCGCTCGAAATCCAAATCGACGGAATACACCGCCCCGGTATTCGCGGGGTAACCGACGGAAACCACGGGCACATCCAACGTTGAAGCAAGATCGGCACGCGAATCTTCCATCAATACATCCAGCAGCATGATGCCGTCCACCATGCCATTGCGCGTGACCCTTACCAATTCCCGGTCACCGTATTCGTGCATCAGTAAAAGAATGTCATACCCATAACGCTTAGCCCGCGTAGCGAGAGCGAAGAAAAATGCCGCGTAATTCGTGTAATCCGTATATTCATGCACAGGCGAGCTCAGCGCCAAAACCTTAGTCCGAGGACGCCCGCTCGGCATGCCAGGCAAAGCGCCATCGCCCACGCCCAGCAAGGCAGCTATCGACTGGTCCATATGCTCTACATGCTTCGGACGATATCCAAGCGACCTCGCGGCCTCGATCACCTTGCGCTTAGTATCGTCCCTCACGGAGCGCTTGCCGCTCATCACATAGGAAACCGTGCTGATGGACACTCCGGACTTTTCCGCGACGTCTTTGATTCCAGCCATATCTAAACCCCTATGCAAGCGTTCTAACGAGCACATTCAACACACAGTGTAACCGCAAAACCGATCATACCGGGCAAGGTTCGCAGATGGGGATTACCCCCACCCCGCATAGCGATAGCCAGGAAGCAGAAAACGCCACGCCGAGCTTTTTTGAAACCCCTCATCGAATCTCAGCACATCCAATACGCCAGCAACGACCTCAACAGCATTTAACCCGACACCGGCAAAAACGTGCGTCGGTTCATTTCTACAGATACGACGCATCCGTCAGAAAACCAAAAACGCATCCACCAGATATTCGGATTTTCCCTCCCGCAACATTCGGATTTTCACTCGTCGCACATTCGGATTTTCCATCGCATATAATTCGGATTATCATCGAAACGAAATTCGGATTTTCCACTGCCTAGGATTCGGATTTTCTAGAACGCCGGATAAACCCTACAAACGATACGGAAACGGAACACATATGGCACAGCAGAACGTCAAGCCGAACGGCTATCGCCCACGTATCGTGGATAAGCAAATCGAACGGTACATGCGCATTTTCGGAGCCGTCGAAATCGCAGGAACCAAATGGTGCGGCAAAACATGGGCCGCACGCGCGCACGCAAACAGCATCACCTACGTCGACCGCGACAACAACCTGCCCATGGCACAGGCAGACCCATCGCTTATGCTGCTCGGCGATCGCCCGCACGTCATTGACGAGTGGGCGATCGCACCAGCAATCTGGGACGAAATTCGCCATAAGGTCGACGATGAGCCCGGCAGCAAAGGCCAGTGGCTGCTCACCGGCTCTTCCACTCCACAAAAGGACACCCGCCCGCAGCATACCGGAGCTGGGCGAATCGGACGCATCCGCATGAACCCGATGAGCCTGTGCGAAAGTGGGGACTCAACCGGGGCAGTCAGTCTTGCCGGATTGTTCGAAGGCAGATTCGAACCGTCGAAAGCGGACAACGACACCCTGAAACTGTTCGACATCACTTGCCGTGGCGGTTGGCCTGAAGCGCAAAACATGCCGACAGAGGACGCGCAGATCCTTATTCGCGAATATATCCGCCTCACATTGACGGAAGGGGTTCCGAAACAGGGGTACGATCCGGAAATCGCCAGACGTCTGCTCAATTCGCTAGCCCGCAACGTCAGTCAATCCGTAACATTCGAAACGTTGCGCAAAGACATGTACGGCACCGAGGAACACCTTGACGATTTCATTTCCGCAAGCAAGGTTTCCAAATACGTGGCAATGTTCACCGATATGTTCGTCATCGACGACATCCCCGGCTGGGTGCCGCCACACCGTTCACCGAAACGCATGCTGACCAAACCGCGCCGATACTTCGCCGATCCTTCCATCGCGGCCGCACTGCTTGGCATCAATCCACACGCACTGCTCAACGACTGGCAGACTTTCGGACTGTTGTTTGAAAACCTGTGCATGCGCGATTTGCTGGTATACGCCCGCGCGCTGCCGGATATCGGCATGGAGCCGGTACGTTACTATCACGACGATTCCGGCCTTGAATGCGACGCGATCATCGAACTTGCGGATGGGCGTTGGGCAGGTATCGAAATCAAAAGCAGTCAGGACAAGGTGGAGCAGGCCGCGGAAAATCTGAATCGTATGAAAGCCAAACTGTTGAAGAACCCCCAGGCCCGAGCCAAAGCGCCGGAATTCCTGGCCGTTCTGATAGGCGTCGGCGAGTTCGCCTACCGACGCGAAGACGGCATCTACGTCATTCCGATACGCACGCTAGGAGCCTGACGCGTTATCGATTTGCCGTTGACTTACCGCTGCTGTCTCGTCAACGGTAAGTCTAGACTTGCCACGAATTCGGATTTTCCCTTCTGCAACATTCGGATTTTCCTTTGCGTAGGATTCGGATTTTCTCAGACGGGGGTGAGACGACGATTCAACACGACTTTGGACATGCCATCGATAGCATGGAATCATGCGTTATTTTGAAGATGAAATTTCCGGAATCGACGGCAGCACGGCCACGTTCGTCGGCTACTGCCTTGACAACAGCAGCGAAATCGACCCGAATCGCAAGCGCCCGTCCGTGCTGGTGATTCCCGGCGGCGGCTACGAAATGACGTCCGACCGCGAAGCCGAACCAATCGCCATGCAATTCCTTGCAGCCGGCTTCAACGCGTTCGTGCTGCGCTATTCCGTGAAACCGTCCATCTTCCCGGTCGCGTTGCTGGAAGCGGCTGAAGCGATGCGGCGGATTCGTACGCATGCCGACGAATGGCATTGCGATGCCGACGCGATCGCGGCGATCGGCTTCTCCGCCGGCGGTCACCTTGCCGCCAATCTTGCGACTTCCGCCAGCGACGACGTGCTCGCGGCACATGGTTACGACGCGGATGCGGTGCGCCCGAACGGCCTGATGCTCGCCTACCCTGTGGTCACGTCCGGCCCGCTCGCCCACCGCGGCAGTTTCGATGCGCTGCTCGGCGACCGCAAGGCCGATCCGGAAGCGCTCGACGCGGTTTCGATCGAAAAGCATATCGACGCGAAGACGCCGCCGGCGTTCGTCTGGCATACCGTTCCGGACGATTGCGTGCCGTATGAGAACACGCTGATGCTCGTCGACGCCTGCAAGAAGGCCGGCGTGAGCGTCGAGGCGCACCTGTTCCCCAGCGGCGGCCACGGCCTGTCGCTCGGCACCGCCGAAACCGCATGGCAGGGGGTCAACGGCATCGAACCGTGTGTGCAGGTCTGGCCGAAACTTGCGATCGCGTGGATGCGTCGTACATTTGCGGATACCGACGCTGCCACGACCGGCTCTGCCACAGCCGACGCGATTGCCGAATAATCGCCATTCCTGCGTTTTTTTCCGCGTCTTTTCACGTCTTTTTTGTCGCACGACTTCGCTTTTCGGACCAAAAAACAAGTCGTGCGACATTTAATCGAGTAAAATACCCCCTAACTGGCATTTTCCGGGCGAAAACGGCACTTAGGGGGTATTCGGCGTCGCACGACTTGAAAATAACCGCCAAAAATCAAAGTCGTGCGACGTTTTGCGCCACCTAATCGCCAAAATCAGATGGGACGCGACTCGTGCACCATCTGACGATCGCCGTAATACAACGAGTTCAGGCCAGGATTCGCCGGCGTGCCCCACGCGGACGCCGGACGCGCCGGACGCACCGGACAGCCGCTGAGCACGCTGGACAGCTGCCGGACAACCATTGAACAACCACCGGGCACCACCGGCCGAACACCACCAACAAGCACGCGCCCATAGGCACATATTGACGATTTGTGCAGATTTGCCACCCGTCGTCGCACTGCGACGCACACTGCATAGACCCGTTGGTAGTCTGTGATTGGTTCGCAACGGCACATTCGTTGCGCACGATGGAAAAGCAAGCCACACGAACCGACCCCGCGCAACCGCGCAAAACCACACAGAGAGACCCATGAATATCATCAATTTCTTCGTCAACCTCATCAAGGACCCCCGTACCGCGATCGCCAGCTGGATTGCCATGGGCGTCGCCCCGACCCTCGGCTTCATCTTCCTCATCGTCTTCATCGAGACCGGTGTGGTCTTCTTCCCGTTCCTGACGATCCTCAGCATCGCCATCGGAATCATCGGCGGCTGGGCCATCGCCTACCTGACCGGCATCATGATCCCGGCCGACTACATCGACGGCCTGCTGATGGATTTCAAGCCCTATTCGATCGTCTATTCGCTGATCAAGACCGCCGTCTTCGCCTATATCATCACCTCGATTTCGGCCTTCTACGGCTATTACGCCAAGGGCAATTCGCTCGAAGTGGGCGCGGCCTCGACGCGCGCCGTGGTGGCCAGTTCCGTGGTAATCATGATCTTTAACCTGATCCTTACGCAAGTCCTGCTGATATGATACGTGCCGAGCACATCACCAAATCGTTCGACGGGCGCGTGGTGCTCGACGACATCTCGATCGAGTTCCTGACCGGGAAGACCAACCTCATCATCGGGCGCAGCGGTTCGGGCAAGACCGTGCTGCTGAAAACGCTGGTAGGGCTGCATGAACCCGATTCGGGCGACGTGTGGTACGACGATACGAATTTCACGCGTCTCGATTTCCGCGAGCGGCGCGCCATCCGCAAGGACATCGGCATGATTTTCCAAGGCGGGGCGCTGCTCGACTCTTCGACCGTCGAGGAGAACGTCAAGCTGCCGCTCGACCTCTTCACCTCGCAGAGCGAGAAAGAGAAGATGGAACGTGTGGATTTCTGCCTGCAGCGCGTGCGGCTGGAAGACGCCAACCACCTCTATCCCGCCGAGTTGTCGGGCGGAATGATCAAGCGCGTGGCCATCGCCCGCGCCATCGTGCTCAACCCGCGTTACCTGTTCTGCGACGAGCCCAACTCGGGCCTCGACCCGCAGACCTCGATCGTCATCGACAACCTGATCCACGAAATCACGCGCGAGTACAACATCACGACGATCATCAATACGCACGATATGAACTCGGTCATGGAGATCGGCGAGAAAATTGTATACATTCACGAAGGTCGCAAGTGGTGGGAGGGTACCAAGGACGATATCCTGCATGCCGACAACCCGGAACTCAACGATTTCGTATTCGCCTCGGCGATGGCCAAAAAGGCCAAGCTGGCTGCAAAGTAGGCAGCCGGGTTCCTAAAAAAATTTAATTTTTTATTTGCGTAATATACATAAAGTATGTACTTTTGCGCAGTGAAAAAATAGTGCATTTTTTTATTAACAAATAAATCATAAAACTATGTCAAAGATCAAAGTTGGTATCAACGGTTTCGGTCGTATCGGCCGTCTGGTATTCCGCGCTGCATGCAACAATGCAGATATTGAGGTTGTAGGTATCAATGACCTCGTTCCGGTAGACTACATGGCTTACATGCTCAAGTACGACTCGGTACACGGCCGTTTCAACGGTACGATCGACTATAACGTGGAGAAGGGCCAGCTCATCGTGAACGGCAACGTGATCCGCGTAACCGCCGAGAAGGATCCCGCAAACCTGAAGTGGAACGAAGTCGGCGCCGAGTATATCGTAGAGTCGACCGGTCTGTTCCTGACCAAGGAGAAGGCCGAGGCCCACATCGCAGCCGGTGCCAAGTACGTCGTTATGTCGGCCCCCTCGAAGGACGACACCCCGATGTTCGTATGCGGCGTGAACACCGACAGCTACGCCGGCCAGAAGATCGTTTCGAATGCATCGTGCACCACGAACTGCCTCGCTCCGTTGGCTAAGGTCATCAACGACAACTTCGGCATCGTCGAGGGTCTCATGACCACCGTACACGCTACCACCGCAACGCAGAAGACCGTAGACGGCCCCTCGATGAAGGACTGGCGCGGCGGCCGTGCTGCCGGCGGCAACATCATCCCCTCGTCGACCGGTGCTGCAAAGGCCGTAGGCAAGGTGATCCCCGCCCTGAACGGCAAACTGACCGGTATGGCATTCCGCGTTCCGACGCTCGACGTTTCGGTCGTAGACCTGACCTGCCGTCTGGAGAAGGGTGCTTCGTACGACGAGATCAAGGCTGCCATGAAGAAGGCTTCGGAGAACGAGTTCAAGGGTATCATCGAGTACACCGAGGACGACGTGGTTTCGACCGACTTCACGGGTGACGCCAACACCTCGATCTTCGACGCCAAGGCCGGTATCGCACTCAACCCGAACTTCGTGAAGCTCGTGGCTTGGTATGACAACGAGTGGGGCTACTCGAACAAGGTGCTCATGCTCATCGAGAAGATGGCTGCCTACAACAACAAATAATAGCAGCGCATACGCCTGAACGGCGCTTCGGTGCCGTTTCGATCGACCTCCCGCACGAAACCCGTGCGGGAGGTTTTTTGATTTCCCCCTGTCGGGGCGGCGGCCGCGGTGCCACGACCGTCCGTGGGCGGACGGCGGAGACTCCCGTACCGGAGGGATGGATCGTGTTGGCAGGGGCGTCAGTAGCAGCCTGCGGGAGTTGCCGAATCCGATTTGGTGAGGATGTACTGGTCGGCGAATGGTCCCGTGATGGGCTGTTGGTGGCTGTCGAG
>OGQI01001828.1_pt1 | contig 13712 bp, 10 predicted proteins | sample 1553171 | NCBI WGS metagenome assembly OGQI01 (sample SAMEA2579988, study PRJEB22360) | human gut metagenome | biome: human gut; feature: human-associated habitat; material: faeces | place: Denmark | collected 2008/2010
GAGGCGCATGGGGGGCGGGACAGTTCCGGGGGGGCGCCGCCAGCCTCCAACGGCAGGACAGCGTGCCGGAGACCGGGCAGCAGGTCGTGCAGATCGACTTCCGGGCGCTCCGGGCCGGCGACCCGCTCGACGTGGCGCTGCTGCTGCCCCTCGCCACGGGCGGCGAGCCTAACGGCAACTACCTGGAGTTCTATCAGGGTTTTCTGCTGGGGCTGGACAGCGTGAAGCTCAAATACGGACGTTCGGTGAACGTGGACCTCTACAACACGGCCCGCGACACGGCGCGCATCCGCGAAATCGTCGAAAGCGACGCCTTCCGGAAAGCCGACCTGATCGTCGGCCCCGTCTACGAGGAGGGGCTGTATCCGGTGATCCGCTTCGCCGAGGAGAAAAAGATTCCCGTGGTGTCGCCGCTGGCCAATATCGAGGGGATGAACAGCGACGTGCTGTTCCAGCTCGCGCCCGACCCTTCGCGCAAGTACGAGAAGGCGGGCGATCTGGTGAACGGCGACAAGCGCGTGACGCTGATCTGCACCGAGTCTGCCGACAAGGAGTTCGAGCGCGAGATGCTCGCGCTGCTGGGCGATTCGGAGTACCGCCGCTATACCTATAAATACGAGCATCCCACGGCCCGCTCGGCCGACAGCCCGAGCGACCTCACGCCGCTGCTGGAGAATACGGACGACAACGTTTTCATCATCCTCTCCGACAACGAGGTGGACATCGACCGCATTCTCGCGGCTCTGGCCTCGGCCGATACGAGCCTTACGAGCCGCGGCCGCACGGCGCCCCGCTTCGTGGTGCTGGGCAACACCCGCTGGAACCGCTACAACACCGTCGACCGCGCGATGTTCTTCAAGAACCGCGTGATCTTCTTCTCGACCTACCACGCCAAACGCGACTCGGAGACCGTGCGGGCGTTCGACGACGCCTACATCCGTTCGTTCGGCGCGCTGCCGACCCTCTTTTCCTACCGGGGCTACGACACGGCGATGATCTTCGCCCCGGCCATGTACGGCGACATCGAGTACGACCTCGAAGACCGCCGCTACACGCCGTTGCAGACGACCTATCGGTTCGGGCAGAACGAAGGCCGCGAGAACCACGTCAACCGCAACTGGACGCGGGTCAACTACAACAGCGACTTCACCATAACCATCGAATGACAGAGCCATGGCAACTTTGACGAATACGATTCCCGAGAAAACCATCGAGCGATTGAGCGAGTACCGCCGCACGCTGCTCGCCAGCCATCGGCAGGGCATCACGCATATCTTTTCGCACGTACTGGCCGGCATCCACGGCATCACGGCCGTGCAGGTGCGCCGCGACCTGATGCTGATCGGCTTCTCGAGCGACACGAAGAAGGGCTATGACGTGCAGGTGCTGATCGAGTACATCAGCCGCATCCTCGACAGCCCCTCGCCCATGAACATCGCCGTGCTGGGCATGGGCCATCTGGGCCAGGCCATCACCAAATATTTCAACGGCAAGGGGCTCAAGCTGAAGATCACCGCGGCGTTCGACGTCGACCCCGAAAAGGTCGGCAAGACGATCGACGGCATCCCGTGCTACCATATGGACTCCTTCGAGGAGGTGGTCGAGGACAAGGACATCTCGATCGTCATCGTCTCCTCGCCGACGAAGGTGGCTCCGAATCTCGTGCTGCCGATCATCAATGCCGGCATACGGGGGGTGCTGAATTTCACCTCCACGCCGCTGAACTTCCCGCAGGGGATCATCGTCGAGAATTACGACATCACCACGCTGCTCGAAAAAGTCGCCTACTTCGTCAAGGAGAGCGACGGGAGCAATTCGTAACCGTGTGCCGGAGAGGGAGAGAGAGATGAGGGTATTTCACGGTTTCGACGCACTTCCGCACTTCGTCCGTCCGGCGGTCACCGTCGGGTCGTACGACGGCGTGCACCTGGGCCACCGCGCCCTGATCGGGCGGCTGATCGCCGAGGCCCGCGCCAACGGCGGCGAAAGCATCGTGCTGACCTTCGAGCCGCACCCGCGCATCACGCTGGGAAAGGCCGAAGGGCTGCGGCTGCTGACGACGCTCGACGAGAAAACGGCCCTGCTGGAAGAGCTGGGGGTGGATAACGTGATCGTCATTCCCTTCGACAGGGCGTTCAGCGCCTTGTCCGGAGAGGAGTTCGCGGACGATTACCTGATCGGAAAGGTCGGCGCCGAAACGCTCGTCGCGGGCTACAACCACCGTTTCGGCCACGACCGGATCGACTGCGACACGCTCGCGGCGTCGGGACGGCTCCGCGTCGTGAAGGTGGGTCCGTGCAGGGTCGACGGCGTGCATGTCAGTTCGACCGTGATCCGCCGGCTGCTGGATGAGGGGAAAACCGCAGAGGCCGAATTGTTACTTGGATATTCCCTGCAAACCGAAAAATAAAGAAAACATGTTAAGTCACGATTGTCAGATACGCGTGTGGTACAAGCACACCGACCAGATGGCCATTTGCCACCATTCGAATTACATCTGCTACTACGAAGCCGCCCGCAGCGAGTTCCTGCGCGCGCTGGGCATGTCGTTCGCCGAGGTCGAACGGCGGGGCATTATGATGCCGATCCTCGAAGTGCAGTCGAAATACCGCAAGCCGGCCTATTTCGACGAACTGCTGACCGTGCGCATCATCCTCCGGGAAATGCCCTCGACACGCATCAATTTCTTCTACGAAATCTACAACGAGCGGGGCGACCTGCTCAATACGGGCATGACCCAGCTGGGCTTCATCCACAGCGATTCGCGGCGTCCGTGCCGCTGTCCGGAATGGTTCCTGGAGCTGATCCGCAGCCGCTGGACCGAATAAGACGCCCCGTTTCGGGTCCGATTCATGCCGCTTCGCCCTGCGAAGCGGCTTTTTCTGCGCCGTGACGGCATTTTCATCGCCCGGAAAGTCCCTCCCCGCAGTACGATTCCGGAACCGCTCCGTCGGGGCGGAAGCAAACCGGCGTTCGCTTCTGCGCCCGACGTTTCGTACCTTTGGATACTCCCGCTCGGCAATGTTCAAGTAAATTTGACATTGCCATCGCTTATTCGTACCTTTGCGGCTTAATTTGCGACAACTTATGATTTCAATAGACGGCCTCACCGTAGAGTTCAGCGGCACGACGCTTTTCAAAGACATCTCCTTCACGATCGGCGACAAGGACCGGATCGCCCTGATGGGCAAAAACGGAGCGGGCAAATCGACCCTGCTGAAGATCATCGCCGGAGTGCGTTCGGCCACGCGGGGGCGCGTGACCGTGGGCGAAGGCGGGAAAGTGGGGTATCTGCCCCAGCACCTTCAGGTGGAGGACGGGCGCACGCTCGTCGAGGAGGCGTCGCGGGCCTTCGAACACCTGTTCGAAATCGAGCGGCGGATCGCGGCGCTCAACGAGCAGCTCACGACCCGCACCGACTACGAAAGCGAGTCGTACATGCGGCTGATCGAGGAGGTCACGGCCATCTCCGAGAAGTTCTATGCCGTGGACCTCACCAACTACCAGGAAGACGTGGAGCGCATTCTGCTGGGGCTGGGCTTCGAACGGAGCGACTTCACGCGCCAGACCTCCGAATTCTCGGGCGGCTGGCGCATGCGCATCGAGCTGGCCAAGCTGCTGTTGCAGAAACCCGACCTGCTGCTCTTGGACGAGCCGACGAACCACCTCGACATCGAGTCGATCGAGTGGCTGGAGGATTTCCTGATGAACAACGCCAAGGCCGTAATGGTCATTTCCCACGACAAGGCTTTCGTGGACCACATCACCACGCGCACCATCGAGATCGCCCGCGGACGCATCTACGACTACAAGGTCAACTACTCCCATTACCTCGAACTCCGCAGGGAGCGTCGCGAGCAGCAGCAGGCGGCCTACGACAACCAGCAGAAGATGATCGCCGAGACCCGCGAGTTCATCGAGCGTTTCAAGGGGACCTATTCGAAGACCAATCAGGTGCAGTCGCGCGTGCGGATGCTCGAAAAACTGGAACTCATCGAGGTGGATGAGGAGGACCGGTCGGCGCTGAACCTGCGCTTTCCGCCCGCCCCGCGTTCGGGTTCCTATCCGGTCATCACCTCCGAACTGGGCAAGGCGTACGGCGACCACCGGGTGTTCAGCGACGTGTCGATCACCATCGGGCGCGGCGACAAGGTGGCTTTCGTGGGGCGCAACGGCGAGGGCAAGTCGACGATGGTCAAGGCCATCATGGGGCAGATCGACTTCGAGGGCGAGATCCGGATCGGCCATAACGTCCGGATCGGTTACTTCGCGCAGAACGAGGCGTCGGGGCTCGACGAGTCGATCACCGTCTTCAAGACCGTCGACGACATCGCCGTGGGCGACATCCGGACCCGTATCCGCGACATTCTGGGGGCCTTCATGTTCGGCAAGGAGGCCAGCGAGAAACTCGTAAAGGTGTTGTCGGGCGGCGAACGGACGCGTCTGGCGATGATCAAGCTGTTGCTGGAACCAGTCAACCTGCTGATCCTCGACGAGCCGACCAACCACCTCGACCTGAAGACCAAGGAGATTCTCAAAGAGGCCCTGATGGCTTTCGACGGCACGCTGATCGTCGTCTCCCACGACCGCGATTTTCTCGACGGGCTGACATCCAAAATCTACGAATTCTCCCACGGCCGCGTCACCGAGCACCTCGACGGGGTCTACGGTTTCCTCCGGAAGAAGAAAATTGAAAATATCAGCGAAATCGAACGGCGCAAGGCGTAGACGCCGCGCCTGTGAAGTCCCGGACCCTCGGGATTCCGTGCCGCCCGTCCTTGGCGCAGACAAAACGGCCGCCCTGCAAGGGGCGGCCGTTTCCGTTATTCGATCATCTTTTTGAGCGTCTTTTTCAGCTTGTCGTGGTTGCGCAGGTCGTTGCGCAGTTTGCTGTTGCCGTCCCGGTCGACGAGCACGTAGGAGGGGATGCCGTCGACTTTGAACTTTTCGCACAGATATTTCCATTGCTCCTCGTTCAGCCGGTAATGCTTGCCGGCGATTTTGCCGATCTGGGTCTTGTAGGTCACCAGCGGCGAGGTCTCGTTGGCAAGGTAAATCCACACGATGTCGTCCGATTTCAGTTCCCCGGTTTTCAGCGGCTCGTTGGCCTTGATCGCCGCCTGGCAGGGTCCGCACCAGGTGTTCCAGAAATCGACCAGCACGACCTTGCCCTTGCAGGGCGCGACGATGGCGTCGAAAAGCTTGTCGGGGGCCACGTCGGGCGTCTCTTCGATCTTCACCTTGCCTTCCAGCGCCGCCAGCTCCCTGCGCACCCTGGCCTGAATAGCCTCGCACGCCTCGGCGTAGAACGGATTCTTCAGCGAACGGAGCGAGGCGAGGTCAGCCTCGGTGAGTTCGCAGTTCGCGGCTTTCGCGGCCATCGGAACGGCTTTGCGCAGATCTACGACAAGACCGTTCTCTGCATGGATAATATCCGCCCAGTCGAAAGCCGAGTAGCTGATGGCTGTCCGGTAGTCGGGTTCGAACTCGCCCATCAGCAGTTTCGGGTCATTGATGTCGAACAATCCGCAGACAGCGGCATAATGTTTCGGCTCCAGTGTGGCAAATTTGTAGTCGATCTTTGCATTGCGGTCCCAAAGATTGTTTACCGAGCGGTAGTTGTGTTCGAGAAGACTGCTGCACGTTACCATGACACAGAGAGCCTCCTGCTTGAGCGAGAGCAGGTTCAGTTCCTTCATCATCTCCGACATGCCGCTGCGGGCGACGCTGTCGGTCAGCATTTTGTATTTGGATACGATCATCTGCGCATATTCGTCCGCCGTCATCCGGTAATCCGCGAATTTGCCCGTATAGAAATCGAACCCGATCTGTTTTTCGGCCCTCATGTCGTACAGCATATTCAGGTCGGCATAGGTTCCCGTCGCATACAGCTTACGGTCGTGTGAGGCTTTTCGTTCCTTGCCGCGGCGCTGGACGATGGATTTGCCCTTCTCTGTGAGGTCAACGTAAATATCCGCGGTTTCCCCGGGAGCCGTCCAGAAATTCAGGTGCATCGAGCCGGGACCGGCCGGATTGCCATAGATCAGCGACGGGCCGTATTGCCCGAATTTAAAGGTCGCAACGCCCGTCTCGGGGTCGATGGGAGCGTCTTTGCGCTCGTGACCGGTCAGCATCGAATTGATATAAAGCGTCATGTCCTTGTACATCCCTTCGCGGAATCCTAACAGGTGGATGTTGACCCTCGTTTCGCCGACGGCGAAGATCGGATCGGGCACCGGACCGTCCTTCGGGGCCTTGCGCAGCTCCCGGGGCAGCCCCTCGGGAAATTCGGGGTACTCCGTTTTGCCCGTCAGGTCCACGCCGTAGAGTTTGAAACAGTCGTCGCAGTCCGATTCGATGAAGTCGAACGACTTTGTTCCGCGGGGCAGGGGAGGAAACCGCAGCACGAACGACGCGCGGCCCGACTTCGGCATCCAGAACAGCGAGTCGGGCGTTATGCCTTCGGCCCCGGTGAGCATGAATCTCCGGGCGGGGATTTGCAGATAGCTGTCCGACGAAATGACGATCCAGTTTTTGGGCCGGTAGTAGGCGTTCACGTGGAGCACGGTCGCCGTGTCGCTCAATTCGACTTTCACGATGTCGAGCGTCCGGGTGTTGGCCGTTTCGATCAGCGGGTTTTCCACGACCCGGTTAGCCGGGGTGCAGGACGGCAGCAGCGCGCCGAGCGCCGCTGCGATCAGGAACAGGAGGTTTCTCATGGCAGGTTGGTTGGGTTTGTAGTGACAAACAAATGTAGTCTTTTTTTTCTGTTTTTGCAACTGTTTCCGCAAAAAGCGGTTGGATGGCCCGGAACGGAAAAGGGACCGCACTCCGAAAGTGCGGCCCCTTCTCTGCAAACCCTTCAAAAACTATTTTCCGATCAGCGAAATCGAACGCTGGATGAAATCCGTCAGGTTCTTGCCCTTGAGCATGCCGTTGGTCAGCAGCGCCAGGTCGATGATCTGCTTGACGAGGCGGTTTTCGCCGCCGATCTCGCGCAGACGCTGGTTGCGCTCGTCGCGCAGGGTGACGATCTTCTTCGACAGCTCCTCGCGCGTGGATTTTTCCTCGGACGAAAGTTCCTCCTCCTTCTTGCCCTTCACGACCTCGTCGAAACGCTTCTCCTCGGCCACCGCGGCGTCGATCTTCTTGGTGATCGACTTCAGTTTGTCGCCGTAGGACTTCTCCACGTCGGCGAGGATGTCGATGACGATGGGGTGGTTGGCGTTGACCGCGATGGTGAAGTTGTCGGGCATCTGTCCGTAGAACTGGCTCATGCCCCCGCCGCCCGTCTGGGCCATCTCCTTCATGCGGCGCATGAACTCGTTCTGCGTGATCACCACCGGAGCCTCGTCGGGCGACATGGCCTCGAACGAGATATTGTAGTGAATCTTGTCGTCCTTGGGCATCTGGCTCTCGAAAACGGGCGTCAGCACCTCCTGCTGGCCCTCGGTGAGCGACATCTTGACATTCTCCTCCTTCTGGATCAGCTTGTCGACCACGTCGCTGTCGACGCGCACGAAACGCGACTCCTTGTTCTTCGACTCGTACCAGTTGATGTAGTGGCTGTCCAGCTGGCCGTCCATCACCAGCACGTCGTACCCCTTGCCTTTGGCCGCTTCGAGGAACGTGTGCTTCTCCACGGGATCGTCCACATAGAGGAACACCTCCGTCTTGTTCTTGTCGGTCTGGTTCTCCTTCACCTTCTCCGCATACTCCTTGGGGGTGAAATATTTGCCTTCAACGTTCTTCCAGAGCATGATCCCGGCGGCCTTCTCGGCGAACTTCTCGTCGGTGAGGATGCCGTACTGGATGAAGATTTTCAGGTCGTCCCACTTCGCCTCGTAGTCCGAACGCATGGTCGAGAACAACTCCTGCAAGCGGTCTGCGACCTTGCGGGTGATGTAGCTCGAAATCTTCTTCACGTTGGCGTCGCTTTGCAGGTAGCTGCGCGATACGTTGAGCGGAATGTCCGGCGAGTCGATCACGCCGTGCAGCAGCGTCAGGTACTCCGGCACGATGCCCTCGACCTGATCCGTCACATAGACCTGGTTCGAATAGAGCTGGATCTTGTTCTTCTGGATCTCGAAGTTGTTGTGAATCTTCGGGAAGTAGAGGATGCCCGTCAGGTGGAACGGATAGTCGATATTGAGGTGGATCGAGAACAGCGGCTCGTCGCTCATCGGGTAGAGTTCGCGGTAGAACTCCTTGTACTGCTCTTCGGTGATGTCGGCGGGCTTGCGGGTCCACAGCGGCTCAACGTTGTTGATGATGTTGTCCTTGTCGGTGTCGACGTATTTGCCGTCCTTCCACTCCTTGACCTTGCCGAAGGCGATGGGCACGGGCAGGAAGCGGCAGTACTTCTTCAGCAGGGCCTCGACCTGCGCATCCTCGGCGTATTCGAGCGAATCCTCCGAGAGGTGCAGCACGATGGTCGTGCCGCGGTCGCGCGCCTCGTCGGTCTCCTCCATCTCGAACTCGGGCGACCCGGTGCAGCTCCAATGTACGGTTTTAGAACCCTCTTTATAGGATTTCGTGAAAATCTCGACCTTGTCCGACACCATGAATGCCGAGTAGAATCCCAGTCCGAAATGTCCGATAATGGCCTGGTTCTTATACTTCTCCATGAACTCCTCGGCGCCCGAGAAGGCGATCTGGTTGATGTATTTGTCCACCTCCTCGGCCGTCATGCCGACGCCGCGGTCGGTCACGGTGAGCGTTTTCTTCTCCTTGTCGGCGGCGACGCGGATCGTCACGTCGCCCAGATCGCCCTTGGCCTCGCCGATCGACGAGAGGGTTTTCAGCTTCTGGGTGGCGTCCACGGCGTTCGAAATCAGCTCGCGCAGGAAAATTTCATGGTCCGAGTAGAGGAATTTCTTGATGACGGGGAAAATGTTCTCCGTCGTAACTCCGATTTTTCCGTTTTTCATAGTGCTATCGTTGTTGTTGTATTTGATTTCCTGCCCTTCCTGCAACAAACGGTGTGCCAGTACTTTTTTTCTGCCATTCTGTCAGCCGGACCTGCCAAAACGGAGCGCCCGGTTGTATAACGGCGCGAATTTTTATACCTTTGGAGGCGTAACGGCCCTTTTTACCGGTCGGGAGATTTCGAATCGCCCGGCCTGTCCGTACCTTTATATAATTAAAACCTTTGCAAATGGATTTTCTGAAACTGGCGAAAAAGCGGTACGCCTGCCGCAAATACCTCTCCAGGCAAGTGGAGCCGGAGAAACTGGAGCTGATCCTCGAAGCGGGCCGCGTGGCCCCCACGGGCGCCAACCGCCAGCCCCAGCGGCTGGTGGTCGTGCAGTCGAAGGAGGGCATGGAACGCCTTGCGCGCTGCACGCGCGATTTCGGCGCCCCGACGGCCGTCATCGTCTGCGCCGACACCTCCGAGGCGTGGACCCGTAAGTACGACGGCAAGAACATTTCGGACATCGACGCGTCGATCGTCACCGACCACATGATGCTTGCCGCCGCGTCGCTGAACCTCGACACGCTGTGGATCTGCATGTTCAAACCCGAAGCCGTCCGCGAAGAGTTCCGGCTCCCGGAACATGTGGGTTGTTGTACAGATCAGTACTTTACTATTCTGTTTTCTGTATTCATCAGCCAATCGGTGAATCAGCGTTGTCTTGCCTCCGGCACCAATGATGGATATTATTTCCTTATGCATAATCTTATTCCTATATACTATGATGCCAGGGTCAAAAGGTCTAAATCCACATGAGCTCGCTCATAAGTGGATGAAAGACCTTGGGACCCGCCCCAATATGAGCCTAAAAGTGGGATGCTAATCCCACGATATGCGAATAATTGGGAGGATTGTGGGAGTGCATAGCACGGAACAATCCGCAGGCATCATAGTTGGGGCTTTTGACCCCAACATCATAATATATAAATATAAGGGGAATTGGAATTATGCCGTTATTGATTGATGGAAAGAAGATCTCTACCGAGATCAAGGATGAGTTGAAGGTAACCGTTGAAGAATTGAAGAAACAGGGTGTGGAGACCTGCCTGGCAGTAATTCAGGTGGGAGATGATCCTGCATCCAGCATTTATGTACGCAATAAAAAAAGAGCATGTGCCTATGTAGGAATCGAATCACTTTCTTACGAACTTCCTGAAGAGACTACAGAAGAAGAACTGGTGAAATTAGTAAAAGAATTGAACGAGAATGATAATGTACATGGTATTCTGGTACAGCTTCCGCTTCCAAAGCATATAAATGCAGATACGATTATCCGTACGATTTCACCGGATAAAGATGTGGACGGATTTCATCCGGAAAGCGTAGGACGACTCTGTATCGGAGAACCGGGCTTTGTATCCTGCACACCGGCGGGAATCATCCAGCTTCTGAAACGCTCAGGAATCGAGATTGAAGGAAAAGAATGTGTGGTTGTAGGAAGAAGTAACATTGTAGGCAAACCGATGTCTATTCTGCTTCTTCGTGAAAATGGAACGGTTACGATCACGCATTCCAGGACCAAAGATCTGAAAGAAGTTACAGGAAGAGCTGATATCCTAGTAGTTGCCATCGGCAAACCGAAATTCATCACAGCAGACTATGTGAAAGAAGGTGCGGTAGTTATTGACGTAGGTATGCACCGTAACGAAGAAAACAAGTTATGTGGTGATGTGGACTTTGATGATATAAAAGATAAAGTATCGGCAATTACTCCGGTACCAGGTGGAGTCGGTCCTATGACAATCGCTATGCTGATGTACAATTGTGTAGAAGCAGCGAAGGGTCAGGAGGTAGAGTAGAACATGAGATGCAGACGCTGTGGTGCAGAGATGCCGGAGGGTGCGCTTAGATGTGAAGAATGTGGGGCAGAGATACGCATTGTACCGGATTACAATCCTTTAGACGATGTGCTTGCTGCACAGGTGAAAGGTGCAATCGATGGTTCTGACACACCACTTGATGATTATGATTATCAGACAAGCACGATACCGACAGCGAGAAGAAATTCCGGTACACGTGGAGGTCAGTCTTCTCGCAGGACTTCATCCGGTCAGCGTAGGACTTCGTCCGGACAACGTCGACCTGAAAGAGAGGACAGATCCAGAAGACAGCTTACTCCGCAGGAAGAACGCAGGAGACGTGCTGCCAGGAAAAAAGCTCTGAAGAAGAAAAAGAGAAAAAGAGCACTGCTTCTTACCGGTATTTTTCTTGTAATTCTTGTGATCGCTGGATTGATCATGTATCAGTTTTCGTATAATGGTTATGTGAAGAAAGGTTATAAAGCACTGAGCAGTAAAGATTATACGGAAGCGGAAACACAGTTTAAGAAAGCTATTAAGAAGAAGCCTAAGAAAGCAGAAGCATATGAGGGATTGTCTGAACTGTATATTGAGCAGAATGAGAGTGACAAGGCGGAAGAGATCCTGTTAAGTGCGGTAGATAAATATTCGGATAGTGTTGATGTATATAAGGCATGTTTTAAATTCTATGAAGATACTAAGAATCAGGGCGAAATTCCGTTAATATTAGACGGGGCTAAGTCCAGTGTGGCTGATCAGCTTACGGAATACGCGTCAGATTCACCAGAATTCAGCCTGGATGACAGTGAAAGTTTTGACGATGTTCAGCAGCTTTCATTGACTACAACAGAGAAGAATATCTATTATACTGATGATGGAAGTGATCCGTTTTCATCTAAAACTCGTATCAAATACGAAAACCCAATTCAGATCTCTGAGGGTGAGACAGAAATCAAAGCAGTATCTGTCAATGCGAATGGCATTCCAAGTCTTACCGTAAGTAAGAGTTATGAAGTAGAACTGCCAATCGAAGATGCACCTGCCGTATCTCCGTCTACCGGTCAGTATGATACCGATACAAAGATCAGTATTGTTGTGCCGGACGGCTATACAGCTTATTATACAACAGATGGATCTACCCCAGATGAAGATTCAGAAGAATATACGGATCCGATCTCTATGCCAGAAGGAACAACCATTTTCAAAGCGGTTCTTGTGAATGGGAAAGGACGTTTGAGCGGTGTTACTACACGTAATTACGAACGGACAGAATAGAATAATATCCAATGCAATATAAACGGATTGTGCGTAAAAAAGTACAATCCGTTATTTGTTGAACTATTGCGTTAAATGAATATTCTTTTCGTAAACTTTCCTTGAAATTTTCAGACATATACATTATCATTATTAGTAAAATCAATAGACAGGAGGAAACAAGATGTATAAGATACAGAAAGCCGAGAAGCTGAACGAGAATATCTATCTGATGGTCGTAGAAGCTCCTCGTGTGGCAAGACATTGCGAACCTGGACAGTTCGTTATTGTAAAAATAGATGAGACAGGAGAACGTATCCCGCTGACCATCTGCGATTACGACAGAGAAGCAGGTACGATTACTATCGTATTCCAGCCGGTAGGCGCGTCTACAAGAAAATTTGCTGAATTAAAAGAAGGAGATGCGTTCCGTGATTTTACCGGACCACTTGGTTGTCCTTCTGAATTTGTAAAAGAAGATATTGAGAGCTTAAAAAAGAAGAAGATCCTGTTTGTAGGCGGTGGTGTAGGTGCTGCACCGGTATATCCGCAGGTAAAATGGCTGAAAGAACATGGTATTGATGCGGATGTTATCATTGGTTCCAAGAATAAGGATCTGTTGATCCTGGAGGATGAGATGCGTGCGGTATCCGGTAATTACTATCCATGTACAGATGACGGTTCTTACGGACATGCCGGAATGGTTACTACTATGGTAGAGGAACTGGTAGAGCGGGGTAATCATTACGATGTCTGTATCGCTATCGGACCGATGATCATGATGAAATTTGTATGTCTCCTGACGAAAAAGCTTGCAATCCCGACTGTTGTTAGCATGAACCCGATCATGGTAGACGGTACCGGTATGTGCGGTGCATGTCGTCTGCTTGTGGACGGCAAGGTGAAGTTTGCCTGTGTAGACGGACCTGAATTTGACGGCCATCTTGTAGATTTTGATCAGGCTATGCAGCGTCAGCAGAGCTATAAGACCCAGGAAGGCAGAGCAATGCTGAAACTGCAGGAAGGAAGTACACACCATGGCGGATGTGGCAATTGCGGAGGTGACAGATAATGGCAGATAAGAAGAACAGAGTACCTGTACGTGAACAGGCACCGGAAGTACGTGCGAAGAATTTTGAAGAAGTATGTCTTGGTTACAACAAGGAAGAGGCAATGGAAGAAGCTTCCAGATGTCTGAACTGTAAGAATGCAAGATGTATCACAGGATGTCCTGTCAATATCAATATCCCTGCATTTATCGCAGAAGTAAAGGAAGGAAATTTTGAGAAAGCATCTCAGGTGATCGGCGAATCTTCAGCGCTGCCTGCAGTATGCGGCCGTGTATGCCCTCAGGAATCCCAGTGTGAAGGCAAGTGTATCCTCGGTATCAAGGGTGAGCCTGTCTCCATCGGTAAGCTTGAGCGTTTTACAGCAGATTGGGCAAGAGAGAACAATATTGCACCTATTCCTGCCAAGGAGAAGAAAGGCAAGAAGGTTGCTGTTATCGGTTCCGGTCCTGCAGGACTGACATGTGCCGGTGATCTGGCCAAGATGGGTTAGGATGGGAAGATTTTTGAAGCCCTTCATGAAGCCGGCGGCGTGCTTGTTTATGGTATTCCTGAATTCCGTCTGCCAAAGCAGACAGTTGTAGCTCATGAAGTAGACAACGTGAAGAAACTGGGCGT
>OGQI01001829.1_pt1 | contig 13696 bp, 10 predicted proteins | sample 1553171 | NCBI WGS metagenome assembly OGQI01 (sample SAMEA2579988, study PRJEB22360) | human gut metagenome | biome: human gut; feature: human-associated habitat; material: faeces | place: Denmark | collected 2008/2010
GTCCTTATATTCCCACATGTTCTCAATATGGTTTGGAAGCAATCGAAAAATATGGCGCATTTAAGGGCAGTCTTCTTGCGGTATGGAGGATATTGCGATGCAATCCTTTTTCCCACGGAGGCTATGACCCTGTGCCATGAATTATTTTGTGACTGTTCAGCCTTTTCCCGGGCAGAGCAGTTATCGGAATTTGTAACTGTTCAGTACCTCCGCAGTTAGTGGACGAATGAATAGTTACCGGACTTTTACAATTGAATAAGAAGTCTAGGAGGAAATGAATTTGGAACTGTTTTTAGCAACAAAAACCGGAACTCCTATTATCGGACAGATCGCGTCTGTGATGGGATGGATCATGGATGGCATATATAAGATGCTTGACGGCCTGTTCGGAATCCAGAACATTGGTCTTTGTATCATTATCTTCAGTATTCTTATCTTTGCCTTTATGACACCGCTGCAGATCAAGCAGCAGAAATTCTCCAAGTTAAGCGCGATCATGCAGCCTGAGATCCAGAAGATCCAGAAGAAATATCAGGGTAAAAAGGATCAGGCTTCCATGATGAAAATGAACGAAGAAACCCAGGCTGTTTATCAGAAATATGGTGTTTCTCCAACCGGTAGCTGTGTACAGTTAGCCATTCAGATGCCTATTCTGTTTGCTCTGTATCAGGTTATTTACCGAATTCCTGCTTACGTTGGAAGTGTAAAGAACATTTTTACTGGTGTAGTTGACAACCTGCTAGCTGTAAACGGATACACAGATATCCTGCAGCAGTTTATCACAGACCATTCCATGACACGAGTGCGTCTCGTTATGGACAGTGCCGGAAATGCTACAAGTAACTCGATTGTTGATTTTCTGTATGCACTTTCTCCTTCCCAGTGGAAAGAGCTGGCACAGATGGATCAGTTTTCAGGATTTTCTGATGCGATCACAAAAGCATCCGGCAATATTTCCAAGATGCAGGGCTTCTGTGGACTGAATATCGCAGACCAGCCGCTGTACTATATCATGGAATTCTTCAAAAATCATGGTTCTCTGTTACTTGCGATCGTAGCACTTCTGATCCCGGTTCTTGCATGGGCAACTCAGATGCTGAACCTGAAGCTTATGCCACAGGCAGCAACACAGGGCGGTGATGAGAATAATGCAATGGCAAGCTCCATGAAGACTATGAATACAGTAATGCCGCTTATGTCAGCATTTTTCTGTTTCACATTCCCTGTGGGTCTTGGTATTTACTGGATCGCAAGTGCGGTAGTAAGAAGTATTCAGCAGATTCTTATCAATCGCCATCTGAACAAGATGAACATTGATGACCTTGTAAATGAAAACATGAAGAAGATGGAAGCCAAAAGAGCAAAAGAAGGACTTCCGCCGCAGAAGATTACAAATCAGGCACATCAGAGTGTTAAGAATATCAACAAGATCGACAAGGGTATGAGTGGTTCTGATGAAGCGAAACGTGCGAAGAAAGTAGAAGAAGCTTATCAGAATGCTGCTCATGCAAAAGAAGGCAGCATTACCGCAAAAGCAAACATGGTCAGAGCTTTTGATGAGAAAAACAAAAAGAAATAAGAGAGGGAAGGTCGGGGTTTTATCATGAATGAATATATGCAGTTTTCAGCCAAAACCAAGAATGAGGCAATTACCAAGGCATGTATTGAACTGGGTGTATCCAGTGATCAGCTTGATATTCAGGTAGTGAGTGAAGGAAGCTCCGGATTTTTTGGAATCGGAAGTAAACCGGCTGTGATTCGTGCCGCTGTAAAAGCCGCACCGGAAAAAGAACCGGAAGCACCCCAGAAACCAGAGAAAAAAGAGGCAGCTCCTGCACCGGTAAAGGAAGCGCCGAAAAAAGAAGCTGTAAAGAAAGAAACGGAAAGAAAATCTGCTCCGCGTCAGGCAGAAACTGCAAGACGCTCCGAGCCAAGAGAAGAGCGTGAAGTAGTTCAGAGAACAGACGAGGAAATCGCCCAGATCAAGGCAACGGCACTTGAGTTCTTAAGCGGTGTATTCAAAGCCATGGAGCTCCCGGTTGAGATCCAGATGGAGTATAATGCCGAGAACGGTTCTCTTGAAGTTGATTTTGCCGGTGAGGATATGGGTATCCTGATCGGAAAAAGAGGACAGACACTGGATTCCCTTCAGTATCTGACCAGCCTTGTGGTCAACAAAGAGCAGAAGGATTACGTTCGTGTCAAACTTGATACGGAGAACTACCGCAAACGCAGAAAAGAAACACTGGAAAATCTGGCAAGAAACATCGCTTACAAAGTGAAAAAGACCAGAAGACCGGTTTCTCTGGAGCCGATGAATCCTTACGAGAGAAGAATCATCCACTCTGCACTGCAGGGAAATAAATTCGTGGAGACCTACAGCGAGGGCAGCGAGCCATACCGCCACGTAGTTGTAGCGCCGAAACGATAAGAAAAGCGTAAAAAACATGCAAAAAGACGGTACCTGTGTAAAATACGGGGTACCGTCTTTTCTGGTTTTCTGCTAAAATGGAACTATTCAGAGCCATGCGAAAGGAAAGAAAAAATGTGGATCTGAATACTGGGATCCCCAAAAAGAGAGGTTTTAGAAAGGACTGGAAACAATGGCAGGATTTCATTTGGATGATACAATTGCCGCAGTGTCCACAGCGATGGCGCCGGCGGGAATTGGTATTGTAAGAATCAGCGGAAACGATGCGTTCGAAGTGGCGGACCGCGTATTCCGTGCAAAAAAAGAAGGAAAAAAGCTTTCCGCGGTCAAATCCCATACGATTCATTATGGATGGATTACCGAAGGGGAGGAAGTGATTGATGAGGTCCTTGTCATGGTGATGAAAGGGCCGAAAACATATACGGGCGAGAATACCGTCGAGATCGACTGTCAGGGCGAGGGGCTGGGGGGGGAAAAAAGGGTCCAGCGCCGACTCGGCGGGGTGCTGGCGGTGAAAAAAGTGCTCGAGGCAGTCTTAAATGCCGGTGCGCGGGCGGCAGATCCGGGTGAGTTTACGAAACGGGCGTTTCTGAATGGAAGAATGGATCTGACGCAGGCCGAGGCGGTTATGGATGTCATCTCGGCAAAGAGTGCGTATGCCTTAAAAAGCTCCGAGAGCCAGCTGCGCGGAACGGTGAAAAAGGCGATCCGGGCAATTCGCGAGAAGCTGATTTATGAGATCGCGTTTATCGAGTCGGCGCTTGATGACCCGGAGCACATCAGTCTGGACGGATACCCGGAGCGGCTGGCCGTGGTTGTTGCGGAGCAGAAAAAGCAGGTTGAAAAGCTCCTGGCATCTGCGGATGAGGGTAAGATGATCCAGGAGGGCATCAAGACAGTTATTCTTGGAAAGCCGAATGCCGGAAAATCGTCGCTTTTGAATCTGCTGGCCGGAGAGGAAAAGGCGATTGTAACGGATATCGCCGGAACGACGCGCGATGTGCTCGAGGAAAATCTGGTGCTGAAGGGTATTTCCCTTCGGATTCTCGATACGGCGGTTATCCGCAAGACGGCGGACACGGTCGAGAAAATCGGCGTGGACCGTGCGCTCGAACACGCAAAAGATGCGGATCTGATCCTCTACGTGGTGGATGCGTCGGTGCCGCTCGATGAGAATGATGCGAAAATTATGGAGATCCTGAAAGGGCGCAAGGCGATTGTGCTGCTGAATAAATCAGATCTGACCGCGGTGATCGAAAAAGAGGAGATGGAGCAGAAGACAGGTGCTCCGGTCATCAGCATTTCGGCGCGGGAAGAGACGGGCATGGAAGAGCTGGAAGAGCAGATGAAAAAGATGTTCTTCCAAGGTGAAATTTCGTTCAACGATGAGGTTTACATCACGAATGCGCGCCATAAACAGGCGCTTCTGGAAGCAAAAAAGAGTCTGGAGCTGACGGCAGGCAGCATCGAAATGGGTATGCCGGAGGACTTCTTCTCGATTGACCTAATGAATGCGTATGAGGAACTTGGCTCGATCATCGGTGAAGCGGTAGGAGAGGACCTTGTGAATGAGATTTTCAGCAAGTTCTGTACAGGCAAATAATCACGAAACAGTTCGTAGAGTTTAGATAGAAAAGGACAGGAAAAATGGCAGTTTTAGAAGAAACAATTGATATTGCCGTCATCGGTGCGGGCCATGCGGGATGCGAGGCAGCACTTGCGGCAGCGCGGATGGGGCTGGAAACGGTTGTATTTACGGTAAGTGTCGACAGCATCGCGATGATGCCGTGCAATCCGAACATCGGAGGAACCTCGAAGGGACACCTCGTAAAAGAGATCGACGCGCTCGGTGGCGAGATGGGTAAAAATATTGATAAGACGTTTATTCAGTCGAAAATGCTGAATAAATCAAAGGGACCGGCGGTGCATTCGCTGCGTGCGCAGGCAGACAAGCGGGCGTACAGCCAGTCGATGCGCGAGGTTCTCGAAAACACCGATCATCTGACGATCCGCCAGATGGAGATTGCGGAGCTGATCGTGGAAGACGGCGTTCTGACGGGCGTAAAAGCCGTTTCCGGTGCAATTTACCACTGCAAGGCTGCAGTGCTCTGTACCGGTGTTTACCTGAATGCGCGGTGCATTTACGGTGATGTGAGCACGTATACGGGACCGAACGGTCTGCAGGCGGCAACGCATCTGACGGATTCCCTGAAAGCAAACGGCGTGGAGATGGTGCGCTTTAAGACCGGAACACCGGCGCGTATCGACAAGCGGAGCATCGACTTCTCCAAGATGGAAGAGCAGTTCGGCGATGAGCGGGTTGTGCCGTTCTCGTTCTCGACCGATTCGGAGAGTGTACAGATCGATCAGGAATCCTGCTGGCTGACGTATACGAACGAGGAGACGCACAAAATCATCCGCGAAAATCTCAGCCGGTCGCCGCTTTATTCCGGCATGATCGAGGGAACTGGTCCGCGGTACTGTCCTTCGATTGAGGATAAAGTCGTAAAATTTGCCGATAAAAACCGCCACCAGGTGTTCCTGGAGCCAGAGGGAAGATACACGAATGAGATGTACGTCGGCGGCATGTCGAGTTCACTGCCGGAGGATGTGCAGATTGCGATGTATCACACCGTGCCGGGTCTGGAGCATGCAAAAATTGTGCGGAATGCGTATGCGATCGAGTATGACTGTATCAATCCGAGACAGCTTCTGCCGTCCCTGGAGTTCAAGGCGATCAAAAATCTGTTTTCCGGCGGCCAGTTTAACGGCAGTTCAGGATACGAGGAAGCTGCGGCACAGGGCCTGATCGCGGGCATCAATGCGGCGCTCCGCGTGCAGGGAAAAGAGGAGCTGGTGCTCGACCGTTCCGAGTCGTACATCGGTGTTCTGATCGATGACCTCGTAACGAAAGAGAACCACGAGCCGTACCGAATGATGACGAGCCGCGCGGAATATCGTCTGCTGCTCCGCCAGGACAATGCGGACCTGCGTCTGCGCAAATACGGATACCGCGTGGGACTGATCAGCGAGGAGCAGTATGCGGCGCTGAAACGGAAAGAACAGCAGATCCAGGAAGAGATTGAGCGCGTGGAGAATACGTATGTGGGAACGAGCTCGAATGTCAATGAACTGCTGGCAGAATATGGTTCGACGCTGCTTTCCGGCGGAAGCTCACTTGCAGAGCTGATCCGCCGGCCGGAGCTGAACTATAAAATGCTGGCAGAAGTAGATCCGAAAAGACCAAAGCTGCCGGAGGATGTGCAGGAGCAGGTCAACATCAACATCAAGTATGACGGCTACATCAAGCGCCAGATGAAGCAGGTGGAGCAGTTCAAGAAGATGGAAGAGAAGAAAATCCCGGAGAACATCAATTACGACGAGATCCAGAGCCTGCGCATCGAGGCGAAACAGAAGCTGAACCTGTACCGCCCGATCAACATCGGCCAGGCGTCACGTATTTCGGGCGTTTCCCCGGCGGATATTTCGGTTCTGCTGGTGTATCTGGGACATAAATAAATGACAGATATGCATGCCTGAATTACGTTCTTATGCAGCGAAGCAGCAAGTGCTTTCACGCTGTGTGAATCGTAACAAAAAGTGCAGCGGGCACTTGGAAGAATAGAGTAGAACGGAGAACAACATGAAAGAATACAATCTTGAAGGATTTGAGCGCGGCCTTTTTGAGCTTGGAATCAAACTTTCCGAGGAGCAGAAAACGCAGTTTCTGCAGTATTACGAGCTGCTGGTGGAGTGGAATTCGTTTATGAATCTGACGGCGATTACGGAGTTCGATCAGGTGATTACGAAGCATTTTCTCGACAGTCTGTCGCTGGTGAAGGTCTGTGATGTGGCACAGGCGGGACGCATTCTCGACGTGGGAACGGGAGCCGGTTTTCCGGGAATCCCGCTAAAAATTGCGTTTCCGGAGGTGGAAGTTGTATTGCTGGATTCACTGAATAAGAGGGTGAAATTCCTGAATGAGGTGATCGGACAGCTTGGCCTTTCGAAAATCACAGCGGTTCACGGAAGAGCTGAGGATTTCGCACGCCAGAAGGATTACCGGGAGCAGTTTGATCTCGTGGTATCGCGGGCAGTGGCGAATTTAAGCTCCCTTTCGGAATATTGTCTGCCATATGTGAAGGTGGGAGGACGGTTTGTCTCGTATAAATCGGGCAAATTGAATGAGGAGCTTACTGCGGCCCAAAAAGCGATTCATGTGCTTGGCGGCGAGGCAAAAGAGCCGGTTTATTTCCAGCTTACGGGAACGGAGGATGAGAGATCGTTTGTCTGTATCGAGAAGGGGAAGGCAACGCCGAAAAAGTACCCGAGAAAAGCGGGAACACCGGCGAAGGAGCCGATTCAGTAAAAAATTCAAAGAAAATAAAAGAAGCGCTGCAAAGAACAGAAGAAAAAAGTTCTTTGCAGCGCTTTTTGACGTTCTGAAAACGTTTAGGATGCCATACAGCAGCCCGGAATCAGAAATCCGATATAGCTGATGAGGAACAGTACCAGCCAGATCGTTCCAGGCAGGAGTGTCAGATGGCAGGAGGCGCGCTTCCACTCGGCGGGAAGTTTCGCGGTGAGAGAAGAGTAGCCGTCGTCGATCCAGATCATCAGAGGGACGAGCGCCGGCATCAGGTAGCGGCCCTGAGACTGGTAATCGCTGAAATACGTGTTGTACATGTCCATGAACAGCGTGATCAGGCAGGCGAGGAACAGCATCACAAAGAGGAGAAGCTGCGGCTTTTTGCGGAACCAGTGCGGAACCATGCCGAGGAACAAAAACACTAGGAATCCGAATGCCATCAGGGCGCCGTACAGCAGATAAAGCACCATCGGGAGATGGACGGTCATGTAGGAGAACGAGCCGATGAAGCTGCTGACGGTCGAGAACAGCCAGTTGGAGGTGCGGCCCTCCGGGGTCTGTAAATACGTCTGCTGGAAGCTCCAGCTTTCGGATGCCGGGGTCTGACGATTCTCTGGTTTGTATTCATCGGCTGCGTACAGCGATGCGGATTCATTCGAGGTGCGCATGCCGAGCAGATCGCCGTCGTGGATGACGGCATTGCGGATGAAGAACCAGCCGCCGATCAGGAAGGCGATAACGAAAACAGCCAGCGCTTTGACAAAAATTTCTTTTGCTGGTTTCCGGAAATGAATCATCAGCGCGAAGAACAGCAGAATGCTGCACAGCAGGTACGCGTAGGCGTTATAGTACGACAGCGCGCAGAGTCCGCAGCCTGCTCCCAGGCCGATACAGTCTTTTTTGCAGAATGCGCTTTTCATGCCGCGAATCCAGAAGTAGATGATCAGTGCGACCGTGAAAACGGCGAACGAATCGTTGTTCACATAGCAGGAGAGGAACACAAACTGCGGCAGAAAACCGACGAAAATACCGCCGAGCAGTGCGGATTCGCGCCGTTCAAAGAGCTCTTCGCCGATCAGAAACACAACGATCAGTGTGCCGGTGCCGGAAAGGACGCTGGTGAGGCGGGCGGCAGTTAAAAGAGCCGCTGCACTTTTCGTAAACAGCGATGTAATGGCCATAAACACGGAGCTGATGATCGCGGTCAGATACGGATACAGCGCATAGGAGAATCCCCACAGCGGGTGGCGCACCGCTTCCTCCATGCCGTTCGGCAATGCGTGGTGTGAGACGATGTATTCCGGAATCAGCATCCGCATCGCCTCGTCGGGGGCGTGTTCGGTTTTCAGGAAAATGGAAGTGCCGAAGCAGATGCAGAAAAAGCCGAAAATCAGCATATACTTGGCCCAGTAGTAGTCTTTTTTATTCATAGAGTCTCCTAAAATCTCCAGTCCCGGACGGGAAAAAGTCCGGCGTAATGTTTCGCGGCGGAACAAAAATGGAAAAGCGTCCGTCCGCGGATACGTTATAGTATACATGATTCTTATGGTAAAAGAAATTGATTTTTCGTCGAAAAACAAACAAACTGCTCCATGGCTTCACCGTTTTTTCACAAATTTTCCAGCAAATTATCACATTTTCAGAATAAGATAAAGTGTCTTTAGAAAATGAGAGCATCTCCGGCTCTTTCACCCCCAAGGGCGGGCTGGGACTGCTTTAAGAAACAAGGAGGAAGGAACATTGATAGAGGTTAAAAACCTGGTGAAACGCTATGGCGACCACGTAGCTGTCAACAACCTGAGTTTTACCGTAGAAGAAGGCCAGATCTATGGTTTCCTTGGCCCAAACGGTGCCGGAAAATCAACGACCATGAACATCATCACCGGCTATCTGGCATCTACGGAGGGCGAAGTGCTGATCAACGGGCACAACATCCTGGAGGAGCCGGAGGAGGCAAAAAAATGCATCGGCTATCTGCCGGAGCTGCCGCCGGTCTACACGGATATGACCGTTCTGGAATATCTGAAATTCGTGGCGGAATTAAAGAAAATTCCAAAGGATCAGAGAAAGAAACAGATTCTTGAGGTCATGAATCTGGTGAAGATCACCGATATGCAGAACCGTCTGATCAAGAACCTGTCGAAAGGATACCGTCAGAGAGTCGGACTGGCACAGGCAGTGCTCGGTTATCCGCCGATCATCATTCTCGACGAGCCGACCGTAGGTCTGGACCCGAAGCAGATCATTGAGATCCGCGATCTGATTAAATCACTGGGCAAAAAACATACCGTTATCTTAAGTTCCCATATCCTTTCCGAGGTCAGCGCCGTCTGCGATTACGTCATGATTATCGCAAAGGGACAGCTCGTTGCGAGTGATACCCCGGAAAACTTAAGTAAACTGATGCTTGGATCAAACACGGTTACATGTACCGTTCACGGAACGAGAAAGCAGCTGGTTCCGGCGCTTAATGCGCTCGATGCAAAAGAGATCCAATATGAAAATACGCCGAATGAGGAGCAGATTAAGGTAAAAATTACCACGGAAAAGGATAAGGATATCCGCGAGGAGCTGTTCTATGCACTGGCAAAGGCCAACTGCCCGATCCTCGAGCTGACTTCCTCCTCGATGTCTCTGGAAGACGTCTTCCTGGAGCTGACCGATGATTCCAGAAAGGCTGCAAGAAAGCTGAAAAAAGCAGAGAAAGAACAGCTGAAACAAAAAGAATGTGAAAAAGAATGTGAACCAGAAGCAGACAAAACGGCTGTCGGGGAAACGTCTGAAGAAAAAAGCACAGATGCAGCGGAATCAGCCGCTGAAACAAAACAGGAGGAGGGAGACGCACAATGACGGCGATTTATAAAAAAGAGTTAAAAAGCTATCTGACAAGCATGATCGGATATCTGTTTATGGCGTTTACTCTGGCGCTGTTCGGCCTGTATTTTACGGCCATCAACCTGCAGCAGGGTTACCCGGAGATCGGATACGCGCTGCAGAATTCCGCATTTATTCTGCTGATCGCAGTACCGGTTCTGACAATGCGTGTCCTGTCGGAGGAGCAGAAAAATAAGACGGATCAGCTGCTCCTTACCGCACCGGTAAAAATTTCCGATATTATCCTTGGAAAATATCTGGCACTTCTCACCATTTATGTGATTCCAGTGCTGATTATGTGCCTGTATCCGCTGCTTCTTGGAACCCACGGAACAGTTTCCTACGCTGTATCCTACACTTCGATCCTTGGCTATTTCCTGCTGGGAGCAGCCTATATTTCGGTCGGTGTGTTCGTTTCCTCCATCACCGAGAGCCAGGTCATCGCAGCCGTTGTCGGCTTTGTGATCCTGTTCCTGTGCTACGTGGAGAGCGGTATCGCAAACTTCTTCCCGGAAGGAGCCGGAAGCTCTTTCTTTGCTTTCTTTATCATCATTGCACTGGTATGCCTCTGGATCGGCAGTATGATTAAAAACCCGATCATTACAGGTGTGATTGCCGTGATCGGCGAAGGCGCGCTGACGACAGTTTACTTCACAAAATCCACCCTTCTCGAGGGAAAAATCCAGGATCTGCTCGGTGTATTCAACATGGCAGGCCATATGGATAACTTTGTGAACGGTATTCTGGACATTGGCGGTGTTGTTTACTACCTGTCCGTGATTGCAATCTGCACTTTCCTTGCAATGCAGTCCCTGCAGAAGAAACGCTGGAATTAGGAGGTGGAGACGATGAGCAGCGAAAAGAAAGAAAAGAAACAGCATAAAATGAATTTCAATATCAAAGAAAAGCTGAAAAAGACGTTCTCCAAAGAACATCTGAAGGAAGTGTTCACCGGCGAGGAGCAGAAAAAACACCTGAAACAGGGCTCTTATTCTTCGATTATGACGGTGATTGTTCTGGCTGTGATTGTGGTTATTAACCTGATTGTGGCGCAGATTCCGACCAGTAAAACACAGATTGACCTGAGTACGCAGAAAATGTATTCCATTACAGATGAGACGAAAACGGCATTAAAGGATCTCGATCAAGACGTTACCCTGTATTATATTGTGCAGAAGGGCAGTGAGGATGACACCATCGAGAAGCTGCTGGAGCACTACGATGAACTTTCGGACCATATCAAAGTAGAGACAAAAGACCCGGATCTGTATCCGAAATTTACGAGTCAGTATACCGATCAGACGGTAGCTGCAAACAGTGTGATTGTCGTATGCGGCGATAAGAGCAAGGTGGTCAGCAACAGTGATATGTGGGAGACTTCCACAAACTATCAGACCTATCAGACACAGACGACCGGCTTTGACGGCGAGGGTCAGATTACCAGCGCCATCACGTATGTGACGAGTGAAAACAACCCGAAGGTTTACTGGGTAACCGGCCACGGCGAGGCTTCTGAGAGCGATCTCTCTACAAACTTTAGTGATGCCGTTAATAAAAACAATGTGGAAATCAGTGATCTTGCCCTGATGACAGACGATATCCCGGAGGATGCCGAGGAGCTTGTGATTATGTCCCCGACCACCGATTTCTCCGAGGATGAGGCAAATAAAGTCATTACCTACCTGGAAAACGGCGGAAAACTTCTGATGTTCACCAGCTATACCGGAACGGATATGCCAAATCTGGATTCCATACTGGAGAACTACGGCGTGAAACGCTCCAGCGGAATTGTTGTAGAGACCGATTCCCAGCATTATTATCCGCAGATGCCGTATTATCTGCTGCCGAACATTCAGAGTGATGACATTACAACCGAAGTAAAGAGTAATTACATTCTGATGCCGGTTGCACAGGCAATTCAGAAGCTCGATTCTTATCGTGATACCATTACGATCAAGAGCCTTCTGACGACCACCGAGGACGCTTATATTGAAAATGATCCGGAGAACAGCACCTGGTCGAAGAGCGCAGACAGTGAGACGGGCGCATTTGACCTTGGTGTTTCCATCACAGAGACCGTAGATGATAAAGAGACACAGATCATTTATTTCTCGAGTGCATCGATGCTGAGCAGCCAGATTGACCAGGCAATCAGCGGTGCGAACTCGAAGCTGGCAGCGACTGCACTGACCTCCATGTGTGATGTGGAGCAGACCGTTGTTATTCCAAGCAAGAGCACAAGCTATACAAACCTGGTATTTACACAGGGAGCAGTTAACACCTGGTCTATTATTACCATTGCGGGAATTCCGCTGGTACTTGTTGTGATTGGCGTGATGATCTGGATGAAGAGGAGAAAACAGTGATGAAGAAAAAAGGAAAGATGGCGGCCTGCCTGATCCTTTTGGTACTGCTTCTTGCCGTACTGGTGGTGCTGACGAAGAAAAACAGCACCGCCGATGCGGACAGCAGCAGTTCGGATTCTGGTGCAGACGCCGAAAAAGTGGTTGATTTTTCAAAAGATGATGTAACAGCGCTTTCGTTCCAGATCAACGGAGAGACGGTGTCCTTTACGAAAACAGCAGGAGACGATGATACCGATATCTGGACATACGGCCAGGAGGATGGATTCCCTCTGGATGAGGGCAAGATAACGAGCGTTTTAAGCTCTCTTAGCAGCATGACAGCAGAAAGAGTCATTGAAGGCGATGAAATCGATTCTATGGCCGATTTTGGGCTCGAGACGCCGTCTCAGGAGGTTGTAGTGACTGCGGGAGACGAGAAAACGACGATTCATGTCGGAGATAAGAACAGCTCGAGCAGATACTATATTTATCTGAACGATGATACGAGTAAGGTTTATCTGGTAAGCACATCGCTTGGAACGATGTTCCCGTCCGATATGATGGAGTGGGCGACAACGGAATCCATGCCATCTGTGACGGCGGAAAACATTACGAAGCTGCAGGTGGAGGGTGAGAACGGATATACGCTGACAAAAGAAGTAAGCGCTGCTGATTCGGCACTTCAGACGGATGAATGGCAGGTTGTGGACGCAGATGGAGCGGCACATGGCGGTGATGCGGATTCGATCGGCACCATGACAAGTGCAGTGGCATCTCTTAGCTTTGGAGATCTTGTTACGTACAACGCATCGGATCTTTCCCAGTACGGACTGGATCAGCCAAAGACGACGATCCGCGTGCATTACACGGAAGAGCAGGAGGTTGAGGCTGACGATACAACAACGGCAGATACTTCTTCGGATTCCACAACAGATTCTGCATCAAGCGACAGCACTGCAACGAGCTCTTCTTCCGAAACGACAACCGTTACGGTGGAGAAAGATCTGGTATTGTATGTCGGCAATGCAAATGAGGACGGCGGTTCTTATTACGTGAAGCTGGACGGCTCGAATGAAGTTCATCTGATGACGGCTTCGAATGTTGAAACCTTCACCGGAAAGAAGGCATCTGATTTCTGGAACATGTATATCGGCATGGAAAATGTATCGGATCTGACGAGCCTTGATATTACGTATAACGGCGAGACGAAGACGTATGTACGCCATGTGGAAGAGAAAAAGGATGACGACAGCGATTCCACAACACAGGAAATCAGTTACATCTGCGGCGATGAAACGATTGATAAATCAACGTTTACCACATTCTATTCTTCACTCATTGGCCAGAAGGCGCAGACGAAGGATGAGAGCCTCGTACAGGCCAAGGATGCCGAGTTTACCGCAGTCTTCCATATGACAGACGGCGACCTGACATTTGCTTACAGCCCGTATGATTCGAGCTTCTATTACACGGTAGATGAGGACGGAGTTCCGTCACTCGTGAATAAAAATAACGTGAAGACCATGCTGGAAAATTACGAGACACTGCTTGCGGCAAAGACGGAGGATGACAGTTCTTCGGATACGGCGGAGTAAAGAGTCATTAAAGGCTGGTTAAAATTGAAAACGGAGGATTTACTGACATAGAAATATCAGTAAATCCTCCGCTTTTTTGTCT
>OGQI01001835.1_pt1 | contig 13674 bp, 9 predicted proteins | sample 1553171 | NCBI WGS metagenome assembly OGQI01 (sample SAMEA2579988, study PRJEB22360) | human gut metagenome | biome: human gut; feature: human-associated habitat; material: faeces | place: Denmark | collected 2008/2010
GATGCTCGGTCTCGATCCCCGCACGCAGAACGCCGTCATAAACTATATGCGCGAGTACGTGCAGACGGGCAAAACCATTTTGTTTTCGTCGCACAATCTCGACGTCGTGGAAAGGGTTTGCGACAGGGTGATTATAATTGCCGCGGGCGAACTCAAAAAAATCATCGTCACCGGAAAGGACAAATTCGACGGCGACGAACTTATCGAAAAGTATTACGATACTAATAAGGAAGACTGATGCTGGGCGTACTTCTGAAAAAACAGATGACCGAAAAGTTGTCTTATTTCAAGCGTGACAAAAAACGCATCGATATCGTCGGCGCGTTGCTTACGCTTGTGATGACGGCGTTTATTATGTACGTCGTTATCGAGGTGTTCGGCGCGTTTGTCGCGAAATATACCGAAATCAGGCTCAACGGCGTACGCGACGTGCGCGCGCGGCAATATGAAATAATGACGTTCGTGTATGAATTCGTTTTCGTGGTCGACGTTATCGGCGGCGTCGTAGCAATAAACCGCGCGATTTTTGAAAGCGACGACAGAATGATTATCCAGACTCTTCCCGTAAAGGCGTCAGACGTACTGTACTCAAAAATCATTTTCATTTACGCAAAACAGGTGTTGTCGGCGTTTGTGATTCTCGTGCCGTTCGTGGCGGTGTTCGCAAGCGTGACGAAGCAGGGCGCGGGATACGTGATCCTCGGGCTGCTTGCGGCGTTTATTATTCCCGTTATGTCGCTTTCGGTGTCGAGCGTGCTTGCGATGCCGTATTATTACGTCAAAAAGTTTTTCTCGTCGAAGTATGTTTGCCTGCTTGTGATAGTAACGCTGGTGCTTTTTGCGCTGTTTTATTGCTATGCGACGGTGCTCGACTTCTTAAAAACCCTTATGTCAACGGGCGAAATCAAGTTTTTCTTTTCCGAAAAGACGATGACAACGATAATTTCGGTGACGAAAAACCTTGTCCCCGCAAACTTTATCGCGGCGTTCACACTGAAAACGGACGTCTGGAAAAACCTGGGGATAATCGTGGCGATAACCGTCGCGACGGGCGCAATCGGCATTCTCATAACGTCGCTTTTGTACAACAAGGCGATGAAAACGCGCGCGACGGCGGGCGCAATAATGATTTTTGCAAAAAAATCCGCGGCAAGAAAACTCCCGCCGTTTTTAAGTCTTTTGAAAAAGGAATTCAATCTCGTGCTGTTCACGCCCGATTACGCAGTGCAGTACTTCACGGTGGCGGCGATAATGCCGCTTATGGTATATTTTTGTATGGGCATTGGCAAAAACTTCCTGACGTCGCTCGTTTTCGTTCAGAGCGATTTCGAGCTGGCGATTTTGCTCACGGTGCTTTTCGGCGCGCTTACGAACACGTTCTGCGCGACGAACGTCAGCCGCGACGGGAAATCGTTTTATGTCGAAAAGACGTTGCCGCTTTCGATAAACGAGATTATGGGCGCGAAAATCGCACTCAGTTTTGCGGTGGCGGTCATATCCGTCGGCATTGCGGCGACGGTGCTTCTTGCAAAGAAATACGTGTCGACGGGCGAAGGCGTATTCGTGTTTTTCGTCGGCGCGATGATGGCGTTGTCGCAGATACTGTACGCCACAAGAAAGGATTTGAACAGTCCGCAGTTTTCGCTGGAAGAAGACAACGTCGTGAGGGAAAGCAACAACAACGTGTCGATAATCGTCGTGCTGGGGCTTGTGTCCGCGATGATTCTTGGCGGAATACCCCTTTTCGTCAACGTATTGTCGAACGTCAGGGGCAAAGATATGCGCTGGTTTACTTACGTTTTCGTGAGCGTGTGCGCGGCGGCGGAGTTTGTCGGCTCGCTTTTATATTACCTTATCGGGATTAAAGCCCGCTTTGACAGGGTAACGGAGGGGGATTGATATGAAAAAGAAAATAATCGCGCTTATAATGATAATACCGATTGTGTTTCTGATCGCGCTGTTCTCCGTGGGAAAAGCGGCGGGCGTTTACGCGGACATTCCCGTGACGGGCATACAAATCACGACGCAGAACGAAGACGGGTTTATCGACGTGGACGTTGCCGATTACGACCCCATCGCGTTTTTGGCGCAGGTGCAGCCCGTCAACGCAAGGAATCAGAAATATTCGTTTGAAATATCGGGCGTCGGCGGCGACGAAGCCCCCGACGGATTTGAAATAATCGACGGAAAACTTCATATAGATAACGTAGGAAAGGTGAAAATCACGGCGATTTCCGCCGAAAAAGGATTTAAGGACAGCGTCATAGTTTCCGCATATTCCACGAAAGTGTTAAGAATTTATCCCAAAGTCAACGGTGATGAAATCACGAGCGACGTAGTTTCGATAGACGGCGGCGAAAATGTCTTTTCCGCAGAACTGTACCCCGAAAACCTTTCGGGCGAAACAAGGATATTTGAAGAAATCGGCGGCAATCACATTCTGAAACTCAACGCCGTCACGGGCGTGGCGCAGGCGCTGTTTTCGGGCGAGACGCAGGTTAGAATTACTTGTCCCGAAGGACGAGAAGGGCTTGAAAAGGTTTTGACCGTCAAGGTCAACGTCGGTACCGACAGCACGGGCTTTGCGGTCAACGGAAAAAGCAGCGGCGCGAAAGTCACCGTGAAAAACAAAGCGACAACGGCAAAACTTTTCGTCGAAAGCAAAAACGACTCCCTTGAAATATCCGACCTTACTTTGCCCGAAGGAGTCACGGCAAGCGGAATCGAAAGGATTTCCAAAAACAAATTCGTATTGACCTTGTCTTTTGACAAAGAATTTTCGGACGAAGAAATTTCGGGAAAGGTCGGCGCAACGGACTTCTCTTTGGAGTTTACCGAATATAACCTTGACGTGCGTACGTCGTATTATGACGGCGAAGGCGACGAAATCAAACAAAAAAACAACACGAAAGTTACCTACGTCGCATATTCCGAAAGCGATGACGACGCGGACGTGAAATTTGAAATAATCGACGGCGCAGACGTAATAACCCTTGAACAACACGGGCAGTTTGCAAATATTACCGCAACGAAAAGGGGCTTTGCCAAAATCAAAATCACTGTCGAGCACGACGGAAAAGTCATCAAAGAAATCGAAAAGACAATCCGCGTCGTGCCCAACGTGTATTCGATGGAGTTTGCGGACAGCGCGAAAGAGTACGGAATCGAAAACATACTGACAATCGGCGGCAAAAAACCCAACGGAAGACCGGACACGAGGACGATTTTCGTAAGGGTTGTCACGGAAGCGGGCTCCGAAACGTTCACGGACGAATTTATGAACGTCGCGTTTTCCGACGATAATTCGCTCTTTTCCTGCAAGGCGCAACCGGCGACGAACGCCGACGCGGTTTCTGCGGAAATCAGGGCGACGGGCACGGGGCTTACCACGCTTAATGCGGAACTTAAAAATTATAACCAATACTTCGGCACGAACATCTGCGCGAAAATCAGACTTCGCGCGGTCAAAGACGGCAGAAACGTCGGCAATTACGAGGAACTGAAAACGGTGACCGAAGCCGGGCATATCGTCGTGCTGACAAGCGACGTGATGCTGGGTGTCAAAAACGACGGCACGGCTATGACCGAAGACGAACTCAAAAAAGACGTCAAAAAATTCACAACCACGTACGACAAAACGTATCTTGATAACATCGGCGAAAACGACGAAAACAAGAAAGTTCAATATCTTATCGAGTTCAAAAACCACGTTTACGGCAACGGTTTTGAAATCAACGCCGACAAGTTCACGCAGTGCAAGGACGCGACGGGGATTCCGAAAATTTTCAAAGGGCCTTTGAATTTCGTCGCGATATCGTCCGCAAGCGTCAAGGGACAGGACAACATTTCTTTCCTTGTAAGGACGGACAACGTGCTTATAAACAACGTCGTCTTAAAAGGTTGCAGCGACGATAGCCTTCTTGAAGAAGACGGACAGTTCAACTTGTCGAAACTCAACTACGTCGGCACGACGCTTGAAATCGCAAAAAGCGCAAAACTGTTGAACAGTCGCGTCTCGAACGGGCGCACCGTCGTCAGAATTTTTGCGGGCGGATCCACAATGGGAAGCCCCGTTGTTGAAGTCGAAGCGGCGTTTAACGTGCAAGATGAGAAAATAAACGTGCATATTGAAAGTTGCGTGCTTTCAAACGCGCGCGAATTCATATTGAAAATCGGCAGCAACCGCGCGCTGAAACAGACAAACGAAGTGCAAAGAAAACTCCGTAAAGAAAAAGACAACGAATATTATTCGCCTTACGACGAGAGCAACAAGACGGACAAATACTTTAACGACAATTATCTTATCAACGACGTTACGCTTAAAAACTCGGTGCTCGAAACGTCGGGGTTGTTCTCGGTCGGTATGGAAACGCACTTTTCGGGCGAATTCTTGTTAGGCGGCACGATAACGACGTGGGAAGGATGCGCTGCGACTTCGTATGCGTCGGCGCTTCGCATTGTCGGCGACGTAAAGATGCTTGACTGGAAAAACCTTTCAAACGTCGACAGCAGCACGCTTATCGAAGTTACCGGCGATGCAAATCCGTGGCTTTCGATGAACGTTGCGGAAATGATGAAAGAAGTCGCAAAGGTAAAGTCGGAATGCCGCGATATAATCCTGAACGTCGGCGGGACGGAATACGTCCATGGCGGCATTGCGTTTTACGGCGGCGGATATAACTATTCGTACCTTGACCTGACGGAAGCGAACGACGAAACAAAGCAGTTCGGCGTGTACGACGTCAATATCTCGGTGCTTGAAAACAGTAAGGACGAGAATATCCGAAATCAGGGCAAAATGTTGCCACAGGCTGCGGGCGCGGGCGATTTCAGATTTTACCTTTATAATAATAAATCGAGCAGAAACCTGTCATGGCAGGAAAGCATAAAAAACCAAGGAAACCAAGGGATGAAAATTCATCCCGTGGTAGCGGAGGATATTGAATGAGCAAAAAAGGATTAAAAACAATGCTCGTGTGTATCGTGCTCTTAATAGGGCTTGTTACGCTGTTTGCATGCAACAAAAGCAACGTGGCTGACAAAGACGGACAAACGAAAGTGATTGTGAAAATCCAAGACGAAGACGGCAGCATTTACAAGGAAAACGTTGTGTTTTCCGACTTATTCACGCTCAGTCTTCAAAAAGAAGGATACACCGGAAGGCTGTATCGCGACGCGGACTTTTTGAAGCCGCTTACAAAGGATTCCAAAGTCAAAAACGGCGATACGGTTTACGTCAAATGGACGATCAATAAATACACCGTAACGTTTATGGACGGCGAAAAGGTGCTTGAAACCTTTACAAACGTCACGCACGGCGATACCGTAACCGCGCCCGAAGTCCCCAAAAAGGACGGCAAGACTTTTAAAGAGTGGGACAAAGATTTTTCAAAGGTCACAAGCGACCTTACAATAAACGCGGTGTACGACGTCGACACGTTCACGGTGACGTTTAAGGACGGCGAAAAGGTGCTTGAAACCCAAACGGTGGAATACGAAGCCGCCGCGACCGCGCCCGATACCGCTAGGCTTTCGCCGCCCGAAGGCATGCATTTTGCAAAATGGGACAAAGACTTTTCAAAGGTGACGGAAGACATTGAAGTTTCCGCCGTGTACGAGATTAACTTTTATACGGTTATTTTCAGAAACGGTGAAACGACACTTAAAATCGAAAAAGTGAAACACGGCGATTCCGCAACCCCGCCGAACAACCCGCCTGATACCCCAACCGCAAAGTTCGTCGGATGGGACGAATCGTTCGACAACGTCACAAGCGACCTTATCGTCAACGCAAAGTTGGAAAAACGAAAGTACACACTGACGTTTATTAACTTTGACGGCACGACGGTTTACACGGCGGCGGTCGAGTACGGCGCGCCCATCGTCAGCCATTTTGAAACGGCAGACAACGACGTGGCGTACGACGATACAATTCTTGATTACGTCGGCTGGTACGATAAATCCGACACGGAAAAGACGATCATCGACGATTTTTCGGAGTTGACAATGCCGACGCACGACCTTACGTATGCGCTGAAATTAAGGCTTATGGATTCCGCAATCGGCGAATTCACGGTTAATACCCCCGCGGACTTCACGTTTACGGAAAGCAGCACCGCCGAATTTAGTGTAATGCCGAACGAGGGCACCACTGTGTACGCGGGCGTTACTTATAAGTATATATGGACAATAAATAAGGATAACGTTTTTTATAAGACGGAAGAAACAACCGAATCGTCGCTCACCCTTCAAAACCTTGCGGCGGGCGAATATCTGGCAAACGTCAAAATCGTCGCGTCAATGAAAAATTGCGGCACTGTCGAAGAAGACTTTACGGCAGACGAAACGCTTATCGTATCCCGCGCGGACATTTCGGGCATTACGGTAACGGGCGTCACAATGACGTACGGCGATAAAACCGCCAAAATCGGAATAAGCGGACTTCTTGCGGACGACGTCGTAACATACGGCACCGACGGCACAACATTCCCGCTTCAAAACGTCGATTTGTCGGCACTCGACTGCGGCGAACACGATTACTATGTAAGAGTTGAAAGGGGCGACAACTACAACCCGTACACGTCGGGAAAAATCACGGTAAAGATAAATAAAGCGACAGTTTCCGCCACCATTACTCCAAAGAGCGACAAGTTGACATACGGCGATAATTTGCCGAGCCTTACCGCAACCATAAACGGCGAAACGTACACGATTGAAAGCGGCAAATACGAATTGCACCTGGGCATGACCTCGATAACGGGCAACGTTGCAAATAACATCGGCACGTATAATATCGAGAACGTGGACATTTCGGTCTTACGCACAAAGTATCCCGACAAAAACTATGAAATTAAAGTTGAAACCAAAGGCACGATTACGATTAACGAAGCGAAGCTCACGGTAACCGTTTCGCTGGACAAAACCGAACTCACGTACGGCGAAGCTTTGCCAATAATAACTTATAAATTCGATGGGTTGAAACTTTCGGATACGGAAGAAAACTTCACGATTACCAAAACGGAATTTGCAGAAAAACTCGACGTGGGTACGTATACGGCGTCCGTAACCCTTTCGGGCGAAAAGACGAAGTTTTACAATATCACCGTGAACACGGTCGAATTCAAGGTCAATAAAAAACCGGCGACAATCACGATAAACAAAGTTGACGATATCGAATACGGCGATAAAGTGCCCGATTTGTCGGCAAAGGTTGAAGTTAAAGGCGTGCTTGACGGCGACAGCCTTTCATACACGCTTAACCCCAACTATGAGGTCGGCAATAAACCCGGCGATTATACCGCAAGCGTCGTTTTTGACGAAAACGCCGAAGCAAACAAAAACTATGCAATCACCGCAACTGGCAGAACGTTCACCGTCGGCAAAAAGAAGCTTACGATAAAACTCAATAAAACGCCGACAGTTGCGGTCGGGAAAACATACAAGGTCGATGCGGAACACCTGGAAAAAATCGGACTTGTTGCGGGCGACACCGTCACGGAATACGTCACGATAACAAAGGACGTCGCAGGCACATATTACGCAGACGATTTCGACAAATTCATTAGCGTTAAAAACGCCAAGGGAGAAGACGTTACTACCGCATGTTACAAAATTTCGTACGAAATGAGCGTTACGTTTGTAGAGGTCGGCAAATTCGCAATAGATTTCGCGGACGTTACGCTGACGTACGACGGGCAGCCGCACAGCGTTAAGGTCACAAAGACCGACGCAACCAAAAACTACACGATAACGTACGGCGAAAGTGCAGAAAACTGCAATCTCGAAGAATCACCCAAGTATACAAACGCAGGCGCATACCCGATATATTTTAAGGTTGTCGACAACGAAACCCAAGCGGAGCATGTCGGAAGCGTTACGCTTACGATAAACAAGAAAGCGGTCACCGTAAAGGTTAAAGACGTCACGATAACTTACGGCGGAACCCCCAAGTTTGAGTACACCGTCTCGGGGCTTATTGACCCCGACAAACTTTCGGGCAAAGCGGTTTACAGCGGCGCAGGCACGGATGCGGGCGATTACGTAATTTCCGTTTCGGGACTTACCGCAAGCGATAACTATAACGTGTCTTTCGTCCCCGGCAAACTCACGATAAACAAAAAGACTGCCGAAGTCGCCTGGACTATTGCGGAAAGTTACGTTTACGACGACGGACAGACTTTGCCCACGGCAACGTACGACGGCAAAACCGCAAGCCTTATATTCACAAAAGACGGTACGGTATGCGATTTCAAAAACGCGGGCACTTATACGGTAACCATTAAGGAAGACAAAAACTATACCCTTTCGGGCGAAACTACAAAAACAATCGTTATCGAAAAAGCAACGTATACGTCTGTTACCGCGCATGAAGCGCTTTCCGGCATATACGATCCCAACAAAACGCTTGGAAATTACACGCTCGCAGAAGGATTTACCTGGGCTGACGCGAACGAAACCCCCGATTGCACAAAGACGGAGTACGCGGCGAAGTACAATATGGACTCCGACAACTACGAAGATTTTGCAACGACGGTAACGCTCGTTCTTCAAAAGGCGACGGTAGCGCTCGCACAAAACCTTTTCGAGTTTAACTTTGACGGCGCGTCGCACGAAATCGGCACGACCGTGAAGTACAATAACATCGAAGTAACGGAGCCTTACACCCTGACGTTTGAAAAGAATATGTTTTCCGATGCCGGCACGCACAAAACGACCGCGACGCTTACGGCGGACAACTTCGCTTTGTCCGACAACGTCGTTTACGTAAAGGTCAAAGGCGTGAAAGTCGGCAACAACTATTACACAATCGAAGACGCACTTGACGTCGCGACAAGCGGACAAATGATTTTCGTCTTGAACGACACGGCGTTTGCTTCGCAAGAGATTGCAGGCGTGCTTTACAACGACGTAAAATTCAAAACCGTCAAAACGGGCGTAACGCTGCTTCTGCCGTTTAACGAGAACGACACAGTCGGTCATATCGGCGCGGGCGACAAGAGAAGTGCCAACTACAAGGCAACCGCCGCGCTTACGGGAAATGCGAAACTTTATAAGACGCTCGTTATCCCCGAAGGCATTGAAGTTATCGTCAACGGAAAACTTGTTGTCGGCGCGCAAACGGGAACAACAGCTGCGGGCGGAGTGCAAAACGGAATAAGGGGCAACTATTGCGAAATAAGTTTAGGCGGCACCATAACGCTCAACAACGCAACGCTTGAAGTGTACGGATATATCAAAGGAAATGGCGAAATTACCGCAAACAACACGACCGTGATTGAAAATCTGTGTATTACAGGTTGGCTGGGCGGTTCCGAATCGGCAGGCAGATACATCGGCGACGGAAAATTATTGACTTCTTCAACAAACGTCAAAAATCCTGTGCAATTTCCGTTCAGTCATTATGAATTACGCAGTGTACAATTATCAATTACTTTGCACAAAGGTTCAAAACATCAAGGCTATGCAAAAATAGCAACGGGTGATTCGCTCGGAGGACTTATTGCTGCACAAATAAACGAAGCGTGGCTCACGTTCGTGTCTTCTGACAGTAACGAGTCATCGGGACTTGTCAGAATGAAGAGTTCTGACGCAAAAGTTGTAAAAACGTTCAAAGGCGGCAGAGTAGGTATCGAAACGTATGGCTCGGCGGAAGACGGATATACCTCGGTTACGTTAGAAGTAGGGGTAACAATAAGTATGACTTCTGAAAAGGTATTTTTCCCGATTTGCGGGAAAACCGATATTGTCATAAAATCTGGCACGTTCACTCAAAAATATAAGTACAAGTTGATGCCCGGTTCAAGCCTTACGATAGAAAACGGCGCAACTCTTAATCAAAACGGAAGTATAGTTGTGTATACCGGAGATTTCAAGGATGTCACCGATACGCATTATCCGTCAGGATTAGGCGATGCAAAATTCACCGTTGACGGCACGTTAAACATAAACGGAGCATTCGGTGGAAAAGTATTGTCGACAACGGCAGGGAAAGTTGTTGTCGGCGCAAATGCTACAATAACGGACGTTTATTCGCCGGAAGGGAAAGGAGGCGTAAGCAAATTAACTACGAGCTACACACCGCTTGATAAGACGATGACAACCAAATCGCTGGTGTTTGTAAATGCGGACAACTCGACGGTTGCGGCGGAGACAAACAAAACCTATAATTACAACAACGGAACGTGGCAATAACCGCGCCCCATCTCAAAAAACAAAGTATGCGTCCGAAAGGGCGCATATTTCTTTGAAAATCGCTTGCAACTTTTCCCCCGCGGTGATAATATATCGTGAGAAAATTCAAGGTGAACCAATGAAAAAGCCGCTTAAAAAAATCCCGAAGACTGCGGAACTTATGTGGGTGCTGGGCATATTCCTTGTCGCGCTTGGCGTGACGATGAGCAAGAAAGCCGACCTCGGAGTTTCGATGATTGCCGCGCCGACGTTTATCGTGTACGAAGCGATAAGACCGTTGTGGGCAGTGTCGGTGGGCACGGTCGAATATCTTGTGCAGGGCGCGATTCTCCTTATAATGTGCGCCGTCGTGCAACGGGTGAACTGGCGATACCTGCTGGCGTTTGCGGTGGCGGTGATATACGGCTACGTGATGGACATGTGGATGTTGATTTTCAAAAACGTCGTGCTCACAGAAGCGTACTTAAAATGGATTATGCTTATCGCGGGCGACGTGATGACGGCGGCGGGGCGTGCTTTTTCAGGACGTATATGCCGCTTCAGGTGCACGAACTTTTCGTTGCGGAACTGTCCGACAGATATTCCCTGAAAATAAACAGGGTGAAACTTGTTTTCGACTTATCTTTTCTGGTGCTGTCCGTGGTGCTTGCTCTTACGATATTCAGGGACGCGAATACCTTTGACTGGAAAAATATCGCATCGACAAGTTATCATAGCCTGGGGCTTGGGACGATTGTCACGACGTTGATAAACGCCCCGATAATCGCGGTAATCGGGAAAGGGCTTGACAAAGTTTTCGACTACACCCCGCTTTTCCCTAAACTTGAAAAGCTGATAGGCCGCAAAAAGAAAACGGACGCGCCGACCGAAACGGAACAAAATACCCCAAAAAACGAACAAAACACGCCATCGGACGAACAAGCCGCAAACGAACAAACCGCAAACGACAAAAAAACAACCAAATAACAAACAACTGTCAAAATGACACTCTTGCTATATAAAAAACAAGCCGCAGGGGACTTAACAAAGTTAAGAAATGTTTTTAGCAACATAGTAAAGTTATTTAGATTAGTTTTGATTGATAACAAAATTCCGCTTAAAACAATAATAGTAATCGACGATTGATTCAATCCGGCGTGTTTATTCGGTAAACAAATCAAATTAAAAGATTTTACAACAACGCAAAATAAAAACTTGTGAACAAAACTCTATCATAAAAATGTTATCCAATTAAACAACAATAAACTTACGTTCGATTTGTGAGATTTTACGTTTATGCAGTGCACAAATTAAATTAAAAAACTTTGCATTATATTCAAACACAAATTATTTATCCTGACATTACTCATTATCAACCAATCTTATAAATAATGTTTGCACAACAATATGCAAGAGTGTCCTAATGACAGTCGGATAAAAATCCCCCGAGAACGGCGAGAATTAGATGTCTTTAAGCCCCACAAGTACACAGTATCTTGTGGGGGCCCCGTGACGTTTCTTGACAAGTTCGTACACTGGCGCGTACTTGTCGTACGTAACCGAGTAAGGTTTTGTCAAAAACTCGAAAAGGCGCTAATTCTTGCCGTTTTCATCTTGACGTTTGTTTTCTATGATATTCAAAACTACGGTTATCGACGGCACGATTACCGCAAACAGGCAAAGTTCGACAACGGTATTGATTGCAACCACGCTTGACAAAAGCCACTTAAAATTTATGACAAGTCCGTCGTAGTTTTTGCCGTGCGCGAATGCCAGAAACATTGAAAGGAACAATATCGTGTTGGTGATAACGCCGCAAATCGTTGAAAAACAGCCGATTGCAAAGTTCACGGCGCGTTTTTGTTTTTCGGTGCGCGGTTTTGTCGATTTCGCCGCCGCCTTGCTCAGCCCTTTGTATACGAGCGCGCAGACGGTGCCGCACAATATGCGCGGAAGCACCGATACGAGCGGGTTTATCGCAACCGCGTACATGGGAATACTGCCCGAATAAATAAGCGCGATAAACAAACTTACAAGCCCGAATACGCCGCCCGAGATCGCGCCGAATTTCACGCCGTAAACCTGTCCGCAGACGAAGACGGGAATAAGCCCCAGCGCAAAACTTATCGGCAGCCCGAATTTTTGTATGATTTCCGCAAGAGCCTGCAACACGACGACAAGGGCAAGCGTTATCCCAAGCGTCGCGATTTCTTTGTTTTTCTTGTGATTTTCAACGTTGTTCATAAACGTTATTATACAAATATTTTCAAAAATGAAAAGCAAAAGCGCTTACAATTTATTCAAACGTCGATGTGGAGTTCAACAAAAACGCTTTCAGCTTCTCGGTTTTGGGATTGTCGAAGATTTCGTCGGGCGTGCCGTATTCGGCGACTTCGCCGTCCGCCATAAACACGACGCGGTCGGCAACCTTTCTTGCAAAGTCCATTTCGTGCGTTACGATAATCATTGTACTGTCGCCTTTAAGCCCCTTTATGACTTTCAGGACTTCGCCCGTAAGTTCGGGATCGAGCGCGGACGTCGGCTCGTCAAAGCACAAGATATCGGGGGAGAGCGCAAGGGCTCTTGCGATTGCGACGCGCTGTTGTTGTCCGCCCGAAAGTTCGCAAGGATATGCCGCGCATCTGTCCAGAAGCCCGACCTTTGAAAGAGTCTCTTTCGCGCGGGCGTCGATTGCCGAAAACTCGGCTTCTTTAAGTTGCTTTTTTTGCAAACTCAACGCTTTACCGCGCACTTTTTGCTGTTTTAACTCCTTAATTTGCTGCTTTATCTTGTCTTTTGCCAGTAGTTCCGCAGATATTTTCACGTTCTTCAAAACGTTCATATGCGGGAACAAATTGAACTGCTGGAACACAAGTCCGAAGTGCAGCCGTTTTTTCCGAAGGTCGTTGTATTTTTCGTTTTTGTCGCTTGCGCCGTCGAAAAGAGTTTCGCCGTCAACGATAATTTGTCCGTCGTCGGCGGTCTCCAAAAAGTTCAAGCACCGAAGAAGCGTCGTCTTTCCGCTGCCCGAGGAGCCGATAATCACCACGACTTCGCCTTTGTCCATTTCAAAATTTATGCCTTTCAGCACTTCCTGCGCGCCGAACGATTTTTTCAAATTTATAACTTCCAGAATTGCCATTTTTTATACCTTATAATAGTCCAGCTTCTTTTCGATGTAGCGGAAAAGAAGAGTGAGCAGTCCGCTGAATACGAGATAAAATACGCCCGCATAGAAAAGCGGCCACAACACGACGTAATTGTTGACGATTTGCTCGCTGAATTTGATGAGTTCCACAACGCCGATGACGCGCGCAAGTGACGTGTCCTTGACAAGCGTGATTATTTCGTTGGACATCGGGGGCATAATGCGCTTCACGACCTGCGGCAGGGTTACGTAAAAGAATGCCTGCGATTTCTTCATGCCTAAGACCGCCGCCGCTTCCGTTTGTCCGCGCGGTATCGACTGGATCCCGCCGCGATAAATTTCCGAAAAGTAGCAGG
>OGQI01001837.1_pt1 | contig 13661 bp, 14 predicted proteins | sample 1553171 | NCBI WGS metagenome assembly OGQI01 (sample SAMEA2579988, study PRJEB22360) | human gut metagenome | biome: human gut; feature: human-associated habitat; material: faeces | place: Denmark | collected 2008/2010
TAACATTTTATATAATTCTAAAAGACCAAGATGTTGGAAACATATTTAATATAATAAAAACAGTAGACTTAAAATTTGTTTTAATTGCAATTATTTTTATGGCAGTTTATCTTATTTTAGAATCAGTTAATTTAGGAAGAACTTTAAAAGCCCTAGGAGAAAAAAGGAATATATTTAAAAATTTTAAATATGCATTAATTGGTTTCTTTTTTAGTGCAATTACACCAGCCGCAAGTGGAGGGCAACCAATGCAAATATATTACATGCACAAAGACAAAATATCTGTTGCAAATTCTACGCTAGCTTTACTTGTAAATTTATGCAGTTTTCAAATAATAACACTTACATTTGCATTTATTAGTGTATTTTTAAATACAAGTCATTTGAATAGTGGGCTAGTTTGTTTTTTTATAATTGGTGTTAGTTTAAATATGTCAGCACTAGCATTATTACTTATAGGAATATTTTCAAAAAAATTATCTGCAGCATTAATTAGATTTGCAGAAAAAATTTTAAAAAAATTAAAAATAAAAAATCTAGAAAACAAGGTAGAGAAACTTGAAAGTGAACTTACAAAATATCATGGAAGTGCTAAATATTTTAAAGAACATAGAATATTAATGTTAAAAACATTAGTAACAACATTTATACAGGTTTTATTTTATTATAGTATAACATATTTAATTTATTGTGCATTTGGTTTAAATGGGTATAATGCATTTCAATTAATAACTCTACAATCTGTATTATATGCAACAGTTTCTGGAATTCCATCACCAGGTGCAGTTGGGGTAACAGAAGGTGGATTTTTATCATTATTTAATGGAGTATTTCCAAATGAAATAATTAGTAGTGCAATGTTATTAAATAGAGGAGTAAGTTTTTATTTGTATGTATTATTAAGTGGAATATTTGTATCTGTAATTTCAATAAAGACTAAAAAGGAGACTAAAAAAGATGTTTAATAAAGATATAAAATTTAAATATCCATGGAGACCATACCAACAAAAAGTATTAAATCAAGTAGAAAAATATATAGAAGATAAAAAAGTTCATATTGTTGCAGCACCAGGATCTGGTAAGACAATATTAGGACTAGAACTTGCAAGGTATTTAAAAAATCCAGTAATTATTTTTGCGCCAACAGTAACTATAAAAAATCAATGGGTAGATAGATTTGTATCATCATTTACAAATTATGAAAAAATACCTGATTGGATAAGTACAAATATTTATGATTTAAAATTTTTTAATGTTGTTACATATCAAGCACTTCATTATGCATATAAAAAGAAAAAAGTAAAAGATGAGAATGAAGAAACAGATGATATTATAGAAGAGGAAAAAATAGAAATAACAACAGAAAATATAAAAAATTATGATATAGTTCAGGAACTAAAGAATAAAGGAATATCAACAATAGTTTTAGATGAAGCACATCATTTGAAAAGTCAATGGTGGGATAGCCTAAAAAAAGTGGTAGAACAATTAGAAAATTCTAAAATTATTGCATTAACAGCAACACCTCCATATGATAGTGAATTTTCAGAATGGAAAAAATATGTATCATTATGTGGCGAAATAGATGCAGAAATAACAGTTCCAGAACTTGTAAAAGCAAAAAATCTGTGTCCACATCAAGATTATATTTATTTTAATGAACCAACAAATGAAGAATTAGATCAAATTAATCAATATAGTGAAAAATTAAAAAATATAATTGAGGAAATAAAACAGAACGATAATTTTACAGAAGCAATAAAAAATCACAAATATATTTTATCACCATATGATTATCAAGAAGAATTACTTAATAATGTTGAATATTATAGTAGTATGATTATTTATTTAAATAGCAAAAGTATAAAAATAAATAAAGATAATTTGGAAATATTAGGAGACATAACAAAAATACCTGCTTTGAATAATAATTGGTTAGAAATTTTATTAAAAAATGTAATTATAAAAGATAGAAAAAATTATGAAAAATATGAAGAGACAATATCTGATGTAGAGGCTAAATTAAATAAAATAGGTGCAATCGAAAAAGGAAGTCTATCATTTTCAAATAATGAAACAATGCAAAAATATTTTTTAAATAGTATAGGAAAAATAAATAGTATTTGTGAGATTTTAGATATAGAAAAAGAAAACTTAAAAGAAGACTTAAGAATGGTAGTGCTTACAGATTATATTCGAAAAGAATATTTGGAAGATGAAAAAATGGAAATAAATAAATTAGGTGTTATGCCTATATTTATAGAATTAACAAAAAAATTTTCTAATATAAATATGGCAGTTTTAACAGGAAGTATGTTTATTATTCCAAAAGAAAAACAAGAAAATTTATATGGATTGTGTTATGAAAATGGGGTTGATGTAAATAAATTAAAATTTGAACCATTAAAAATAAATGAAAATTATTCAATAGTAAAAGTGCCAGGAGGAATAAGAAATAAAGTAATGTCTTTAATTTCAAAATTATTTTCTGTTGGTCAAATTAAAGTAATAATAGGAACAAAATCATTGCTTGGGGAAGGTTGGGACGAGCCAAGTATAAACACATTAGTGTTAGCAAGTTTTGTTGGATCATTTATGCTTTCTAATCAAATGAGAGGTCGTGCAATAAGAGTAAATAAAAATCAAAATAAAACAGCAAATATATGGCACTTAGTGTGTGTTGCAGATAATGAAAATAATAATGTAGAAAATGCAGACTATGAAATGCTAAAAAGAAGATTTACATCATTTGTTGGATTAAATTATGAAAATAATATAGTTGAAAATGGAATAGAAAGATTAGGGATAAATGATACTAATTTTACAAAAGAGAACATATTAAAATTAAATGAACAAATGAAACAAAAATCACAAAATAGACAAACTATGTTTAATTCATGGCAAAATGCTTTAGAAAAGCAAAATGATGGTATGACAACAAAGGTTCAGCTAGAAGATAGTGAAAAAATAAAAAGTGCATGGTTTATTAATAAGAGGTTAGTAATAATTTGGGCAATATTTTTATTAATATTATTTGCAATTATTTTTAAATTTATAAAAGTACCATTTATATTTAAAGTAGCTGAGATAGGACTTGGAATTTATTTAGGAGTAAAATTATATAAAATATATAAATTTAGCAAATCTGAAAATATGTTAAAAGCGGTAGGAGGAGTTGTCTTAAATTCGTTATATAGATGTAAATATATAAGTACACCAAGGACTAAAATAAAAATTGTAGTTAGAAAAGACAATAAGAAAAATGTTACGTGTGCAATTACTGGTTGTACTTTAAAAGAAAGTAATTTATTTGCAGACTGTTTAGAAGAAGTGTTTACCAAAACAGAAAATCAAAGATATATTATTGCAAAATTAACTAACAATTTAAAAGAAATAAACCAATATTACAATGTGCCAGAAGTATTGTCTATAAAAAAAGAATATGCAGAAATTTTTTCTAAATACTGGGGACAAAAAATTGGAGAACATGATTTAATATATACTAAAACTGCAGATGGTAGAAGAAAACTATTAAAAGCAAGAATGAAAAATATTTCGTATAAAGATAAAATTCTAAAAAAACAAGAGCTTTCTTTTAAATAAAATAAATATAATGTAGGAGAATTTATGAAAATTGGAATAGATTTAGATGGAGTAATATTTGACACAGAAAAAACTTTTAGAGTTTACTCTGAATTGTATGATATGCTTGAATTAAAACAAAATAGTAAAGAAAATAATTATGAATTAAAATTGCAAGACAGGTTTAATTGGTCAGAAGAGCAGATAAATGATTTTTTTAATAAATATTGCAGAAAAATTATGAAAGAAACATCATTTATGCCAGGGGCAAAAGAAGTACTTAAAATGTTAAAAAAAGATGGGCATTCTTTAATAATTATAACTGCCAGAGGAGGATTTGACAAAGAAGTTATTAATATTACTCATGATAGATTAAAAAAGGCCAATATGGATATTTTTGATAAATATTTCTTTGAGGCTAAAGACAAGGCTAAGATATGTCAAGATGAGGGTGTTTTTGTTATGATTGATGATTCTTTAAATATTTGTAAAAGTGTTTCAAGTGAAAAAATTCATTCTATTTATTTAAAAGATGCACCTTCATCTGAAACTAAAGATAGTTTATATCTTAAGACTTTATACAACTGGGGAGAAATATATAGATATTTAAATGAAAATAAAAAAGCTAGTGACAACTAGCTTTTTTTGTTTATGTTATCTAATATTTTTTCATTTTTTTTAAAATCTTTTAGCCAAGTGTTAAGATCTTTTTGTTTTTTAAATATTATAACTTTTTCTTTTGGAATGTCTTTTAGTGCATCTTCAATTATATGCCTTTTTTTCTTGTTATATGTTGCTACATATTTTACAAATTTAAATGTTAATCGTTCTTTGCATCCTGGTATTTCTGGTCTTTCATTATTTTTAGTTTTTAAATATCTTTTAAATATTCCTTTTAATTGCATATATGTTGAGTAGTCTAGCCATATTATTAAGTCTGCTTTGTAGAAGCGGTCTTTAAGAGTTTTATTATAATTGCCATCAATTATCCATTTTTCTTCTAGCGATTTTTGTGTAATTATTTGGTCTCTTTTGTTTTTGTCAACTTCTACCCAATTTGCATTATAGTTTATTGCGTCTAAATGTATAGCAGGTAGATTTAATTCTTTTGATAAAATATTGCATAAAGTACTTTTTCCACTGCCTGATCCTCCAACAATAGAAATTTTATTATACATTTTTATCTATCCTTTCTACTAAATTTCTTATATTTTAGTTTATTTATGATGATTTGTCAATTTTAGGACAGTTATTCACAAGAATATTAAATTTTCATAAAATAATATTAGAGAGTTAGTATAAAAAATAGGAAGGAGATATTCGAAGTGAGCAAAAAAGGCTTAGTAATAACAATAATAACAATATTAATTATACTTGTAAGCGCCTTTTTGGGAATAAAGTATACCCAAGAAGATATAGATAAAATAAGTAATATAGTAGAAAATGTAATAGAAGATAATTGTAGTTCCACAAAAATACCAGAAGCCTATATAGAAGATGAACAAGAACTAGAAAAGCAAGAAGTAGAAGATGAAGGCTTTGAATTACAAGGTGAAATAGCATATAATGGTTCTAGAGAGTTACCTAACATTTTATTGGGACAATATACAGGATTAACATATTATAGCCAAATAGATACTAGATGGAAAAATAAGATGTATTCTAGTGTAGGAAATAGCTCACAAACAATAGGTACAAGTGGTTGTGGACCTACAAGTGCTGCAATGGTTGTATCAAGTATAAAAGGAACAATAAATCCAAGCCAAATGGCAGATTTATTTGTAAAATATGGATTTAGAAGTGCTAACAATGGAACATATTGGAGTGCATTTAGATGGACAGCCGATGTGTTTGATATAAATTATAAAGAAGTTTGTATAATGGAAATAAAGTAGTTGTATATGAGAAAGTTGGGAATTGGAGTAGAATAGGAGAAAATGAATGGGTATGCAGTGACTATTTAACAAATAGTAATTCTATAGAAGCAACTAACAATAATTATGTAAAAAATACAGTTGGGGAATATAGAAAACTAAAATCAACAACAATTCTATATTCTAATTCTGATTTAACCGGAACTAAATATACTTATTTACCAAATACAACAGTAAAAATATTAAAAAATATTAGTTCAACAGTAGATTATGTATATATAAAAGCAACCAATAGGTATGCTTACATTAATATATATGCATATACAGTTTATAACAATGTAGCTTTAAACAATTTAGTTGGAAAAACTAAAGTATTAAAGTCTAATACAAATATATATGCCTATAAAACTATGTCTGGTAAGTTTTATAGCTATTTGCCAAATACACGTGTAAGAGTATTGCAGGATTTGTGTTATATTAATTATATAGAAGTTATAGCTACAAAAAGGCGTGGCTATGTTTATGAAAATGTATATAAATAATATGAGATTGCAAAAATTATCAATGAAAAAATAAGCAAAATAAAATTAATAAAAATATATAAAAAAGTAGAAGAATTTTTCATTTTATGATACTTTATATATTAAATATATAATGGGAAAATAAGGGGAGAAATTTATATGGATATAACAATTAATGTAGAAGATTATAAGTTAAATGTAAGAGCTGCAGGAGTAATAATTCACAATGGTAAAATTTTGGCTCATAAAAATATTAATTCTGATCATTATGCCTTAATTGGAGGAAGAGTTGAAATAGGAGAGAGTTCAGCAAATACAATAAAAAGGGAAATAAAAGAAGAATTAGGAAAAGATGTTGAAATAACAGGTTATATATCAACAATAGAAAATTTTTTTGAAATGAAGGGTTCAAAATATCATGAGATAATGTTTGTGCATAAAATAGAATTTGCAAATGAAGAAGATAAAAAAATAGAATATACTATGAAAAATATTGAAGGAAAAGATTATTTACAATATGAATGGCTAGAGATGGATAAAATTGATGAGTATCCACTATTGCCAAGAGCAGTAAAAGATATTTTAAAAGAAAACAAATTTCCAATACATAAAATTAATAATGATTTAAAATAATTTACAAAGACATGTATAACTTAGGCAAACGAGAGGAAAAAGAAAACATGAGTTTAAAAGAAAGTAATGAAATAACACTAAAAATTAAATGTGAATTAAATGAGTTTTATAAGATAATAGAAGAAAAAGGCTTTAAAATAATAGATGAGTTTTCAATGGATGACACATATTTTGTACCTAAAGAAGTAGATTTGGATAAGACTGATATAAGAGATACTTTATCTAAAGCATTATTAGTGAGAGATATTATAGGCAAGATGTCAAATAAAAGGACAAAACTAATAACATTTAAAATTAAGAACTTTGATGAGGCTGGAAATATATTAAACCAAGAATCTATTAATTGTAATATTTTAGAAATAGAGGATGCTAAAAAATTATTAAAGGTAATAGGCTACAAAGAAATTATGAATATAAAAGAAAATGATGTTGTATACGAAAAAGATGGATTTCAATTAGCGGTTAAGAATATAAAAGATGGAGATAATTTAATAGAAATAGAAACAGAAGAAAATGATGAAATAGATACTATAGAAAAGTTAATTCAAAAAGTTAATAAAATGGGAATACCAGTTTATACAGATGATTATTTTGTGAAAAAAGCGGAAATAGAATTGGAAAAGATTTTAAGGAAAAAAACTAATAAGAATATAGAAAAATATTATGATAATACTGAAAATGAAATGCCTAATTATACTGTTAAAAAATTTATTGAATTAAATGTTGAACCAGGAAATGCAGTTGAACTTGGATGTGGTGCTGGAAGAGATACGGTATATTTAATAAGAAATGGTTGGAATGTACTTGCAATAGATAGAGAAGATGTTGAAACACGAATCGTATCAAAATTATTGGTAGAAGAACTAGAACAGTTTGAATTTTTTAAGCAGAGATTTGAGGACATTGAATTGGAAAATAGTAATTTGGTGGTTGCTAATTTTAGTCTTCCTTTCTGCAATAAAAATGATTTTAAAAAATTATGGGCTAAGATAAATCATAGCATTTTAAAAGATGGATATTTTGTTGGTAACTTTTTGGGAGATAAGGATGAATGGAAAATTGCAAAAGAGAAAATGACTTTTTTAACAAAAGACCAGGTAATGGAATTGTTTAGGGATTTTGAGATTGTGGAATTTAAAGAAGTTGAAAAAGATGGACTTACTGGACTTGGAAAGATGAAGCATTGGCATATATTTAATGTAATAGCAAAGAAAAAATAAATAAAGTATGTGATAAAGGTAATGTCGAAATATATATTTTTATTACAATATTCGACAAATTATTCAATAAAATATTGATATTATATCTAAGGGGAATATATATGAAGAAAAACAATGGAAATATAATATCAATATTATTAATTTTTTTAGGCATTATATCAATGGTGACCAGTGTACATGCACATTCTGGGAAAACAGATTCAAATGGAGGACATAGGGATAATAAAAATAAAAGTGGCTTAGGAAGCTATCATTACCATTGTGGTGGGCATCCTGCTCATTTACATACTGATGGTGTTTGCCCATATTCATCAGGGTTGAAATTAAATAAAAGTGGGATGTCAAGTTCTTCATCTTCAAATACTAATACAAAATCTACGGTACCAACTGCAATAGAGGTATTGGATATTAAAATAAATGAAAATGTAACAAGTATGAAAGAAGGAGAATGCAAAAAATTGACTGCTACAATAATACCAGAGGATTCGACCGATAAAAATATTGTATGGGAATCAAGTGATGAAAATATTGCGACAATTAGTGCAACAGGAGAGCTTATTGCAAAAAAATATGGTACTGTAGATGTAACTGCAATTAGTTCTAATGGAAAAACAAGTACAATAAAAATAAATATAAAATCACCTAAAGAGCAAGGGAATACTTTAATTAATACATTATCATATAATAGGGATAATGTTATAAATAATACTATATCGAATCGTAAAGACGATTCAAGTTCATTAACCGGAGTTATAATGCTAGGGGTGTTAGGCGAAGGGAGTTATTTTGGCTATAGAAAATATAAAAATAGCCATGGGAATAAAAAATGATATAGAATTTTTTGGGAAGATAAATGGGATTTTAAGATGACTCATAACTCTAAGGTGAGTTTGAAATAATTTTGCTTTACAATTTTGATTTAATCGTTACAGCGTGAGTGGTTGTAGCGATTTTTTGCCACCTTTAAATAGGGTGCTATAATGCTTAAAAATAGCACTATTATGTCAAATTGGGGAGAAATTGGAGATCAACTTCCCAATTGACATAGAACCTCTAAGAAAATCTCATTTCATAAAAATTCTTAAAGTCATTTTTGCAACAAAGTAAATCAAAAAAATATAAATATGAGAGTCACAAAAAAGATTTTTAGATAATATTGAATTACTAATCTGCCTTGCTTGAAATTAACAAATTCTCTAATACATTTCCAGCAGTCCTATCATGAGATTTTAGTGGGTGAACATAGAAATTGTATGTAGTAGTAATTTGTGCATGACCAAGTCTAGCAGATACTGTTGCAACATCAACTTGTTGTGAAATAAGAAGAGTTGCATTTGTATGTCTTAAACCATGAAAATTAATTACAGGCAATCCAATCTTTTTAACAAACTGTTCAAACCATTTACTAATTGTAGATGGATGAATAGGTTTACCATCATCTTGAACAAATAGCCTATTAGATTCGTGCCAGAAATCGCCTACAGTTGATTTTTGTTCATCGTACCATAACTTATATTCCTCAAGTAAAGAAACGATAAAATCAGGTATTGCAACATCTCTTATTGAACTTTCTGTTTTAGGTGCCTTAGTAAAAACTCCTTTTTCAGAAAGATATTGACTGGATTTATTAATATTGATAATACCATTTTTTAAATCAATATCGTTCCATTCAAGTCCAACAAGTTCTCCAAGCCTTGCACCAGTAAAAATATCAAGTAAAATTGCAGTACGATATTTAATTTGATTGCCTTTTAACTTTTGCAAATTATCAACAAGAATTTTAGTTTGTTTTTCATCATAATGACGCCTTAATGGCTTAGATGTTTTGGGTGGCTGAACACGTTCAGCAGGATTGCTTACAATAAGTTGCCAATATACTGCTTTATGAAGCATTGCTGATAGCAAACGATGGTGCTCTAATATTGTTTTTTGTGATAATGGCTTTCTTGTTTTCTTTCCATTATTATTTTTTCTTCTAACAATTTGAGTATCATCTTCAAGTAAATCATAAAATCTCATAATGTCTGTTGGCTTGATTTTATTTAGTTTATAATGTCCCAAATATGGAGTGATCCTTGTTTCTAGAATGCGTTTGTACCTGTAGTAAGTTGATGGTGCTAGTTCTTTTAATGCATAGTCCTTTGTCCATATTTCCACATATTGTGCAAATGTTGGGATGTTTCCATCTACTATTAGTCCACTTTCTACTTCTGTTAGAAATTTTGCAAGTTCTATCTGTGCTTCTGATTTTTTCTTGCAGTGTATTGTTTTTTGATGCCTTATTGGTTTGCCATCTAGGTCGTATCCTTTGAATACTACTAGCCTGTAACTGTTTTTTCCTCGCTTTTCAATACTACCTGTCACTTTTTTGCCTCCTTTCTGTTATTTTTAGTAATTGTTTGTATTACTATGTCTTTATTGTAACATTTTTGTGGAAGAAAACAAAACCCGACAGGGGATATGGATGGAAAATTTGGGAGATGTATGGGAAAATAAAAAAACTTGAAAAGTATTAAAAAATATGATATTATTCAATAAGTAATTTTGTAATCGTAAGGAATTGTTATGAAAAAAGATAAATATAAAAAGTGGCTCAAAAGAAGAAATTTAAAAAATTTGAAAATAAGAACTAAAAAAAGAACAAGAATGAAGAATAAAAGAAGAGGATATTCATTACATAGCATTAAGAATAAAACACCGAAAAGAATACAATTTGACAATAAGAAAAGATTTTCTGCTCCAGAAATTTTTAGTTTTATAGAAAATCCAATGCAAACAATAGAATTTTTTGATAAAATTTTGAAATATCTATCTGTCGTTAGGAAAAATAAAAAAGAGATTTTTTTTGATATTTCAAAGATACAAAGATTGACAATTGATGCTTTAATGTATTTAATAGCAATAGTTAATAATATTAGTGAAAGTTATAAATTAAAATATAGTTTTTCTGGTAATTTTCCACAAAATCCAAAAGTTATGAAATTATTAAAAGAATCAGGTTTCTTAAATTATGTAAAAACTAATAAAGCTATTATTAATGAAAAGGCTAATGAAAATATTCAAATAAGAACAGGATATAATAGCAATACTGATATAGTAAAATCAATTATAGATTTTCTTTCAGAAAAATCATCATTAAAAATCACGGAATTTAGAGATTTGTATGAAATTTTTATAGAGTTAATGTCTAATACTTTTCATCATGCGTATAATAATAATAGTATATTAGCCAAAGTGTGGTATTTATTTGTTGAAAGAGAAGAAAATATAGTAAAATTATCATTTATTGATGTTGGAAGTGGAATAACTAATACAATAAGAAAAAAATTTACAGAAAGAATAAAAATATTGGGATTGACTGAAGATAGTAAATATATAATGTCGGCATTAAAAGGTGAATTTAGATCAAGAACAAATTTAAAATATAGAAATAAAGGTTTGCCAACAGTTTATAAATATTCCAAAAAAAGAGAAATTAGAAAATTAGAAATTATTTCTGAAAAAGGAATATATAAAGTAGATGAGAATGGTAAAGAAGAGTTAGAAGATCTAGAAAAGACACTTCAAGGAACATTATATTATTGGGAAATAGATTTAAATAAGTTAGAAGGAGATAAATATGATAAAAATAAAAATATCTAAGGATTTTTCAAATACACCAGGGGGGAGACTAATAAAAGAAGGACCTAATTCAGGTGAAGAGTTTAGAAATAGAATTTTAGAACCTAAATATTTAGAAGCAAAAGAAAATAAAGAAAATATTTTAGTTGATTTAGATGATTGTTATGGATTTCCAATATCATTTTTAGAGGAAGCTTTTGGAGGTCTTGCAAGAAAATATCCTAAAGATAATATAATAAATGTAATTGAAATTAAATCTGAAGATCAACCATCATTGGTTGAGAAAATAAAGCAATATATAAAGGAAGCCAACAAATAGGAAAGGATTAACAATGAGAGCAGAGAAAAATATAAAGAAATGTATAATAATAATTATAATTATCGTTTTTAGTGTTTTAATTATATATAATTGTATAAATAATCATAATTTTTGGGAAACATCAATAACAGACATTATTACACTAATAATTGCAATTTTTTTGTCATATTTTTTTACTGAAAAAAATAGTAATATCAGAAAAAAGAAAGAAGTAATAGAAACAATTATAGAAAAATTACAATTAAAATTAGAAAGTGATATTATGAGAAACATAAATAATCAAGAAGATATAAAAATTGTTAGCATCAATAAGAGGAGTATTGATAATAATTTAAATTTATTAAAAGATAGTACTAAGAATCTAAATGTAGATAAAGATATTAGTTATATTGCAGAACAATTTAGCAACTATATAAGTATCATAGACAATCATATAAATGATATTCAATATCTAAAAAACTCAAAAATTGACTTGGAAAGATATTTGATTGCAATGAATGATAGACTAAATAAACTTCGTATAGATTTATATTAAAATAAGGAGAGAGCTCCTTATTTTCTTATTTTCATCCCATCAATCCATTTTTCAAAATCACTACCACTAATTTCATCATGTTTATATTTATCAAGCATCACAGCACCATCAACTTTATATCTTTCATAAAGAGCTAATACTTCAGGATTATTACTAATAGAAGCTTGTTTACTCAAATTTTTATATCTATTCCTATACTTTTTACAAATAGGATCATTAGCATATGTTCTACTAGAAGAAACCTTATCCGCAAATTCCTTACAAGTTAGACCATCTTTAAAAATATTATCACAATACAATGTCTTATGTGCAGTTTTAGGAATAAAATAGTGATTACAATTTTTACATTTTACAATCCTAAAACTATTTTTATAATTCATAAATTCTTTCATGCAAATAAACAAAAGACAAGTAAAGTCATTAGAAGAATAGTAATACCTAATATTATCTTTTGACTTATTAGCGTTAGAACCTAAAAAGAAAGAACCTAAGTCAAAATTCATTTTTATATCTTTAAAATTTTCAGATATATTATCTAAAATTGATTCATATGTTTCATTATCTTTCAAAATCTTTAGACTTTCATAATCTGAATCTTCTTCAGTAGATGATTCAAACAATGTCTTGAAATATATTTTTTCTGCGATATTCCTAAAAACAAATTGAGCAGAGTCAATAAAACTAAAATAAAGTAATTTCGTCCCTTCAGCATAATCTATAAATTCATCTTCTGTTAATATTATTTTTGGATTATCCATAATTTCAGATGTTAAATCAATACTTTTATAATATTCAAAATCTAGATAATTCTTTTTACTAGCGATGAAATTAACAAGAAAATAATGCACTAAAAAATAGTTCAAATGTAAAGCATTTGAAAAATCTAAATTTAGAAATTCAAGCAGAAATGTTCCGATATTTTTTGCTTTAGGTTTAACTTTTTCAAAAACATATAATTTTTTATTCTTTAGTTTTTCTGGTATTTTCTCTGAGTTTGTTATTTCTATTGGTTCGTATCTTACAAAATACTCTTTTGAATTTTTGAAGTCAAATGCTATTTCTAATTCATAATTCATAATTTTCCTCCTTGAACTTGTATTAAATTTATAACCTTTCTATATAAAAGGAGAAATGAAAGTATTAAAATTCCCAAAAACTTTTTAAAAATTAATTTTTTTATGTTTTCATACATAATAGGCGAAGAAAAATAGAAAAACCTATCAAAAAATTTAAAAAAATTAATTTTTATGCCTTCACATATAATAGGCGAAATAAAATTAAAAAATCTCACAAAATTTATAAAGAATTTTAAAATTTTAATATTCATATATACAAATAGGCGAAGAAAGACTCAAA
>OGQI01001850.1_pt1 | contig 13604 bp, 13 predicted proteins | sample 1553171 | NCBI WGS metagenome assembly OGQI01 (sample SAMEA2579988, study PRJEB22360) | human gut metagenome | biome: human gut; feature: human-associated habitat; material: faeces | place: Denmark | collected 2008/2010
CTAGTTATTATTGTTTTATTATTTACTATTTATAATCAGTTCTTCTGCTATGCAGCGTGCCTCTGCATCGGTTGCCACATAGTCCTCATAAGAAGGTTCCTTGATATAAGCCACTCTTCCCATTGTCTTCTCAATGACATCACTCATGCCCAAGAAAGAAATATTATCTTTCAAGAATGCAGCCACCACCACTTCATTTGCCGCATTAACGATGCAAGGCATATTTCCTGCCTGATGCAAAGCTTCATACGCCAAGGCCAAATTGCGGAAACGCTTGGTATCAGGCTGCTCAAAGGTCAAGTCGGTCACTTTGGCAAAGTCCAGACGTTCAAAAGAAGACTTCACACGCTCAGGATATGAAAAGGCATACTGAATGGGCAGGCGCATATCGGGCATACCCAATTGGGCTTTCACCGCGCCGTCTTCAAACTGTACCATAGAGTGAATGACCGACTGTGGATGAACCACTACCTCTATTTGTTCCGGTCTTACCCCAAAGAGCCATTTAGCTTCAATCACTTCAAAACCTTTGTTCATCATCGAAGCTGAATCAATGGTAATTTTCGCCCCCATCTCCCAATTAGGATGCTTCAAAGCCTGTGCCTTAGTCACCTGTTGCAACTGCTCCATCGTATAAGTACGGAATGGCCCTCCGGAAGCAGTCAATATCACTTTTTCAATCGGATTTCCCACCTCTCCGGCCAAACACTGAAAGACTGCGGAATGTTCGGAATCCACAGGCAGAATAGGGGTACGATACTGCTGTGCCAACTCATTAATCAACTCGCCTGCCACCACCAGCGTCTCCTTATTGGCCAGAGCGATGCGCTTTTTCATATTCTGTGAGAGAACATAGGACTCGATTTCCTTAAAGGTTGTAAACATACTTATTCCTCCCTGTATGCAGGTTTAATACAGCTATATTATACGCCCAATTTTCAGCAAAAACAACAGGAATTCTTCCCTTTGCGCGGGTTTTAAGATTTGCCTTGTGATTGACGGCGCTCTGCGGTATACTGGAGTTACTATTTGTGGAGGTATGGGGTATGTTTTGGACGATTCTTTTTTATGCGGTATGCGCTGTAGGCGCACTGCTGTTTGTAGGGCTACTTTATTACCGCATCGACTGGGCCCGGCATCCGGAAGAATATAAGGATCTGATGGTACGCGTTGCAGGTTATAGTGCATTATTTACTCCTTTAGATAAAGCACTGCAGGATGATATTATTGCAAGGACAGAGCACAGCGCATAAGAAAATACATAGCATGGCGTATCATAACGAAGGTAGGTGAATAGTGTGTTTGGTTCCGATTATAGGGAGATAGAAGAGACTACAAATGGAATCGTATTCAACATAGAACATTTCCATGTACATGATGGAGAAGGAATCCGAACCAATGTATTTCTGAAGGGATGTAATCTGCATTGCCCGTGGTGCTGCAATCCTGAGTCCATCAGTCCGGATCCACAGATTGCATTTTATAAAAAATTCTGCACCGGATGTGGGAAGTGCCAGAATATTTGCCCACAGCACTGTATAGAAATAACTGGAGATGGGAAAAGCAGAACAGATCGTTCGAGGTGTATTGCATGTGGGGCGTGTGAAAAGGTGTGTCCGCATGGTGCCAGAGAGTTGTTTGGTCATCGAATGAATGTGGCGGAAGTGATGGAGGATGTGGAGAAAGACAGCTTTTATTTTATGAATTCAGATGGCGGAATGACATTGTCAGGAGGTGAAACCTGTCTTCAACCGGAATTTGCAAGAGCACTTATTGAAGCAGCACACCGCAGATATATTCCCGTAGCGTTGGAAACCGCCGGAGCTGTCAGATGGGAAAGCCTTTGGAAAGTTGCTGAATTGGCGGATGAGATACTATTTGATTTAAAAACAACAAAAACTGAGCATTTTGCACAAGTGGGAAATATTTTTTTAAAAAAGTGTTAAACAACTTGCACAATTTAACTGCGAATGGTAAAATAATAACTGTGAGATGTCCCATAATACCAAATTTTAATGATACGGCAGAACATCTGGAGAATGTTGCGAAGATCGCGACAGATTTTGGGATAAAGAAGATTGATCTGTTACCGTTTCATCAGTTTGGAAGACACAAGTATGAAGCAATCGAACGTGCTTATTGTTTGAAAGAATATCCGGAGATGGAACGCAGTAAGGTAGAAGCGATGGCGGATTGTCTGAGAAAAAGGGGATTTCAAGTGTTGGTTGGTGGTTGATAACTGACAGATGATCAGATATCAATATTCCATTTTGGTGGTTGATGAGATGGAATGTGGATATATACTTTCGCAATATGCGAAAGTTATAATGGCATGAAGCAGCCAGAATGCTTCCAAATTATACAAGGAGGATGTGTAACATGAAAAAGAGGATTTTAAGTGCAGTACTGGGCATCGCTATGGTAGCGACACTGCTCGTTGGATGTGGCTCTGGCTCATCTGATGACAGCTCAAAGGAAGACACCAAGACAGAGGATACCGCGAAGGATGATTCCGGTGAAAAGACAGCAGCTGATTACAAGATTGCTGTAGTTCCTAAGATGACAAACCTTGCATGGTTTGAGCGTATGGAACAGGGTGTTGATGACTATAACGAAGCTAACGGAACAAGCGTTGAGTACTGCGGATCTCCGGAAGGTGACGGACAGGCAGCATTCGTTGAGGGACTGATCTCTCAGGGATATGATGCAATCTGTGTAGTTCCATTCGATGTAGAAGCTCTTGACCCTGTTCTTGCAAAAGCTAAAGAGGCAGGCATCGTAGTTATCTGCCACGAGGCATCTACAGTAGAGAACATGGACTATGACGTTGAAGCATTTGATACATTAGAGTATGGTGCTCACCTGATGGAAAAGATTAACGAACTCTCTGGCGGAAAAGGACGTGTAATCCAGACAGTTGGTGCTCTGACATCTCAGTCTCACGTTGAGGAAGCTCAGGGTGGTAAAGATTGGGCAGAGAAGAATGCTCCGGATCTTAAAGTAGATGATCAGCCAATCGTTTCTGATGACAATCAGGACACAGCATACAGCAAAGTTAAAGAAGCACTTACAGCTGATACAAAACACGAGATCGTTGGTATCCAGTGTGCAGCTATGTCAGAGACTCCGGGTGCAGCTCAGGCAGTTGAGGAACTTGGACTTCAGGGCAAAGTACATATCGCAGGTACATCTCTTATGTCAGTTTGTGGCGAGTACGTTGAAGACGGAACAGTTGAGCTTATGAGCTTCTGGGATCCGGCACTTGCAGGTCAGGCAATGATCGAACTTGCTGTTGCAACTCTGAATGGAACAGTTGGCGAAGATACACTTTCACTTCCGGTAGAAGGATATGAGAACCTGACACTTGAAGGCAAAGTATACACAGGTAGTGCTTGGATCGATGTTGATAAAGATAACTGCAACGACGAAGCATACGATTTCTAAATACATTTTGACATCTAAAATGTTTTAACTGAATGAGCCTTAAGCCTCATAGGGAATTGCAATAAGGGCATTCTCTATGAGGCTTTATTTGATGAAGAAACGAGGGATTCTATATGGGAGAAGTATTTCTGAAATTAGAGAATATTAAGAAATCGTTTGGTGGTGTGCAGGCCTTAAAAGGCGTTGATCTCGAAATTAGAAAAGGAGAAATCCTGGCACTTGCCGGACAGAATGGATGTGGTAAATCCACATTGATCAAAGTGATTTCCGGGGTTCATGAACAGACATCCGGTGATTATTATCTTGAAGGTAAAAAAGTCGAAAAACTGACACCTATCGATGCGATTCGAGCAGGTGTACAGGTTATATATCAGGATTTTGCAGTATTTCCTAACTTAACAGTTGCAGAGAATATTGCAATGAACAATTCACTCATGACAGGTACTAAGGTCATGAACTGGAAGAAAGCAAGAGAACTTGCTATCGAAGCTATGGAGCAGGTAGGTGCTCACATGGATCCGGATATTCTTGTAGAAAGGCTGACTGTTGCTAATAAGCAAATGGTTGCTATATGCCGGGCCATTATTAATGATGCAAAATTTCTGATTCTCGACGAACCTACTACTGCGCTGACTAAAAAAGAAGTTGAGAATCTGTTTAAGATCATCCGCCGCTTAAAAGAAAAAGGTATTGCGATTATGATCGTTAACCATAAGCTGGATGAGATATATGAAATTGCTGACAGACTTACGATTATCCGAAATGGAGAATATATCTCCAGCGGAGATATCAAAGAGTATGACAGAGCGAGATTTATCCATGATATCACCGGTCGTGATATTGTTGAATCTGTATATGTTCCAGAGAAAAGTGATGGAACAGAGATTTTGAAAGTTGAAAATATTTCCAGAGAAGGTGCATTTGAAAACGTATCGTTCTCATTTGAAAAAGGCGATGTGCTGGGGATTACAGGACTTCTTGGCTCAGGACGTGGAGAACTTGGTGATGCATTATTCGGACTTGCACCGGCTACGAGTGGAAAAATCACTTTGAATGGAAAAGAGATTGAGATCCACAACATTGAAGATGCAATCAAGAATAAGATCGCATATGTTCCGGAAGACCGACTGACACAGGGATTGTTCCTTGACAGAAGTATTCAGGATAATATGGTGGCTGCGTCTATTGGCAAGTATTTCCATGGTGGCAAACTGGATCATAAAAAGATCGCAGAAGATACTACAGAATGGATTGGTAATCTCTCTGTAAAAATCGGTAAACAGACAGATGCAATCCGTACATTATCTGGTGGTAATGCACAGAAGGTTGTTATTGCAAAATGGCTGAATACGGATCCTGAGCTGATTGTTCTGAACGGACCTACAGTGGGTGTGGATATCGGATCAAAGAGTGAGATTTTCGAAATTTTGCACAAGCTTGCAAAAGATGGTGTTGGAGTAATTGTTATTTCTGATGACTTGTCTGAGCTGGTTCAGAACTGTAACAAGATCCTTGTTATGAGAAATGGTAAAGCTGTTGCTCATATCGATGAAGAGATCAGCGAGAATGAACTGTACAAGCTGTTCAGCGAAGGAGGAGAGAGTTAATGAAACAATCAAAATGGAAAGAGATTCTGACTTCGAATCAGATGTTTATTGTTTATATTATTGTTGTCCTTTGCGTTGCGATTAGCATGAAGACACCTGCGTTTGCAGAGGTTTCGACAATTATTACACTTGCCAGAGCGCTTCTGGTAACACTGTGTTTTGCTATCTGTGAGATGGTGGTTATTATTTCGGGAGGTATCGATGTTTCTTTTCCGGCAATTGCGTGTGCATCTCTTTATATACCAATCTGTGTATTTAAAGAGCATGATATTGACAATGTAGTTCTTGCGTTTGTATTTGCGGCAGCTATCGGGCTGGTGATTGGTATTATCAATGCGGTACTGATTTCATTGCTTCAGATTCCGCCGTTGATTGCTACTCTTGGTGTGAGCAGTATTACACAGGGCATGCTTCTTACGTTCTTTGGCACCAGACAGATCTCAAGACTGCCAAGTACGATTGCAGCACTCAATAAAGTTTATCTATTTACGTATCAGAGTAAAGCGGGTAATAACTATAGTATGACCGCATTGATTCTGGTTCCGATTATTCTTTATATTGTTGTTTATATTGTTTTGAAATATACAATGCTTGGACGTGGAATCTATGCAATCGGTGGAGATGCCAATGCAGCTCGTATTGCCGGATTTAACGTAGTAAGACTTCAGTTTATTGTGTACATGTTCTCGGGCGTTATGGCTGGTATTGCCGGAATGATTTATTGTGCACTTAATAAAGCGGCGAACCCATTGAATCTTATGGGAAGTGAAATGATGATCATCGCTGCTGTTGTTGTAGGCGGAACCCGCATGAGTGGCGGACATGGTACAGTGCTTGGAACGATTCTCGGTGTTGTGCTGATCGGTCTGATCCAGAACAACCTGATCATGCTTGGCGTACCTACATATTGGCAGACGTTCGTAGTCGGTGCTGTAATCGTAGTTGGTACAGCAATCACTTCGCTGAAAGAACTTGCTGTTCAGAAGAATCAAAAGGTATAAAGGGAGGAATGTACAATGAAGCTTTTGAAGAAAATAGACCATAACATTCTTTCTTTATTAGGAATGTATGCAGTCGTATTAATTGCGATGGCAATTTTAAACCCGTCAACCTATTATTCAACATTGAATATCAAATCATGGATTTACCTGTTTCCGGAATACGGTATCCTTACATTTGGCATGATGCTGTGTATGATCTCCGGAGGAATCGATCTGTCTCTGGTTGGTATTGCCAATCTTGTAGGTGTTGTAGCATCGTATATGATGGTTAATATCGGCGGTGGAAAAGAATGCGGTATGGGTATGATTATTGGTGCGATTATTGTGGGTCTGATCATCGGTGTACTGTGTGGCGCATTTAACGGTTTCCTGATTGGATTTCTGCACATTCCACCGATGCTGGTTACACTTTGTGGTCTGCAGCTTTACACAGGTATTGCTATGATCATTACAACAGGACCTGGTATCACTGGCGTACCACAGTCATACATTAATATTGCAAATGGAACAATTGCAGGTATACCGCATACATTGCCTCTGTTCATTATTGTTACATTGGTAATGTCATTCCTGTTGAAGTCTACTACATATGGACAGAAAGTATATTTTCTTGGAAGTAATGAAGTCGCATCTAAGTATTCAGGAATCAACAACTTTAAAGTTATCATGACAACATATATGATTTCCGGTTTTCTGGGAGCAATCAGTGGTATCCTGACATCTTCACATTATGGATCCGGTAAATCTAACTACAATACATCTTATACACTGCTTTCACTGCTGATCGTAGTATTGGGTGGCGTTCATCCAGATGGTGGTAAGGGTAAGGTGATAGGAGTTACACTTGCAATCGTATTATTACAGCTGATTTCTTCTGCATTCAGTGTCCTTCGTATCGATACGGTTATTACAGACCTCGTATACGGACTGATTCTGATCGCAGTACTGGTTATTACAAACATTGCAGCTAAAAGAGCAACTAAGGTGAAAACAAAATAAAGGGAGGACTTAGTTATGAAAAAAATCATTAACAAACCGGAAAACTATGTAGACGAAATGCTGGAAGGTCTTTATGCAGCGCATCCTGATTATATTACTTATACAGCGGATGACCTGCGTTGCCTTGTAACATCTAATAAGGTCGCTGGAAAGGTTGGTATCGTTACAGGTGGCGGTTCAGGACATTTGCCATTATTCCTGGGATATGTAGGAAAAGGTATGCTGGATGGCTGCTGTGTAGGCGGTGTGTTCCAGTCACCAAGCCCGGAACAGGTATTTAATGTTACAAAAGAAGTAGATGACGGAGCAGGTGTTCTGTATATTTACGGTAATTATAACGGAGATATTCTTAACTTTGACATGGGCGCAGAAATGGCTGATTTTGAAGAAGATATCCGTGTTGAGACGGTTGTTGCAGGTGAAGATGTAGCTTCTGCTGCACCGGCTGGCCCTGGAGAACCAAATCACAGACGAGGAGTAGCTGGTATTGTATTTGTATATAAATGTGCAGGTGCTGCAGCAGCTCAGATGAAAGATCTGGATGAAGTTAAGAGAATTGCTGAAAAAGCGGCAGCTAATGTAAGAACAATGGGTGTGGCTTTAACGCCTTGTACGATTCCGGAAGTTGGTAAACCGGGATTCACAATTGCTGAAGATGAGATGGCTATTGGTATGGGTATCCATGGTGAGGCTGGGATTCGTAATGGTAAAATTGAGCCTGCAGATGCTATTGTCGATGAGATGTTAGAAAAGATTCTTCCGGATATTCCATATGTAAAAGGTGATGAAGTAGCTGTTATGGTAAACGGACTGGGAGCTACTCCTCTGGATGAGCAGTATATTGTAACACGTCATATTGACAAAAGATTAAAAGAAGAAGGTATCAAAGTACATCGTTACTATGTAGGTGAGTTTGCTACAGCAATGGAAATGGCAGGATTCTCAATTTCCCTGTTCAAACTGGATGATGAGTTGAAGGAACTTCTTGATGCTCCGGCAGCAACACCGTTTTTTAAACAGCTTTAATATTAGGAGGAAATCATAATGGATTCATCATATATTGTAAAAATGCTGGCTGAGATCAGCGCAATCATGAATGAGAACAAAGATCGATTGATCGAGTTGGATAGTGTAGTAGGAGATGGAGACCTTGGACTTACAATGACTAAGGGGTTTGCAGCCGCGTCTGAATTTGCAGCAGGATCTGATGAAACGGATGCTGGCAAGATGCTTTACGGCGCCGGAAAAGCAATGTCAAGTGCGGCGCCATCTACTATGGGTACGCTGATGTCTATTGGACTTATGCAGGGAGGAAAGGTTCTGAAGGGTAAGACAGAACTGAGCAACGAAGATGTTGTAGAATTTCTTGCTGCATATGAGAATGGAATTATGACAAAGGGTAAAGCAAAACTTGGAGAGAAGACATTCTTAGATGGATTTGATCCGGGAGTTCAGGCACTGCAGGTTGCTGTGGAAGCTGGCGAGGATCTTGCGGCAGCGACTGCAAAAGCAGCTGTGGCTGCGGAAGAAGGATTCAACGCAGCTACTAATATGAAGGCTGTACATGGTAAACCAGCAGTAAAGGGCGATGCTTCCATCGGTATGGTTGATCCGGGAGCATGCGTTGCAATGCTGATTTTTAAAGCAATTGCAAAAGCCTCTGTATAACAGTAAATAATTAGATCTGATTACACTTATTAGGCCTTGCCGAATAAGTGTAATCTTTTAAGAAAGAAGGATTTGTTATGAAGAAGATTAAAGTAGAGCAGCTTACAAAAGAAGCATTTGCAGAATTTGGCGAAGTATTATCTTATGAAGGAAGAGAAGACTGTGGAGCAAAAGGCTCTCATACATGGTATCCACAGGTTGTAGTCAGAGACACTCCTACATCCATCAATTTGATGGAAGTGTTCCGTAAGCCATTTACAGTGAAGAAATTTGAAGCACATGATCATACGGAGGAGAATTTATTTGCAATGACTGGCGGTATTATCGTTCCATTTGCACCGGCTGGCAAACCGGATCCGGACAAGGTTCGTGCATTCTATATTCCAAAGGGAATGGGAATCAGCTGTAAACCTGGCGTATGGCACTGGGCTCCGAATACACTGGATGATTCGGTACACTGCCTGGTTATTTTCAAGAATAACACAAGCCATGAAGATATATACTTCGATGAACTTTCTGAGGAGATTGGACTCGAACTTTAATAAAACGGAGGAAAATAAGATGCGTAAAATAGATTGTGTATTAGGTGTTGATATGGGTACTGGCGGAGCCAGGGTTGGTATTTTTGATCTGAAAGGTAATCCAATTGTATTTTGTGAGGAACCATATCCATTGTATACGCCAGCTTCCGGTCGCGCAGAGCAGAAGCCAAGCGAATGGTGGGATTCTATCTGCAAGGCATCAAAAAGAGCGATGGCAGAAAGCGATATTGACCCTGCTTGCATCAAAGGTATGAGCGTAGATACAACATGCTGTACTGTTGTCTTGTCAGGGGATGATATGGAGCCTCTTCGTGATGCGATTATGTGGATGGATGTGCGCGCTTCCGAACAGGCGAAGCGTATCTACGAATCCGGACATGATGCATTGAAGTATAATGGATACGGAATGGTATCTGCAGAATGTCTTCCGGCTAAGGCTCTTTGGTTAAAAGAAAATGAACCAGAGACTTATAATAAGGCTACAAGATTTTATGAATGTACAGATTGGCTGATGTATAAATTGACAGGCGAATATACAGCAAGTATTAACTGTGCATCCGTTCGCTGGTATTATAACAATGAAGAAGGTGGATACCCGGTTGACTTCTATAACACGATCGGACTGGATGATCTGGTTGAAAAGCTTCCGGAGAGGGTGTTGCCGTTAGGAGAACTTGTTGGAGGATTGACAGAAAAGGCTGCCGAGGATATGGGGCTTATTCCAGGTATTCCGGTTGGCGAAGGAGGTGCCGATGCGTTTGTTGGCGTTATCGGACTGAATGCACACCAGCCTGGCAAGCTTACATTAATCACCGGATCTTCCCATTTGCATGTTGCCCAGTTTAAAGACCCTATTCACAGAAAAGGAATGTGGGGAGCGTATCCGGATGCTATTGTTCCTGGACTTCGCATGGTTGAAGGCGGACAGACATCGACAGGTTCAATTGTTAACTGGTTCAAAAATCAATTATGTGGTACAGTGAAAATGCAGGCAGAAAAAGAAGGCTGCAGTGTATATGATATTCTGAACCGTGAGGCTGCAAAGCTTCCGATAGGAGCAGAAGGTCTGGTAGCACTTGATTTCTTCCAGGGCAACCGTACACCGCATGTAGATCCGGATGTCAGAGGAATGTTTTACGGATTGTCTTTGGGACATACACCGGCGCATATGTATCGTGCGATTATTGAGAGTATCTGCTATGGTACAGAAGCAATTCTCGAAGTATTCCGCGAAGCTGGATTTGTACCGAAAGCAATGGTTGTATCAGGTGGAGCGGCAAAGAGTGATTTCTGGCTTCAGGCTCATGCAGATGTAAGCAATTGTCCGGTTGTTGTACCGAAATGCAGCGAAGGCCCTGTGCTTGGTTCAGCAATCCTTGGTGCTGTAGCTGGTGGAGTATATCCGGATATCGATACTGCCGCAGAGGCTATGACGGATGTAGAATATACGGTTGAGCCTAATCAGGAAAGACATGAAGAGTATATGTTCTACTTTGAAAAATATAAAGAGATTTATGCAATTGCAAAAGATTGGATGCATTCAGTGACAAATCATGTAACACAGAAATAAAGGATATTCAGGTGGGTATGGTGACATGCCCACTTGCTTATAACAGGAGGAAAACTATGGCAAAGGTATCAGCATCAATCCTTGCGTGTGATCATACAAAGATTGGGGAACAGGTATTAGAAGCAGAAAAGGCAGGCGCGGATATTGTACATATCGATGTGATGGACGGTGTTTATGTGGAGAATGTTACTTTTGGACCACAGCTTGTAGCGGATCTGAAGAAAATTACGAAGCTTCCGCTTTCTGTACATATGGAACTTGTCAGACCAGAGACATTTCTTCCAATGTTTGCAAAAGCAGGTACGGATATCATTACATTTCAACTGGATGCATGTCCGAACCCGCTTCATATGCTGCGCGAAGTAAAGAAAGCTGGTATTAAGGCGGGACTAGGCATAGGACCGTCTTATGATGTGGAAAGACTTCGTTACCTGCTTCCGCATATCGATGGGCTGATTCTTATGAGTGTAGAACCGGGATATGGAGGACAGCCGTTTGAAGAGAGTATCTATGAAAAGGTGAAAAGATCAGTAGAAATCATGGATGAAACTGGAATACATGTTCCGATCAGCATAGATGGCGGTGTGAATACGGTGACAGGCAAGAAGCTTGTAGAAGCCGGAGCGGATATACTGATCGCGGGAAGTTCTGTATTTGGTGCAGACTCCATTACAGATGCTGTTAAGAGCTTGAAAGCTTTATAGAAAGATACAAAAGGGGGGTTTACATGGACCTCCCTTTTGTGTTATACTACGATTTGTGTAAAACAACCGGTGTTCGGTAGCTGGAGGACTCCAACCGCTACTTAATGTCGGCAGTGTAAAGAATAAGGAGGAAAAAGACATGATAACAAAAGAGCAGAAGAGTCAGATTATCGCAGAGTATGGAAGAGGAGAAGGAGATACAGGTTCTCCGGAAGTTCAGGTTGCTATCCTGACAGCAAGAATCAATGACCTGACAGATCATTTCAAAGCTAATCCGAAAGATCACCACTCAAGAAGAGGACTTCTTAAGATGGTAGGTCAGAGAAGAGGACTTCTTGCATACCTGAAAGAGAAAGATATCGAAAGATATCGTGCACTGATTGAGAAACTTGGACTGCGTAAATAATTATCGCATTTTGAGGATTGAAGAAGTGAAACAAGAGCATCGGGATAACCGGTGCTCTTATTTTGATGCTGTTAAAAAGAAAAATAAAAGATAGCCTTTTTATATAATGTATGCTATAATAAACAAGATTGCGAACAGAGACATATATTCCGAGACCACTGAAAAGTGTATTTTGCGAAATATGTTTTTCAGTAGTTTCGGTGGTTTCTGATTGCGCATAGTTGAAATAAGTTTAAGAGATGAATTTGAGAAAGGAATACTACCATGTTTAAACAATTTGAAATGGAATTGGCTGGCAGAACACTGCGAGTTGATGTAGGAAGAGTTGCAAAACAGGCAAATGGTGCAGTATTAATGCACTATGGTGATACAACTGTGCTGTGTACAGCAACAGCATCCGAGAAACCGAGAGAAGGAATTGATTTCTTTCCGTTAAGCGTAGAATATAATGAAAGAATGTACGCTGTGGGTAAGATTCCGGGAGGATTTAACAAGCGTGAAGGTAAGGCATCTGAGAATGCTGTTCTGACAGACCGTGTTATCGACCGTCCGATGCGTCCACTGTTCCCGAAGGATTATCGTAATGATGTTACATTGGAGAATCTTGTACTTTCTGTAGATCAGGATTGTTCGCCGGAACTTACAGCAATGCTTGGTTCTGCAATTGCAACTACAATTTCTGACATCCCGTTTGATGGACCGATTTCTACTACTCAGGTAGGTCTGGTTGATGGCGAATTTGTATTTAACCCGACAGCTGTTCAGAAGGAAGTGTCTGACATGGCTTTGACAGTTGCGTCTACACGAGAGAAGGTTATCATGATCGAAGCTGGAGCTAATGAAGTTCCGGAAGCACAGATGATCGAAGCGATTTATGCTGCTCACGAAGTAAACCAGAAGGTTATCGCATTTGTAGATACAATTGTTGCAGAGTGTGGCAAACCGAAGCATGATTATCAGAGATTTGCAGTTCCGGAAGAACTTTTTGCAGCAATTAAAGAGATTGTTCCGCCGGAAGAGATGGAAAAAGCAGTATTTACTGATGAAAAGCAGGTTCGTGAAGAGAATATCCGCCAGGTAACAGAGAAGCTGGAGGAAGCTTTTGCTGATAATGAAGAATGGCTTGCTGTTTTAGGAGAAGCTATTTATCAGTATCAGAAGAAGACAGTTCGTAAGATGATTCTTAAAGATCACAAGCGTCCTGACGGAAGAGCATTAGACCAGATTAGACCACTTGCAGCAGAAGTTGACATTATACCTAGAGTTCACGGTTCAGCTATGTTTACAAGAGGACAGACACAGATCTGTAACGTATGTACACTTGCTCCACTTTCTGAGATCCAGAGAGTTGACGGACTTGACGAGAACGTTACATCCAAGAGATATATGCACCACTACAACTTCCCTTCATACTCAGTAGGAGAGACAAAGGTTTCAAGAGGACCTGGACGTAGAGAGATTGGACACGGTGCACTTGCTGAGAGAGCACTTCTTCCTGTACTTCCAAGTGAGGAAGAGTTCCCATATGCGATCAGAACCGTATCAGAGACATTTGAGTCAAATGGTTCAACATCAATGGCATCAACATGTTCATCATGTATGTCACTCATGGCTGCCGGGGTTCCTATCAAGGCTATGGTTGCCGGAATCTCATGCGGACTTG
>OGQI01001871.1_pt1 | contig 13499 bp, 8 predicted proteins | sample 1553171 | NCBI WGS metagenome assembly OGQI01 (sample SAMEA2579988, study PRJEB22360) | human gut metagenome | biome: human gut; feature: human-associated habitat; material: faeces | place: Denmark | collected 2008/2010
TTTTACCAGAAGCCGATACTTTACATATCGATGGAGAAGAAACTTTGTATTTCATTTCACTTGAAATCAATGGTACATTGACAAAATGATTGTATATACTATAGGAAATATTTTTAGAAGTTCCATTCTTTAAACTAAATGAATTTATTGGATTTACTGAAAATAAATACCCTATCTGAGCTTTTGTAACTTCTATATTAGTTGTTGCAGTGTTGTTTTTGTAAGAAGATTCTTCTGCTGCATCTACAGCGGCTGTTGAAAAGTTCTGTACCCAGTAACATATGCCATTTACCTTAACCGCTCCAACACCAATTCCAGTATATCTATCTGTAAGAATATTAGCTCTATGTCCATCTGAATTCATCCATGAAGTCATGACGGATCTGCTGCTTGTCTGACCTGCAGCAATATTTTCTCCACTCATAATATATCCAAGTTTGCTATCGTAACATACGCTATAATAAAATCTTCCTGATGGACGTATATGAGAAAATGCTATTGCAAGTTCAGCCGCACGAATCATAGATCCCTTGATCATACGACGATCCATGGTAAGTGCTTTTAATCCTTTCTTCCTTCTTTCACTATTGACTCTTTTTACAATATCAAATGCTGCTTTATAATCGTATGTTACTTTAATCGGCAGCTTCTCCATCCTCATATAAGAACCATCTTCGATTTTTTGTAGTCCATTTAACCCTTCAATCACTGCTTCTGCTGGAAATGCTTGTGTTCCAACATATATTACAGAAGCTGGAATCCTCACTTTTTTAATTTTTGTTCCATAAAAAGCAAGACTTCCTATCATCTGTAACGTATTTGAAAATGTTACGGATGTAAGGCTCTTGCAATTGAAAAATGTCTGGTATGCAATTTCGTTTAAATTCTTTGGAAAATTGATGGTTGTCAAAGCAGAGCACTCCCCGAAACATCCATCTCCCAAGGAAGTTACGCTATCTGGAATTTTAATCTGTTTTAGTGATGAACAATAACCAAATACAAGCCCATCCAGCTTCTTTATATTATTTCCCATAGATACGCTTGTTAATGAAACACAATTATAAAACATCCTATATGGAATTGTTGTAAGTCCATTTCCAAAAGTTACTGTTTTTAACTGTGTACACTTTTCACAGATATAATAACCTGCTGACCTTACAGAATTCGGAATATTCAGGCTTGTAATAGTAGCACCCGCAAACGCTCCTTCACCAATTTTAGACACACTCGTTGGAATCACTATTTTTCCAACCTTTGCATGATTCAACGCATTCTCTCCAATTTCTTTTACTGAATTTGGAATCTGATAAGATGCGGCCTGCTTTCCAACTGGATATAAAATCAGTTTTGTTTTATTTTTATTGAATAAAACTCCATTCCTTGTGCTATAAGAAGGATGCCCGGATGCTACTTCAATCTTCTGAAAATCATAACATTCAAAAAATGCAAGTTCTGAAAAAGTTTTTAGCGTTGCTGGAATTGTAATATTTTTGATCGCACATCTTTGGAATGCATAATCTCTCATTGTTGTTAATTGAGATGGAATAGTTACATTCACAAGTGCAGAGCAATTCGCAAACGCTGCCATATCTAACACTTTTAATGAAGTTGGCAATGTTGCACTTGTAAGTTTATCACACCCAAAAAATGCAGCTTCACCAATCTTTGTTAATGTCGATGGAAATTCTATCTCAGAAAGATTATAAAACTGTGCAAATGCCTGTTTCCCAATCTCTGTAATACCCTTTTCCAAAATGATTTTTTTAGCTTGATTCTGATATTGTGCTAAATCATTTCTATTATCATAATTCCCAACAACCTTACCTCTTCCGCTGACTCGAAGTGTCTGGGTATTTTCATCCCATCTATAAGTCATGGAATCTACTCTGGAAGCTTTTGTAGCACCTTTGCCTTTCGCTTTTGAGGATGTGCTGATGTGTTTGCTTTCAAAGGTATAACCTATTGGTTTTGTCGATTGCTTTTTTGATCTGTCTTGTAATGATATTTTTGTTTCTGTTCTTAGATTGTCTGCTGCCAATATGGAAATTGGCTGAAATGCAGTTGTGGCAGCTAGTGCCAATGATAGAAAAATGGTTGTTAGTTGTTTCTTTATCATACTTTTCCTCCTTTATAATTCGTAACTTTCCAACATACTTTCCTGATAAGTTGCTTTCTTTTGACACTTCATATCTTCTTTAATTTCTTGAAGCTCTTCTATATATATCTGATCCAATTGTTTTAATCTTCTTTCATTTATTTTCACATCGGACAGATTTTGTTCATATAGATCTATCGAATAATTCCATAGTGTTAATCGTTCTTTATAACGCAACTTTAACTTCTGAGCAATCAATAATCCTTCGGGATCGTAATCACCGGCATAAAATAACTTTGATGTCATAGACAGCTGATCTAATAATAGAAAGGCTGAAAATCTTAATTGTCCATTGGTACACACAAAACTTTTATCCGGATATTTTTCACAAAGCCATGAAAAGACTGAGGGATTTTCTAAAATATAAATTTCTTTATCCCCATAAATATCATTCAAATTACTTAGAGTATACAAAGGAAGCAACACTGGCTCTTTTTTATCAGAGAATCCTTCCAACCCCAAATGTAACATACCACGTTTATCCTTTGCGTGAATTCCATAAACAGTTACATAATTTGACAGATCATCTCTTATGATTCCTGCGGTATAATATTGCAGATTTCGATATTCAATCTCTGATAATCCTTCCTCATTATTTGTATGAAAATGATAAGTTATAAAATCAAATAAAAGTAACTCAGCAAACGTATTAGAATCAAAGAAATGAGGATCTCCCGTAACTTGTGCTGCATATACAGCAAGCCTCTCTTTTTTAGTACAAAAGACTGGAAGTTTTGTTATTCCATGTTCTATATGCTTTAAAAGTACCTTTAATTGAGCTGGATGATCTTTATATTCTTTTTGCAGTCGTTGATAAATCGTTGATTTTTCGTTGATTCTATTATAAAGCCATTCCTTTACAATATCAAATTTTATTTCTTTTAGAATTTTATTAAAAAATACCTTTTGTTTTTCATTCTCTCTTTGTAACACTTCCTGTTTCCAGATTATTTTCTGTCCAAAATATGATTCCAAAATATCCATCCAGTCAAGCAGTTCAAACTTGCTGCTCTTTAATGCTTTCTCCATTCGATTCATAGAAATAGTCACCGTTTTATTTTCATAAAAATCTTTTTGGAAAAAGCCTGATAATTGTAACTTTTCATCTTTTGTTAAATGATGAAGTACTACAGTTCCACCAAGATGCCCAAGACTTTCATATTTCTTTTGAAAACCTGTAAATATCTTATGAAAAATTGGATGTTTTTTGAAATATATGATTGCTTCTTTTAATAACTGATCATATCTTAAATCTTTATCATCCCTCAATTTGATCACCTATCTTATCCACAAGACTTCTTACTTTTCCATTCCATATATAAGAAATCACGGTTACATATTTGACGTTTTCTGGACGGATCAGCTGATACACTGCGATCTCTGGAACTGTTTCATAATCACCCCATAAAATCTGCGAGTTCATCATAAAATCAAACTCAAATTCTACCATCAAGCGGAACATATCTTTGATATTCATCTCATCTACTCCTGCAAATGCTTCATCTAAGGAGATCATTCTTGGTGCATCACTTCTTGCCCCTTCATATTTTGCCGCAACTGCAGAGAATAATGGAACATACATTGCCATTGCCTTTTCTCCACCACTAAATGTAAAGAATGTACGATCCGTAAGTCCTTTTTTCTTTTCTCCTGTTTTTTGATATTCTAACTGAAATTCAAACCATTTACGATAATCAAGAACTTCCTTCATAATACTATGGAATGATTGTACCCCGTCAGATTCGCCAGCTGTTTTTCTTGCTTCATTGATCTTTGACCGAAAATGCTGGCTTAATTGTGTAATTTCTTCTGGCCTCATGATATCATAATCTTTTTGCAGAATATCTACCAGTTTTCTTGTATCTAACTGTTCTTCTTTCAATGCCTTTTTACTCTTCCACTTAAGACTTAACTTTAACCCACTCGATGTCTGCATAGATTCCATCAACTTATTCATGCTTTCAACCCATCGTTTACTAGATTGTATTTTGGCACGGATTTTTTTACTTAACGTATTCGCAAGAATATCTTCAAATAATTCCCTGTCACGGTCACTTAAAAGTCTTGCTTGTTCTTCAACATCAGAAATTAATTTCTCTACAAGTTTCTTAAATTCAATTGTTACACCTCTATATTTACCAGTAATATTGATTCGTTTTACTTGAAATTCACCTAAACTTTCTGGTACCAAAATATCATCAAATACAGTGTGAATCGTTGGAAAATATTCATGGAGATACACTTTATTCTTTTGGAAATTTTCCTGAATCAGTGCAAATGCGTCATTTTGTGTCCTTCTCTCAGCGATTTCCCGATATATTTTGCAAACTCTGTCAGGTAATTGTTGCATCCATTTTTCTGTTCTTTCTTCCGGTTCTACATCAAAGATAACTAACTCCTGTTTTGCTTCCATGTAAAATATTTCTTTTAGAAATTCAACAATTCTTCCCTGACGATCGTAATCTTCTTTTTTCTTTTCCTGCTCCTGCTTTAATTGTTCCAAATCTTTTCTTAAAGAAGTACTTTCCTCAACGGATTTTTCTATCTCAAAAGGTAGTTTTGAAAGTCTTGTCAGACATAAATCCAACTGATGTTTAATCTCTTCATAATCCGTTAAACTTAACTGATCCAGCACAATATCTCTTTGTACTTTGATCTCTCGACATTGTCTTTCAGCCTGCCCCTTATCATATAAAACCTCATCTATATATGCTTCAATTTCCTGTGCGTATCCCTCTTTTCCTTTTATTAAGGATAATTTGTTCAAATATGTCTGATGTTGTAATTGTAACTTCATAAGAAGCTTCTGGTATTTTATAAGGTTCTGTTTTACTTCCATAAAAACATCCAAACGTGTTGCAAGGTAAATTCCACTGCAAATTGTCTGAACTTCTAATCGAACCGCATTTAAAGTTTTCCCTTCTGTTTCCACGATTTCTTGTTGGTCTTTTACTTGATCTTCAATCATCGTAAGCAAATGCTCCCTTTGATCAAATTCTCTGGCTGCAATCTTTATATCTTGAAATTTCGGAAATTCTGCTTCTTCTTTCTCTAATAGTGCAATATCTGCTTCATTTTGTCTAATCTTTTCCATCTGAAGTTCTAATTCATTCTGTAATCTTTCACAGATTTCCTGTAATAGATTCTCTTGTTCTTTGCGATAACGTTCTCTTGACATCACTCCGATATATTTTGCCTGATAATCTCCCGTAATGGTTCCTTCCAAAATTCCTATTTTGAAATTTCCATTTTCATTAATCCCGGTGGATGCCTCTTGCTCATTCGGACTTTGATAGCCAATAGAAGAAAGAACTTTTGATATCTTCTGATAAAATAAAATATCATTTTCTGTATTATCAATATTTAATAAATCCTGCAGATTATTCTTTACATGATTTACATTTCCATAAATATAGGTATCACAAGTCCCATGGTCTAAAGATTCTATTTTCTGACGATCTTCTTCCGCTACGATCAAAGCATTTAAAACGCCCATCCTATAAAGAGCTTCTTCCAAGTGATTTCTTTGTTCTTCATTTAATTGATCTGCAAAATCAATCGTTTTGTAAAAAGGAATAGCTTCTATCTGCTGTTGTCTCAGAATTTCTCGATTCTTATATACTTCTTCCGATAATTCTGGTTCTGGATCTTTTTTATTCTGCCATTCTTCTAACTCTTTTTCCTTTTCTTGTAACTGTATCTTAATCTCTTCTTTTTGAGCAGCTAATTTTCTTTGTTGATCTTTCAGTTTATCTTGTACTGCATATTTATGATTGCGGATAATTTCATAAATTTCTCCATCGTCTATTCCAAACTTATATGTCTTGATCATTCGACTGATATCTTGAAGTTTTACATCCTCCACTTTCAGCAGCTTTGTATCTCTTGCCCAACGATAAATCTGCTCTGTTAATTCTTCTTTGATTTCCAAAAACTGATTTTCATATTGATGATATTCTCTTTCCACATGTTCTCTTTGAGATCGGAATTCATCCAGTTTCTTTAGATGTTCATCATATTGATTCTGTGTATTTCTCTCTTTCTCTAAAATATCAATTCCGTTTTGAATTTTATGCTGATATCTTTCTAGCAATTGCTGATGTCCATAAAAATCATATACTTCGTCTGCTGATCTTTCAAACTCATCTTTCATAAAATCAAATTCATCAAATGTAGCATCACTGATACATTCAGCCATCTCCTCAAATATATCTTTGATCTGTTCTTTTGTCTGTTCATTCTCATCCTGAAGCTGTTTTAACTGATGGTCATTTTGAATCTGTTTTTCTCTCTTTTGTTCATACTGATGTTGTTTTTCTTCAATTTTACGTTCTAAATCTGTAATCTGTTTCGTAAGATCCTGCTCTTGTTCCTTTAATTTAGTTGCATCATTATGTTCCAAAGAACGTCTCTCCTCTTGTCTGGCAGACTGTTCTACACTTAGTTTTTCATGATGATGCAATTCCTGTTCATATTTTTCTTCCGTTTTTTTGATCGTTGTTTCTAAATGTTTTAGCTGTTCGTCAATTTTATGATACTGTGCATTTTCTTTTTTATATTTTACTGCCTTGTGATATAAAACAATCTGATTATATTGGTCGTACACTTTTTCAATCTGTTTTGCTGCTTCAAGACTTTCCTTCAGATTATCCAGATTCGTCTTTAACCCATCCATATTCTCGATTGCCTCTGACATTGGTCTTAAATCATCTTCTGATAATGTCTGAAGAGAACTTCCAAGAATGTCATTGATCACGGTTGGTTTAAAATCTTTTGATAACTTTGGCGTTCGAAGCTGAATCAATAACTCTAGCATCTCACGATATTCATCCATTGTCTCAAATCCAAACAATGTCTGATTCACGTAAGCTGCATAATCTTTCTGGCTGTCAAACATTCGTCCGCCATTACCAATTCTGTTTCTTAACTCCATTTTAGAATAAGCTATTTTCTCTTTGACATCTTTATATAGATAAATATCTTTTCCTATTCTTCTTCCATCTGTAATGCAAAAATACCATGGATCTAATTTCTTCCCTCGTCTGGCTCTTAATCCAATTCCAATCGTTAAATAGTTCTCTACATCTTTTCGTTTAAATTCCATGTAGAGATAACCTGTCCGCTCTTCTCTTCCATCGCCATCTTCTAACAAATAATTTTCCATTTTACGTGCTCTTGAACCAAAGGGATCTAATCGTTCCGGACGCATATTCCCATCTAAAAGAAGCGGTATAAAACTTTGCATTGTTACCGATTTTCCTGATCCATTAGAACCTCTTAATAACATTTTTCCATCAAGAAAATAAAATTCCTGATCATCATAATACCAAAAATCAAGCAATCCTATTCTATTCATCTTCCATCGACTATTATTCATTTGCTTCACCGCCCTTAAAATCCTTTGGATAACATCCTTCTACTTTCCCAACAATCGGATAGACCATAATCTGGTCGTATATTTCTTTGATCATTTCCATAATAATCATATATTCTTTTAACTTGTTACAAAATTCTCCCATCGTCATCTCTCTGTATGTTTTAATCCAGCCATTACCGTATCTTCTTTTACATTCTTCTGATATTGCAACAAACTGCTGTGTTGAAATGACAATATCTTCTCCAATCGGAACTTCAATATCTCCATCATTAATCTTCTGCCGAAATAACCCGCACCATAATAATACGATATCTGATAACGTATTTTCTTCTGGAAATGATTTTCCTAAATTACTATCTTCTCCCATGACCAAAAATGCACTTGTCTTATGCACCTGCAGTTCACAATCAAAAAATCGATTCAATTCTTCCTGAATCATACCACGATAATGTCTGACATAAGCAAAATCTTCTTCCGTATCATCATTTAAATAAATTCCCGGTGACATCAAAAGAGAACGATACACTCTTTGTCTCCTTATAATTCCTCGATCTTCGTTCATCCCGATCCATTCTTCTTTTAAGAAATCTTCCTGCTTTTGATAATCAGAAATATCACGAGAAAAATTCTTCATAAAATATCTGGATGCTCCCGTATTTTGATATAAAACTTCTCCCTCATCACTTTTCATAAAGTTGTCTTCACTTCCATCATCAATCTCTAATATTCCAACTTTGACGCAATATTTCATAACCTTTACAAGATGTCTTCGATAACTGTAAATCGTCCAGTCAATCTGCTCTTCTTTTATATTTCCCTGAATATATTCTGTTAACATAGATAAAACAAACTGTTCCCCTAAATCACGTTCCTCCAAAAACATCAAGATCATGCATAAGAAAATATATTCTAAATGATCTGAAAATTCCTGAATTCCCATCCAGTTTTGTGCATAAGCTGGTATCTTTTCTAATTTTATAAGATTCGGCGTTACGATTGCCTGATATCCAAGTTTTTCCGTCAAAAAATCTCTGCTTTTCCCAATTTCATCTTTCAGTTGATAGTATAATTCTTTGTCTCTGTTCTTTAAAATCCATCGTTTGCTTAATAATACTTCCAGTGGTTTCATATGTGATCACTCCTCATGAAATACAATTGTGTATGCCGGCATCTCAAATGTTCCGTCACTGCATTTGAGTAGACATCTTTGATCATGTTGTGGCTTTTCAATATAGTATGTTCTTCCATCTTCCGTTTTTGCTTTTTGTTCTTTGCGTTCTAATGCTTTTGACAACCACATCAAAAAGGTATCTCTAACATATGGTTCAATCTCTGGAAGTGTAGCGAATTCCAAACGATTACCTTTCACATAACTGTCTAGAAGTTCTTGCTGACGTTTTAGTTTCTTTAAATTTTCTCTTCTCATCTGCTCTTTTTCTTTGGTTCGATCTATGATACCCTTCCGTTCAGACTTCTCACGATACGTTCGAACTCTTGGAACAACAGTAAACATTGCTGGGGGTTCTTCATATACTCCACTATTAATGCTTTCTGTATCCCTTTTGATATCACCCTTTAAATGTAATGGCTTTTCAATTCCAAATACAACCGCTGACAATCTGTGTGCTTCTTCTATCGTCTTACAATCCCAAAATAACCTTGCAATCTTCGCATATTCTTCTCTTCTGTTCGCACCACTATGATTCTGCTCACTGATACGTGTTGCATATCTTGTGATTCTTCGAATGATCTCATTCGTTGTGTCAAATACTTTTCCCGCTTCTGATCCTGCTCCCGCAGTTCCTAAAAACCAATTTTCAATACTTCTCCAACGCCCATGAATCTTATCCCATAATTGTTCCTTTGTCACTTCTACATCAATTCTTGGAATTGAAAATTCATATTCCGTTAATCGCTCCAGAATCATCTGGATCTGTTCTTTGGATAACTTTGAAAGAAGTTGTTCTATATTCGTTGCATTTAGTTGAAGACTCTTTACGAAACTTCTAAGATATTCGATCAAATGATCTTTAAACATAAGAAATGCTTTTGTTTTCATCATCTCTTCTGCTTTCATACTATTTAGATCACGCATATAATCTTGATAATTCTGGTTAAGCCTCTTAAAATCAGAATTTAAACTCTCCCACCATCCATGTAAATGCTCGTCATCTTCATCCAAAATCCCTGGTATTTCAGAAAGGCTCATTCGAATCTTTTCTAATAACGTTGGTTCTAGAGATGCTCCTTCGATGGAAAGATTCTCAAGTCTCATCACCATACGTTCAATCTCTACGGAATAATCTGTCAATTGGTATCTGTACTTCTTATTCTTAAATTCTTCAATGGAATTGACTCTTTTCGTATCTTGAATTGCAGAAAGATTTCCCCAGTTCTTTAAAACTTCTAAATCCTGCCTGCATTGTTCTTCCGTGTAATCTTTAAAATATTCTTCTTTATGAAGTTCTTCAAAAACTTCTTCTGGGTACATCCAGTATCTTAGTTTTTCATATTCTAGATAGAAGAGACGGATGATTGGACGATATCTATCGGTATTGTCAACGTTTAGATATTTCGTTTCGGTCAGTGGTTTTATTAATTTTTCGTTTATCTTCATATGCGAAGTCCTTTCTTTGACCTGATGATCTGTTGTTTTTATTATACTTTGAATGGTGGAGTATAAAAATGCCAGTTAAAGCAAATAGCAATTTTTATTTAAGTTGTATCATAAAGACATCATAGCTTCAATTTTTGTATCTTTATCTGACTTTGAACGATGAAACTTTTTGGTGGTTTGATCACAGGCACAGCCAGTGGATTTTCTCTGCGGTTTTGCCTGCAAAGCTAAATTCTGCCTCTTTATTCTATTGTGACCGATCAGGCAGAACAATAAAAGTTAAATAGAAGGTCTGAAAAAGAGCCCGATGCATATACCATATAAGCATCTGGCTCTTTGAATTTTAATATTACATCTTTTATTATTTGATTTCTATGAAATTTATCACACACTGATAAAATTCACTTGATTTCCATGCATCTTTATAACATCCAAAAGATCCGTAAGTTTCATCCAGATCGTCGCTGTATTATCATTTGGATGTACTGCAATATATTCGTATTCTTTCAGATCTTCATCAAAAAAGACTGGAACCACACATTCTTTATCATTCAAAATACCTAATGGCGAAACAGATCCTGGTTCGATATTTAAATATTTCATTAAGCGCTCAGCTGAAGCAAAACTAAGTCTAGAACTTCCAATCTCATCTCTTACTTTCTTAAGATCTGCCTGCTTGTCTTCTCGAATGATCACAAGAAAATGGTGTTTTCCACTACCATCTCTTAAAAATAAATTTTTCGCTCCTATGCCATTTTCATGATTCCACAGATCAGAGTCTTCGATTTCATCCACTGTGTAGACAGCTTGATGCTCAAACATTTCGTATTCTATATTTTGCTCATTTAAGGTATCTAAAACGATTTTTCTATTTTTATTCATTTTGCTAATGCTCCTGTTCGCCTTTCCATTTCTTGTTTTAATTCGTCTAAAAAATCATTTAAATCATCTTTTGAGATTACTTTTAGTTTTATCATATTCCAAATTATATCGACAGCTGTTGTTTTCCTTACTTCTACTAGTACGCCGGGATGTCGTCGATCATTTTTGAAAATACGACCAAAAATAAATGCTATACGGCCCAACTCTAAATATTTGCGGCATTCAGAATCCCTCCTTCTTGAGAAAATTCTATAATTAAATGTGCATTATCTCGAATAAGTTGCTTAAAATACATCATTTCTGACTCTGAATAACCGTGAACTTCCCATGTATAATCTGGTAACCAGCAAATAGCATCATGAAATCCACCTGTTTCATCTGGTGTTTCAATATATACCTTTACTTTTCCATCTGGATACATCATATTCTTTCACTCCTTACTTCTGTGCAGTTCATCTTTATGATATTTTATCACAATTAAATTTCTAGAAGCAGGGATCCCAAGTATAGACAAAATACGTTCTGCTTTTTCTTTGACTTCTGGTTCAATCCTTGCATATAAATTTCCACAATGGTAACGCCTCATCACTTTATGACATTTCATAATAGTGTGCGTAAATCCCACCTTTTGCCAACAGCTCATCATGCGTTCCGCGTTCTGCAATCCCGTTTTCTGCAACCACCAGAATTTCATCAGCATTACGTATCGTTGACAATCTGTGTGCAATGGTAATTGTAGTTCTGTCTTTTGCCAGTTCTTCCAGACTCTGCTGGATAAATTTCTCGCTTTCATTATCCAGCGCACTCGTTGCCTCATCCAGAATCAGGATAGATGGATTCTTCAAAAACACTCTTGCAATAGAAATGCGCTGTTTCTGACCGCCGGACAATCTGGTTCCTCTCTCACCAACGAATGTCTCATACCCATCCGGAAGCCCCATGATGAATTCATGAATATTAGCCTTCTTTGCCGCCTCAATAATCTCTTTCATTGATGCATCTGGTCTGCCATACGCAATATTCTCACGAATACTTCCACAAAACAGATATACATCTTGCTGCACCAATCCAATCTGATTACGAAGACTCTGTAATGTCAGTTTCCGCACATCCTTCCCATCGATTATAATACGTCCTCCAGATACATCATAAAATCTCGGAAGTAACGAACAGATGGTTGTCTTTCCACTTCCGGATGGTCCGACCAACGCAATCGATTTTCCTGCCGGGATATCAAAAGAAACATTATCAAGAACCAGTGAGTCATCGTCATTATAATGAAAGGAAACATTTTCATAACGCACATGCCCTTTGATATTTTCCAGTGGCTCCGCATCTTCTGCATCTACAATCTCCGGTTCTGTCTCAACGACATCTAAGAATCTCCTGAATCCGGACAACCCTTTTTGCATCATTTCCGTAAGCTCTACCAGAATCTGGATCGGACTGATAAAAATGCCAATATAAAGCGCATACATCGCCAGATCTGCCGGCTCCATCTGTCCATGTGCGATCAGCCAACCTCCAAATACCAGCGTTATCAGATACATCATCCCCTGAAAGAATAAATTGCCTCCTGTAAAACTACCCATACAACGATAGTTTGCATCCTTTGAGATCAAAAAACCTTGATTGCTCTTTTTAAATTTCTCCCGTTCAATATCTTCATTCGCAAAAGACTGTACCACACGGATTCCTGCCAGCGTATCCTGAAGGCTGGAATTCAGATTTCCGATCTTACGTCTGTTATCCATAAATGTTGCCTGCATCTTCTTGTTCTGCCCATAAGAAAAAAACAGCATAAATGCCACAAGCACCAGAAGCGGAATCGCCAGTTTCCAGTTGATCAGGAACAGAAATACAAAAGATCCAATGATTTTAATCAACGAGATAAATAAATTCTCTGGTCCGTGATGCGCAAACTCCGAGATATCGAATAAATCCGATACCAGTTTACTCATCATCTGTCCCGAGTTATTCTGATCATAATATGAAAATGATAATTTTTCATAATGATCAAATAACTGTTGGCGCATATCTCGTTCCATATGTGCTCCCATCATATGTCCCTGATAACTAACATAGTACTTGCATCCTGCCTGAATCACATACATAACAAGCAACACAAGTGTGATCGGAATCAACGCCCGCAAAATCGCATCAGAACTCTCTGTAAATAATGTCTTCGTCAATGTTCGTAAAATCTGTGGAAAAGCCAGATCGGCCAAACTGATCACAGCGGCACAAATCAAATCCAGAAAAAATACCCCCTTATACGGAGCGTAATATTGAATAAATTTCTTTAATGTATGCATATTAATCTCTTATTCCTTTCAAATCAATCTGCTACATTATATCACAAAAATTGCAAGAGCCGACTCTTTCGAACTATTTTCTTTCACTCAATGTTTTAACATTCCATAATGATCTTCTCACATCTGTCATATCCAAGCTGTGAACTGTTCAGA
>OGQI01001874.1_pt1 | contig 13479 bp, 9 predicted proteins | sample 1553171 | NCBI WGS metagenome assembly OGQI01 (sample SAMEA2579988, study PRJEB22360) | human gut metagenome | biome: human gut; feature: human-associated habitat; material: faeces | place: Denmark | collected 2008/2010
GAAATGGTGGACAGTGTGTCAATACAACAGACTCTGCGGTACGTTTAACACATATTCCAACAGGAATCGTTGTATCATGCCAGGATGAAAAATCACAGTTAAAGAATAAGGACAAAGCGTTAAAGGTATTACGTTCCCGTCTGTATGAATTAGAACAGCAGAAAGCACATGATGAAGAAGCAGCAAAGAGAAAGAGCCAGATCGGTACAGGAGACCGTTCTGAAAAGATCAGAACATACAATTATCCACAGGGTCGTGTTACAGATCACAGAATCAAGCTGACACTTCACAAATTAGATTCTATCATGAACGGTGATTTAGATGAATTGATCGACAGCTTAACAGCAGCAGATCAGGCAGCAAAATTAAGTAACATGGAAGAAGAATAATACAAAGAGATTTATAAGGGGTCAGGTGATCAAACCTGGCCCCTGCATATATTTAATTGAGGTATATAAAATGAAAGATGGATTTATCAAAGTTGCAGCCGCAACACCAAAGATTAAAGTGGCAGATCCCGCATACAATACAGAAGAAATTTTAAAGATCATCGATGAGACAGAAAAAAATGGAGCAAGTATTCTGGTATTTTCTGAATTAACGATCAGTGGATATACATGTGGTGATCTATTCTTGCAGCAGCCACTTTTAACAGAATGTAAAAATCAGCTTTTAAGAATTGTGAAAGCAACTGAAAATAAGAGTATGTTAGTTGTTGTAGGATGTCCGATCGTTATAAAACAAAAATTATATAATTGTGCGGTTGTGATCAGTGATGGCAGTATTTTAGGAATCGTGCCAAAAACACATTTACCAAACTATTCAGAATTTTATGAATTACGTCATTTTACATCTGGAGAAGGATTAGAAGAAGATCTTTGGTTTGGAGAAGAATTTGGTTATGTAAATGTAGCCGTGAATCAGTTATTCAAATGCAAAGAGATTCCAGAACTTGTGGTAGCATGTGAAATCTGTGAAGATCTCTGGGTACCACTTCCACCAAGCACATATCACGCAATGGCAGGAGCAACGGTGATCTGTAATCCATCTGCAAGTGTAGAGACAACAACAAAAGAATCTTATCGAAGAAGCCTTGTATCAAATCAGTCAGCAAGATTGTTAGCAGCTTATATCTATGCTGATGCAGGAGAAGGAGAATCCACACAGGATGTTGTATACAGTGGACACCATCTCATCTGTGAAAATGGTTCAGTTTTAGCAGAAGCAAAACGATTTACAAATGAGATTATCTATGCAGATATCGATGTGCAGAAATTGGCAGCAGAACGAAGAAAGATGACTTCTTTCCCAGGAGGCCAAACAGATGATTATTTTGAACAGGAATTTTCACTAGAAGTCAAAGAAAACAAGATCACAAGAACATTCCCGAAAGCACCATTTGTACCAGATAATCAAGATGAAAGAGATAAACGATGCGATGAAATCTTATCTTTACAGTCTATGGGACTTAAGAAACGTCTGGAACACACAAACTGCAAACATGCAGTCGTAGGAATTTCAGGTGGATTAGATTCCACATTAGCAGTCTTAGTTACAGCAAGAGCTTTTGATCTGTTAGACATTCCAAGAGAAAACCTGATCTGTGTGACAATGCCATGTTTTGGAACAACAGACAGAACTTACCAGAATGCCGTATCCCTGATCAAAGAATTAGGAGCGACACTCAAAGAAGTAAGAATCGAAAAAGCAGTCCGCCAGCATTTTGCAGATATCGGGCATGATGAAAATAACCACGATGTAACTTATGAAAACTCTCAGGCAAGAGAAAGAACACAGATTCTGATGGATATGGCAAATCAGTACAATGGTATGGTCATCGGAACTGGAGACATGTCAGAATTAGCGCTTGGCTGGGCAACATATAATGGCGATCATATGTCCATGTATGCAGTGAACTGTTCTGTACCAAAGACATTAGTACGCTATCTTGTACTCTATTATGCTGAAACAACAGATAATAAGAAATTATCTGAAGTACTGATGGATGTCCTAGACACACCAGTAAGTCCAGAATTACTTCCACCAGTTGACGGAGTCATTTCACAGAAGACAGAAGACTTAGTCGGACCATATGAACTGCACGATTTCTTCTTATATTATATGTTAAGATTCGGATTCCCAAAATCCAAATTATACCGCATGGCAAAATTAACATTTGATGGTGTATACGATGATGAAACGATCAAGAAATGGCTGGATAAATTCTATTGGAGATTCTTCAGTCAGCAGTTTAAACGTTCTTGCCTGCCAGATGGACCTAAGGTTGGTAGTGTAGCAGTATCACCTCGAGGAGATTTAAGAATGCCAAGTGACGCAAGTCCAACGGCATGGATCTAAAATAAATAAAAGTCAGTTGGAAACGCGCTTTCGCTTGACTCGCACGTAGCGGACACTAAATTCGGCAGCGACGAATACTCGTCACTGCTCATTAAGTGCCGACGAGCTCCTACGGTTTTCAACTGGATTTTATTTATTTTAGTGAAAGTTTGTTGGTAAAAATAAAGAACATAACTTGTTTTAGGATATGTGAAAATTTGTTGGAATTATAAATAAATTTCGTTATAATGATTATATATTACGGAAAGAAAATGCGAAAAAGAGGAATGAAAGAACAAATATGAATCAACAATCGAAAAGAAATCTAACCAATAAGATCATAAGCTTAGCAGGAATCATGGTTTTTGTTTTTTTTATAGCAATCTATGTCAGTACATATTCAAATTATCTGAAAGGAAATAGAACAAGAAGAAAATTATTCGGGGCGACTTATATGACGATGAATAATGAATTCTATAAAGTGGTCAATAACCAGATCCGCATGCAGGTTGAGAAGAATGGAGATGAGATGATCACATTGGATCCGGCACTTGATCAGAAGAAGCAGAATGAGCAGATCAAACAGCTGGTTAAACGAAAGGTAGATGCAATCTTTTTAAATTCAGTCGACTGGAAAGAAGTAGAGTCTGGATTGAAGGCAGCGAAGAAAGCGAAGATTCCAGTGATCGTTATCGACTCACAGGTTTATAGAAATGATCTTGTCACAATGACGATCGTGTCAGATAACTACAAAGCAGGTGTTTTATGTGCAAAGGAAATGATGAAGCAAAAAGATCATGCGAATATTGTATTGTTAACACATAATGCAGCAAAATCTGCGGTAGATCGTATCAATGGATTTACAGATACGATCAAGAAAAATAAAAACTATAAGATCCTTGCATCTGCAGATACTCAGGGACAGATCGAACGTGCACTTCCCAAGGTAGATAAGATCATCGAAAAATACAAGAATATTGATGTCATCATGGGATTAAATGACCCGGCAGCGATGGGAGCTTTAGCAGCTCTTGACAGTAAGGGGGCTAGAGAAGGTGTTCTCGTATACGGAATTGATGGATCTCCAGAAGGAAAGAAACTGATCAAAGAAGGTATGATGACAGGAACAGCAGCACAGTCTCCCAAACAGATGGCAGACACAGCGATCAATGCAGCATACAAGATTTTGCAAGGGAAAAAAGTAGAGAAGAAAAAGGTAATCTCTGTTCAAATGATAACAAAAAAGAATGTAGAGCAGACTGATATTAGCCGTTGGCAGTAAAGAGGAAATGATATGGATCGAAAAAATCAAAATTTATATTATATCAAGATTCTGATGGGAGTCATAAACTTCATCATTTTATCCTTCCTTTCTGCAGTTTTTATTTTAACATTAAATAAGATCAATCGTGATTTTGGAGCAAGGAATTTCTTAGAGAATATCACATATCTCTCAAACGAACCAGTGACATCAACAGTGTTGATATTTATTGTTTTTTTCTTATTGTTAGGCATTATAGAAATTCGAAGAAAACAAAGAAAAAGGCAACAGGTATCTGTGATCTTATATGCAGCAGAGATTTTGTTATGTCTGATCATTATTAAATTTGTTTATGTAAATTATAATGGAATCATTCTTCTTGTCATTGCAGATATTGTAACGGATATCAAAGATAAACACACTAGGGGAATTTTCTTTGTTATCATGGGAATGATATATTTATTCTCAGACTACGATATCATATCAATGTTTATAGATATGATATCGTTCCAACAATTTTTGAGTGTATACCCGGCGAAAGTCAGTATGATGATCCAAGGAACAAGAAATATACTAGTTGCATTGAATGCGATCGCATTTATTGCATACATGATCATTTTGATGAGAAATCAGATGAAAGAAAATGCAAGGATTGGATTGTTAAACCTTCAGCTTCAGACAGCCAATATACGTTTAAAAGAAATGAATGAACAGCTGAAGGACTATTCAGAGATGACAGAGAAAATGGCGGAGACAAGGGAACGAAATCGAATTGCCAGAGAGATTCATGACACACTGGGGCATACGATGACTGGACTGTCTGCAGGAATTGACGCATGTATCGCGATGATCGATTTTTCTGTAGATGCAACGAAAGAACAGTTAAATAAAATATCACAGGTTGCAAGGCAAGGAATTAAAGATATTCGAAGATCGGTTAATAAATTAAGACCAGATGCCTTAGAGCATAGTGGATTGCAAGAAGCTTTAGAAAAGATGATCAATGAGACGATGCAGGTATCAGATGTTAAGATTAATTATGATTGTCAGGTAGAGGTTTTGAAATTCAATCAAGATGAAGAAGATATGATCTATCGTGTAGTACAGGAAAGTATCACAAATGCGATCAGGCATGGAAAAGCGAAGCAGATTGATGTAAACTTATGGAAGGAAGATAAGTGGCTCAATCTAGAGATCAAAGACAATGGAATCGGATGTGAAGAGATTCATACAGGATTTGGATTGATCCATATCGAAGAGAGGATCAAGATGTTAAAAGGAACTGTAGAATATGATGGAAGTAATGGATTTAAAGTCACAGCAAGAATACCGATCAGATGGGGTGAAAAACTATGATTAAAGTAATGATAGCAGATGATCAGGAACTGATCAGACAAAGTTTACAGATCGTACTTGAGATGAAAGAAGGAATCGAAGTTACTGCAACTGCCAAGGACGGAAGAGAAGTCATTCAGGAAGTCAGGAAAGACAAGCCAGATGTTATTTTAATGGATGTGCGTATGCCAGAAATGGATGGAGTGCAATGTACACAGATCATCAAAGAACAATATCCAGATGTCAAGATCATTATCTTGACAACATTCGATGATGATGAGTATGTATACAATGCATTAAAACATGGAGCAAGTGGTTATCTGTTAAAAGGAATTTCTATGGATGAATTAGAAAAAGCGATCAATACAGTACATAGCGGCGGGGCCATGATCAATCCAGAAGTGGCAACAAAGGTGGTCGATTTCTTCTCTGAAATGGCACAAAGCAATTATGATACATCAATTCATGCACAGAATGTAGAAGAGATCACAGATGCAGAATGGGAGATCATTAAATTAGTCGGAAGAGGCATGTCAAATAAAGAAATCTCGACGGAACTAAGCCTTTCCGAAGGAACTGTACGAAATTATCTCAGCACGATCTTAAGTAAACTAGACCTAAGAGACAGAACCCAGCTTGCAATCTGGGAAGTACAGTCAGGTTCAGCCAAATACGGGAGAAGATAGATGAGACAGAAACTAGAAAAATGGTGGAAACGAATCATTGCTGTTGGATTGGTCATAAGTTTATTATCTGTTGGTTTTGTGATCTATCCCAAACAACAAAAAATTGTTTTAACCTTTGGAATGTTCGCAGGAAACAAGTGGGATGTTCCAGATGATAATTGCTATCAGATGATCGATCAAGTGATCAAAGAATTTGAAAAAGAATATCCGAATGTTACGATCAAATACGAAAGTGGTGTGATGAAAGATGATTATTCAGAATGGCTGTCACAAAAGGCACTAAAAGGAGATCTGCCAGATGTTTTTATGGTCTTGCCAGAAGATTTTAGCACATTTTCATCCGTAGGAATGTTAAAGAACTTAGACTCCTATACAAAGATTGATAAAGCGTTCAAAAAAAGCAACTATTATGAAGGAAGTTATGATGCTGGAACCTATAAGGGAACGCAATATGCTCTTCCATATGAAAGTGTACCAACTTTGATGCTAGTCAATAAGACACTACTAAAAAAAGAGCATATCAAAATGCCAGGGAATCACTGGACTTGGGATGATTTTTATAAGATCTGTCAAAAAGTAACCAAAGATACCGATGGAGATGGCCGTTTAGACCAATTTGGTGTATATAATTATAAATGGAATGATGCAACTCTGAGCAATGGCGGAACATTGTTTAATCAAAGTGGAACAAAATGCAACTTGTCATCCGAACCAATTGAAAATGCAATCCTCTTTACAAAGAAGATTGAAAAGATATCATCTTTTCGAAATCTGACATCTGATGATTTTGATTCTGGAAATATTGCATTTCGTCCTATGACATTTTCAGAATTTAGAACGTATAAACCATATCCATGGAAGATCAATAAATACTTTGATTTCAAATGGGATTGTATCAGACTCCCTTCCGGACCAGATGGAGAGAATAAGACACAGGTAGATAATCTGCTGATGGGAATCAGCAATCAGACCAAGCAAGGAGATATGGCATGGCAGTTTTTAAAGAAATTATGTTATGAAACAAAGACACAGCAAAAGATCTTTCAGTATCGTCAGGGAATCTCACCATTAAAAGCTGTGACGAATTCAAAACAAGCACAGCAGGTATTAGAAAAAAGCATGGGTGAGAATATGACAGATAAAATGAAATTGTTAGATGAACTCATGAACAATGCCTTGCAGATTCCAAAATTCCGAAGATACAATGAAGCCTACCAAAAGATTGACAGTGAGATGACAAAAATTCTTACAGATGAAGAAGAATTTGATTCCAATATCTTGAAACTAAAACAGGAGATTGATAAGCTTTTAAATCAGTAATAATAAGAAGATCAAAACAAACAAAACACAAATATGACATTTGTCACATAAAAAGGGACATTTGTAAATTGAAAGTCATGACAATTTACAGATGTCCTTTTTTTGTGTGATTGGTAGAATAAGCTTGTAAATAAGAGATAGGAAAAAAGAAAGGAGAAGAGGATGAAATACGTAGTATTAGTCAGCCACGGAACATTTGCACCAGGACTTCACAGTGTACTTAAGATGTTAGCTGGTGGAGAAAGAGAAGACGTGATTAGCGTCGGATTAGAGGACGGAATGAGTGCTGATGAATTCGCAGAGAAATTCAGCAATGCGATCAGCAAGATCACAGTAGACGATGAGATCATTCTTCTTGGTGACATTGTGGGTGGATCACCTCTTACAAATGCAATTGAACAGGTATCAAACAAAGGACTGATCGGTCAGACAGTGATCTTTGGTGGAATGAACTTGGCAATGGCATTGACAGCAACATTAATGAAAGACGGCGTAGACACAGACATGCTAAAAGATAGCTTGATCAATGAGGCAAAAGATGCAGTTAAAGAATTTGTTATGACATCAGCAAACGATGATGAAGAAGACGATATTTAAATTTTAAGGAGGAAAAAATATGTCAGTTTCATTTTTAAGAATTGATGACCGTATGATCCATGGTCAGACAGTAACACGTTGGTCACTAGAGTATCCATGCGATGGGCTGATCGCAGTGAACGACAAAGCAGCAACAACAGATGCACTTAAGATGGCATACAAGAGTGCCAGCACAAAGAAAACATTTGTTTGGACATATGAAGCATGGAAAAAGAAAAACCAGAAAGTATTAGACAGCAAAGACAATTACTTCCTGATCACAAAAGATCCAATCCAGATGAAGAAGATCTTAGTGGATGATGGATTTGTTCCAAGTGATGTAAAGAAAGTAATCGTAGGACCATGTAATGACAGACCAGGAGCTGTCAAACTTGGTAATAACCAATCTATTACACAGGAAGAAGCAGAAGCTTTAGAAGCGATCAGCAAAGCTGGTTATGAAATCGAATTCGCACTGATCAAAGAAGCGTCCATCGGAACATGGGACAAATTCAGAGGTCAGTTTGGATTTAACTAAAAAACCAATAGAGAGGAGAAACTATTATGACAATTAGTTGGTTACAAGCAATCATTTTAGGTATTTTTGCCTGCTTATCCAGTATGCCTGGTATGGGAGGTACAACCATTGGTAACTACACATTAGGAAGACCATTAGTTGCAGGTCTTGTCTGTGGTATCGTACTTGGAGATATTCAGGCAGGTGTTTTAGTTGGTGCGGCAATGCAGGTTGTATATATCGCATTGGTTACACCAGGAGGAACTGTATCAGCAGACGTTCGTGCCGTATCTTATATCGGTATTCCACTGGCAATGTTAGCATTAAATTCATACGGATTAGATCCTGCATCAGCAAAAGGTATCTCCATGGCAACATCATTTGGAGCAATGGTAGGAACAATCGGTACAGTATTATTCTATGGAACAGCAACGATCAACCTTGTATGGCAGCACATTGGATGGCAGGCCGTTGAAAAAGGTGAATTCAAGAGATTATACGTTGTAGATATGGTTCTTCCATGGATTTCTCATATCATCTGCAGTTTCTTACCAGCAGTTGTAATGTGTAAATTAGGAGTTCCAGTTGTAGAAGCGATCAAAACAACATTACCAATGGATGGAATTGCAATGAAAACACTGTTTACAGTAGGTAGCTTGCTTCCTTGCGTAGGTATTGCGATCTTATTAAAACAGGTAGTAACAAAAGCAGTTGACTTTATACCATTCTTCTTCGGATTTACATTAGCAGCAAGTATGGGATTAAACCTTGTATCAGTAACAGTTGTAGCAGCAATGTTCGCAATTATTTACTACAACATTAAAATGGTAGGAATCAGAGCAAAAGAAGCAGCCTTAGCTTCTGGCGGTTCCTTTGACGATGATGACGAGGAGGATATTTAATATGGCAGAGAAAAAACTATCTAAAAAAGCGTTAAATAAATCATTCCGTAACTGGGCTTATGGAAACTTAACATGTTTCTCTCAGGAACATATGCAGACATTTGGTTATCTGTGTGCAATGCTTCCATTGGTAGAAGAGTTATATGATACAAAAGAAGAACAGAAAGAAGCAATGAATACATACACAGCTTTCTTTAATACAGAACCACAGGTTGGATCTATCATCGTAGGTATCACAGCTGGTCTTGAGGAAGCAAAAGCAAATGGAAATGAAGATATCGATGCAGAAGCAATCAATGGTATCCGTGCCGGTCTTATGGGACCTTTAGCAGGTATTGGTGATTCCTTAGTTGTAGGTACATTAATTCCTATCTTACTTGGTATCGCACTGGGATTATCAACAGGTGGATCTGTCGTAGGACCAATCTTCTATATCGTAGCATGGAATTTGATCATGGCATTTGGAATGAAGTTCTTATACTTCAAAGGATATGAACTGGGTGGAAAAGCCGTAGATATCCTGGTTGGTGAGCAAGCAACCGCGATCCGTGAAGCAATCGTTATGTTAGGAACAATGGTTGTTGGATCTGTAGCAGCAACATGGGTATCAGTAAAAACATCATTCCATCTCGTAAACAGTGCAGGAAAAGAATTCTTAAATCTTCAGAATCAGTTAGACGGAGTATATCCAGGATTCTTAACAGCAGCTTTTGTAATCTTCTGTTGGTGGTTAATGTCAAAGAAAAAAGTATCTCCAGTTGTTACAATGTTGATCTTAGTAGTTGTAGCATTTATCGGAGTTATGATCGGATTCTTTAACCCAGGATTAAAATACTAAGAAAGGAAATATATTATGACAACACAAACAAGAGCACAGCAGCTAAAAGAAATTGAATTTCAGACACAAATGCTCAATAACCTCAAAAAATGGATTCGCAATCTCATTATTTTATCCTCTATCGGAATCATACTTGCGTACTGGGGACTAGGTGTCCAAAGTAAAATGCCATTTACAGTATTTGGTGTGATTGGAGTTATCCTTACTGTAGTTAGTGTTATACTTTGTGTTGTCATAGGTCTTGGGATAAAGAGAGGCAAAGAAAACGTAGATAAGATTATACAATTGATCAAAGCATAAGTATAAGAACTTATTGTTTTTTGAGAGAAAAGGACGATTATAGTTTGATCGTCCTTTTTTGTACAAAGAAAGAAGGAAAAATTATGAGAAAAATAAGTCCAAGATTATTGGCACTAATGATGGCAGGAGCTGTTACAGTTACCTCCATAACACCAGTAACAGGATATCAAACGATTACTGTAAATGCTGCAACAGATAGTCAGGAGAAAGAGGCAGCGCAAGGATATCAAACGAATTTAACAGGTTTTGATTATAAGAAAGGTGATTGGAAAGAAACAAAAGATGGTCTGTACAGCAATGCAGTTGATAAAGGAGACTGTTTTGCATTCAGTAAAACAACAGCTAAGAATTTTGTATATTCTACAGACGTAACATTTAAGAGAAATCAAGGTGCAGCAACATTAATTTTCCGTTGTAATAATAATCTTGATAATAAAGAATGCTATGCGGTAAATATCGATGGAGGTTCGCATAAATGCAAGTTTTGGCGATGGCAGGAAAATAGTGATTATCAGTTGATTGATGAAAAAGAAGTAAAAGCAACGGATGATGAGAAATATACTTTAAAAGTAGTGGCTTACGATTCATGGATTTCTTATTATGTAAATGATACTTTGATAGCAAGTACAGGTGATTATACACTTCAAAAAGACGACAAAGGACAGAGTACTGTTTTGACAGAAGGTTCTCTTGGTCTATTAAATTGGAATGGTGAGATGACATTCCAAAATACCTATTATACAGAATTAAATGATCAAAACACACCAGAGTTAAAAAATATCTCGGTATCTTCCTCAACTGGAGATGTGGAGAAAGCAGCACAATTTACATCCACAGAACCAATTATGATTCAGTATGTAAAGAATAATGCAGAAACAGTAGACTTGAATATCGAAAAGAAAAATAAAAATGCAGATGTACAGGTTGAATATGATGGAAAAACATATAACGATGGAAAGAATATTCCAGTTAAAGTTGGTAAGAATTACATTACAGTAAAGAGCACAGTTCAGGGAGAAAATGGACAGACAGCGACTTTAACATATCGTGTAAATGTGCATCGCCGAGCAGCAGATAAAACTTATTATAATGAAGCATACAGAAATCAGTATCATTATTCTGTAAAGGACGGATGGGGAAATGATTTAAATGGATTGGTTAAGTATAAAGGAACATATCACATGTTTTATCAGTTCTATGATGATACAAAATGGGGGCCAATGCATTGGGCACATGCAACAAGTAAAGATTTGATCCATTGGGAAGAACAGCCAATTGCATTATATCCAGATGCAAATGGAGCTATGTTTTCAGGATGTATTGTAGCGGATGAAAAGAATACATCAGGACTTTTTGGTGACGGCAATGAAGGTGGATTAGTTGCATTGATCACAGCAGATGGAAATGGACAACGTATTAAAGTTGCCTATAGTACAGATGAAGGAAAAACTTGGAAAAAAACAAATAAAATTGCAGCAGACTGGTCAAAAGATCCATTAAACAATAGAGATTTCCGAGATCCTAAAGTTTTTAGATGGGAAAATAAATGGTTCATGGTAATTGCAGGCGGACCACTTCGTATTTATTCATCAGACAATCTGACAGATTGGAAATGTGAATCTACATATGCAGATCTTCATACAGAATGCCCTGACCTTTATCCAATTAAAACAAAAGATGGTGTGAAATGGGTACTTTCCCGCGGTGGAAGATCTTATAAAGTCGGTGATTTTAAACAAGTTGATGGAAAATGGAAATTTGTTTCAGATGAAGCTTACAAAAACAGTGACGGTGTTATGAACTTTGGTAAGGATTCCTATGCAGCAATGACATATTATGTACAAGACTTCGGAACACAGGAAAATCCAACGATTCCAGAGATTATTGAAGGAAATTGGATGAATACATGGGATGATTATTGTAATAAAGTTGCAGATACTGTAGGACAGAATTTTAATGGAACTTATAATCTGAATCTTAAAGTAGGACTAAAACAGGAAAATGGAAAATACGTTTTAACACAGACACCAATTAGTGCATATGAGAGTTTAAGAGATGCAGAAAATAAGATTTCTTATAAAAATGTTACAATTTCAGAAGATAATGATCTCTTAAAGGATTTTGCAAAAGATACATATGAGATTGTTGCTAAATTTAAACCATCAGAGAAAACAAAGAAAGTTGGGTTCAGACTGAGAAAGAATCAAAATGATACAGAATATACCGATGTAATTTATGATTTAGAAAATGAGAAACTATCTATCGATAGAAGTAAATCAGGAAAGATTATTAGTCAGGAATTCAAAAAAATAAATGAGCAGTCTAATGTGAAAAAGAATGAAGATGGTTCTGTAGAATTACATATTTATGTAGACAAAGCCAGTGTCGAAGTATTTAGCAGTAATAATACAGCAGCAGGAGCGAACCAGATATTCCCAACACCAACAAGTTTAGGAGCATCTGTTCTAGTAGAAGGTGATCCTGTAAAAGCAGATATTGATATTTATCCAATGAAGTCAATTTGGACAGATAAGGAAGAATTGACAGATGTGGAATCTGTTGGATCTATGCAGAATGAGAACCAGACATTATATGCTGGTGATAGTGTAGAATTAAGTGCATATGTATTTCCAATTTCTGTGGATCAGACGATAACATGGGATGTTACAGAAGGAAAAGATGTTGTAAGTATCAAAGAGTCAGAAGGAAAAGCAGTTGTAACAGCATTAAAATCAGGAAAAGCAACAGTTATTGCATCGAGTAAATCAGATCCATCAAAGAAAAAGATATTTACGATTAATGTAAAAGAAAATAACTTCAAAACAAACATTAAGAAATTTGTAAATGTAAGTGGTAATTGGACGATTGATGGAGAAGTGTTATCAGATTCCAACCAGTCTGCAAATGATTTTTATATGTCTGAAGATGCGGTAGTTAATGAAAAATCAACAATAGAAGCGGATATGTCCTTTGAAAAAGGATTAGTTAACTTAATTTTTGCATCAAAATCAACGGATCCAAATGGAGCATATTGTCTTCAGTTTGTTCCAGGTAGTAACAAGGTGCGCTTGTTCAGAATGTATAAAGATGGTGATATTGCAGTAGGAGAGATGTCTTCTAGCATTAGTGATGGAGCATATCATCATGTGAAGATTGAAAAAGAAGCAAATGCAGTGAAAGTATATGTAGATGATAAGGAATGCTTAAATTATACTTTTGATGCAAATAAAGAGTCAGACAAAGATTTCTTTGATATCAAAACTGGATATATGGGACTTGGTTTATGGGATGGTGCAGTAAGTTTCAAGAATTTATATGTAGATAAAAAAGAAGAAACAAAACCATCAGAAAAACCAAAAACAATTTCAGTAACATTAAAAGGTAATGGTGGAAAAACTGTTACAACA
>OGQI01001878.1_pt1 | contig 13475 bp, 9 predicted proteins | sample 1553171 | NCBI WGS metagenome assembly OGQI01 (sample SAMEA2579988, study PRJEB22360) | human gut metagenome | biome: human gut; feature: human-associated habitat; material: faeces | place: Denmark | collected 2008/2010
CGCCCCCAGTGCGGGGGCCACGCCCGCAGCCGCCCCCGCGCGGCGAGCCGTGGCTCAAACAACTGGTGACGCACGAATACCGGCACGCCGTACAGTACGGCAACCTGCACCGGCGGTTCATGAAATGGGTCGGTTACGTGGTCGGACAGCAGGCGGGTTTGCTTAGTTCGGTGCTGTTGCCGATCTGGTTCCTCGAAGGGGACGCTGTGATGAACGAGACGCAGATGGCGTCGTTCGGCCGTGCGCTGCAACCCTCTTTTACGATCGAATACCGCGCCTACCTGACCGAAGGGACGAAGAAATTCCCGCTCGACAAGTGGTTTTGCGGTTCCTATAAGAATTATATTCCGGATCACTACCAGTTCGGTTATCAACTGGCCGCCTGGTCGCGCGAACAGTACGGGGACGATATGTGGTCGCGGGTCGCGGAATACGGTTCGAAATATCCCTATACCATTCTGACGACGAAGTGGGCGCTGCATAAGTACTACCGCACGTCGGTCAACGAGATCGCGCGCAACACGCTCGACGAGTTGACTCGGTTCTGGCGTTCGCAGCCCGTCGAACCGAACAGCGGCGAAACGCTGCCGACGCCGATTACCAGTTATACGGTCTACGATGCCCCGATGGCGCTGAACGAGTCCCCGTACGTGGCGCTAAACCGCGATAGGAACAGGGGGAGCCGCGTCGTGGCGGTCGATCCGCGGACAGGCTGCGAACGCCGGTTGTTCTGGACGGGAAGCGTCAATACGCCTCCGGTGCTGTACGACAGTACGCTGTACTGGACGGAGTACCGGAGCAGCACGCTGTGGGAACAACGCGTGACGTCGCGGGCGTGCAGTTACGACCTGCGCACCGGCCGACGCCGGACCTTGCGCGAACGCGGTAAGACGCTGTTCCCGACGCCGTTGCCCGACGGCCGGCTGGCGACGGTCGGTTACGATTATGCGGGGCGTTACAGCCTCGATCCGGGCGACGGAAGGCGTTTCGATTTTCCGGATACCCTTTCGATACACGGACTCGCTTACGACGAGGTCACCGGAACGCTGGCCGCGATTGCGCTCGGCGACGCGGGGATGTCGATCCTGCGGATCGACTTACAGGACGGAGCTCTGCGGACGATCAAGGAGCCGACTTATGCGAGCCTCTATAACTTGCGGGCGGGAGCCGGAAAGCTTTCGTTCAATTCGATCCAGTCCGGTAAGGACGAAATCCACCTGTTCGACCTTACCGGGGGCCGGGAGTACCGGCTGAGCCGTTCGCGCTACGGTTCGGTGGCTCCGTCGGCTCCAGACAGTAGCGGAGAACTCTATTTTACGACTTACTCGCTGGACGGATACCGGCTGGGCCCCCCAACCGGTCGCAGCGATTCGCTGATTCCGGTGGAGCCTCGGAAACTGCCCGAGAACCGGGTCAATCCGCCGCGACGCAAATGGGACGTGATGAACATCGACACGGTGACGGTTTCCGCCGATTTTCCGGCGGAAACGCGGAAAAAACGATTCCGCAAAGGATTGCATCTGTTTAACCTTCACAGTTGGGCGCCCTGGGATTTCAACCCGTTCCATATCGCCGACGAGAACCGGATCGACATCAGTTTCGGCGCTACCGTCATGTCGCAGAATCTGCTGAGCAGTACTTCCGGGTACCTGGCCTACGGCTATGCCCCCGAATTCGGCAGCCGCCTGCGCGGAGGAATCAACTATTACGGACTTGCGCCGAAATTTGAACTGTCGTTCGAATACGGTGGAGGCAAGCAGTTGCTTTACGGCGTAAAAAACCTCGAGTACGAAGGGATGAAGCGGAAGAATTATTTTCAGGTCAATCTGCTGGGATACCTGCCGATGACGCTCGCCTCGGGACATCGCGTACGGACGTTGACCCCGTCTGTGGAGCTGCGCCATATCAATGCGCTGATGTGCGGGGACTCTTCCGTTAAAACCGGGTTTCAGCGGTTAGTGACCGGCCTGAATTTTTCGGACAACGTCCGGATGGCGACCCGCGACTTTTTGCCCCGGTGGGGCTATGCGGCCCGGTTCGCTATGGTATGCGCCCCGTTCACGGAAGGTTTCGGCCGACTCTATTCGCTGTACGGGCGGGCCTACCTGCCGGGCGTGATGAAACATCATTCGCTGATGCTGCGCGGAAACCTGCAGCATCAGAACCTGGCTTCCCAGAACTTTTTCTATAAGGAACTTTTTCCGCGCGGAGCCGCGTACAACATCGTGGCGACCCGGCTCGGGGCCGCGTCGGCCGACTACCAGTTCCCCGTGTGGTGTCCCGACGGCGGGATCAGCAGCATCGTCTATTTCAGCCGGATCCGGCTGAACGTCTATTACGATTTCGCCCGGTTCAGACAGGCGATTCCTTCGGTGATCAGAACGTTCTACCGGATGCATACGGTCACTTCCTACGGCGGCGAGATCATCTTCGACATGCATCCGTTGCGGATTCCGGCGAAGACTACGACGGTCGGGTTTTACATCTATAAGCCCAGCGACCGTTCGGGCGTGGTGGGCGGCGTGAAACTGTCGCTTCCGATCTGATCGGAAAGGGCTGTAAAATAAGCGGGCGCCAAAAACGTTGTTTATTAAAATAGCGATTAAAATTGTACCTTTGCCCGAGATAACCGTTGCATCGTCATGACCAAAAAGAAGATTATCGATAAGCTTCAAACCCCCAAGGCCGTAAAATGGTTCTGGATTATACTCGTATCGCCCGTTGCGCTGATCGTTTTGCTGCTACTGCTGATTCGCCTCGGCGTATTCGGGAAACTGCCGACTTTCGAAGAGCTCGAGAACCCGAAAAGCAACCTGGCTACCGAAATCTATTCGGAGGACGGGCAGATGATCGGCAGCTTTTTTGTCCAGAACCGTTCCTATGTCGATTACAGCGAACTTTCCCCGGCACTGGTGGCGGCCCTGACGTCGACCGAAGACATGCGTTTCTACTCCCATTCCGGGATCGATTTCATTTCGCTGGCCCGCGTGGCCGTCAAGACGATGGCGCTCGGCAACCGCAATCAGGGCGGCGGCAGCACGATTACGCAGCAGTTGGCCAAAAATCTCTACCCGCGCGATACGGCCGTCTACGACAACCCGGTTTCGAAGGGTTCCAAACTGGTGATCTCGAAGCTGAAAGAGTGGATTACGGCCGTGATGCTGGAGTATAACTATACGAAAGAGGAGATCCTGACGATGTACCTGAATACGGTGCTTTACGGCAGCAACGCCTACGGCATCAAGTCGGCGGCGCGGACCTTCTTCAACAAACTGCCGTCGGAACTGAACGTGCAGGAGGCGGCGATGCTGGTCGGCGTGGTGAATGCGCCGACGCGTTACAGCCCGCGCAGCAATCCGGATCGGGCTCTTATCAGGCGCAATACGGTGATCGACCGGATGAGGGCCGGGGGATTTCTGACGCGTCACCAACGCGATTCGATCAAGGCGCTGCCGATCGTACTGGATTACCATCCGATTTCGCACGACGAGGGTACCGGCACCTATTTTCGGAGTATGTTACAGATCGTGATGACCTCGGATCGGCCCGACCGCAAAAGTTTTGCGCCGGGAGTGGCCGGCGATTGGGATTACAAGGCGGCCGTCGAACTGTGGGACAAAAATCCGCTGTACGGCTGGTGTCGGAAAAATACGAAGGCGAACGGCGCTCAATACGATTTGTACCGCGACGGGCTGAAGATCTATACGACGATCAATGCGACGATGCAGAAATATGCCGAGAAGGCCGTATGGGCGCAGATGGGCGGTAACGTACAACCGATGATGGATCGGGTGCTGAAGGGGCGGCGGAGTATTTTCTCGAACCTCAGCAAGGAAGAGGAACAGGCGATTATCAACCGCGCAATGCGTAATTCCGACCGCTATCGGATGTTGAAAAAAGAGGGAGCTACCGAGAAGGAAATTCAACAGGCGTTCGACACGCCAGTCAAAATGCGGGTTTTCAGTTACAAGGGCGACCGGGATACCACGATGACCCCCCGCGATTCGCTGTATTACTACAAGCGTTTCCTGCGGGCTTCGCTGATGGCCCTCGACCCGTCGAACGGTTATGTGAAAGCCTATGTGGGCGGCCCGTCGTTCCGTTATTTCAAATACGATATGGTCAAGCAGGGCAAACGCCAGATCGGGTCGACGATCAAACCGTTCGTCTATACCTTCGCGATCGAGCAATTGGGGCTGACGCCCTGTACGCCGGTGCCGAACCTCCCGGTCACGATCGAAACCTACAACGAGCCGTGGTCGCCGCGCGAGGCCAGCAAAGTGGTTTACGACGGAAATCCGAGACCGCTGCGGTGGGGCCTGGCCAACAGCCGCAACAACTATTCGGCATGGATCATGAAACAGGCGCGGCAGCCGGAAGCGGTAGGCGAATTTATTCATAAGTTCGCGTTCCGGCGGTGGCCGACTATATTCATAAAATGGGTATCAAAAGCTATATCGACCCGGTCTATTCGCTCTGTTTGGGGACGCCCGATTTTTCCCTGTTCGAACTGGTCGGCGCTTACGGGACGTTCGCCAACCGGGGCGTGCATATCGATCCAATTTTCGTGACGCGGATCGAAGACCGTCACGGCAACGTGCTGGCCAATTTTACTGCGCCGGCTCAGGATGCCATTTCCGAACAGACGGCCTATACGATGCTCGGTATGCTGAAAAACGTCGTCAATGCCGGAACGGCCGGCCGCATCCGGGCGCTCGGGATCACGGCCGATATGGGCGGCAAGACCGGGACGACGCAGAACAACTCCGACGCTTGGTTCGTCGGCGTGACGCCGAAGCTGGTCGCCGGCGTGTGGGTCGGCGGCGAAGACCGGAGCATCCACCTCTCTTCGGGCGGCGAAGGATCGCGGATCGCGCTGCCGATTTTCGCCGATTTCATCAAGCGGGTCTACAACGAGCCGAAGCTCGGAATCACGCAGAAAGACCAATTCCCGATACCGGTCGGCGCGGTTTCCTACGACTGCGACGAGAGCGACCTCCATGCTCCCGCATCGCAGACGCGCGACGACGAGTTTTTCGATTAGATTTCCGGTTCGACAGTCGTTTCCGCAGGTTTGAAAAAACGGACGTATGGAATTCTGTAAAAATGTTCCGAGTGTTCCTGTATTTCTTTGATCGGAACGAAAAGTTGAGTCGTTTTTAGATCTTTGTTCATAAGACAAAGAAACGGAACGTTTTCTTTATCCAGTATACCTAATCGGATATCGTGAGTTACATATAATTTCATGGATTATTCTTGATATGAGCTACGACGATGACCGGATTGTCGTTTGCTGTGATTGTTTTGCTTAGGTTCGCTATTTGAGGATTATCACTGTTTCGAAAATGATCGAAATAGAAAGATTCCATAACATAATAGAAGTTTTTACCGTCTGTCGCCATAGGCATAAACGGAATCGTTTTGTCCAGATCGTTGACGACGGGAATCCGGTTATCGGTGTTTTTTTCCCAAATGCGGACTCCTTCCTTAAATGTTTTGCGCCGGGGATTGTAAAATCCGTAATAACTTTTATTGTTATGCCGGTAAAAGAGATAAACAACGCTGTCGCTTTCGAGCATGTTGCAAATTACCGGATATTGAGGCTTAGAATCTTCCTGTGAGGTTTCTTGAGCCGATTTACTACTACTTGCCGTCCGTTGTAGTTCCCGCATTTGGGGGGTAACGCCGAGGTCTACGTAATATTCCGGCTGAACCTTATTGTTACAAATACTGTAAACGATATCGTTTAGCGGCATAATTAGGTGTACCGTATCGTTCGAATAAGTGCTGGACAGATTGTTGATAAGACCCGTAATTCCTAATCGGTTGATTGTGCTGTTGAAAAATAATTTTGATTGAGTTTTACGGGTTTGCAGGTCGAAAAGAATCAGATTGGGAGATTTGGAACGGATGCTGTAATTCGGATTGTTGATGTAGTCACAATAGCAGGCCAGTCGGTTGTTTCCCAAATAAGCGATCGAGGTCGTGATAAAATCCAGTCTGATTTTTTCGATAAATTCTCCTTCATAAGTGAATATGGAAATTTTCTGGGCCATATCGTCGTGAACGATCAGTCTTTTATTAGAAACATCTACGGCGACGTCGTTCAAGCTCAAATATTCTCCGGGCCCTCGGCCTTTTTATTGATTTTACGGATAAACTTTCCCGATTTATCGAAGATGTAAATCGTTTGCGTGATATCTTTATCCACTATTAGAATACGGTCTTTCAACGGGATTATTTTATCGATTACTCCTATTAGGTTCGAAGTATCGGTAGCCAGTTTGATATAAGATAATGAATCCGCAATGTCAGAAAGATGTAGCAGGTGTTCTGTCGTTTGCAACGGCGGATGCAGAACGGTTAGCCCGGTCGCCGGACGATTCCGGTGGCAGGCCGACAACAGGATTGCACCTGAAAAAATAACAAACAGCGTTCGGGTCATGTTTTTACCGGATGGTCGATCGGGCGTTTCGTATTCCAAAGTTATGAAATAAAGTCTTTTCAGAAAAATTCACGGATCGGTTTGCTTCGTATTTCGGCAGCGAAACTTAAAGGTAATCCCTGTCGGTATTCCGTCTTATAATTTTTAATGGAAGATGTTTCGAAAACACATAAATAAAACAAATAGAATAAAAATTTAACAAATAGTTTATTTTAAAATAAAACCTGTTACCTTTGTCGCAAACAGAAGGCTTTTACGAAAAAAAGTCATTATTTTTGCCGAAACAATAGATAGAAACGTTTTTAATAAAGGGCTTTCCCCGCGGGAAGGTTTCCTGTTTAAAAGTCTTTAAAATTATGAAAGTTGCGATTGTTGGCGCAAGCGGCGCCGTAGGCCAGGAATTTCTCCGGGTGCTGGAACAACGGGAATTTCCGATCGACGAATTGTTATTGTTCGGTTCCGAACGCAGTGCGGGCCGTAAATATACGTTCCGGGGTAAGGAGCTGACCGTGCGTCTGCTGGCCCATAACGACGATTTCAAAGGGGTCGATATCGCTTTTGCGTCGGCCGGAGCCGGTACGTCGAAAGAGTTTGCCGAGACGATCACCAAATTCGGGACGCTGATGATCGACAATTCGAGCGCATTCCGGATGGATGAAAATGTGCCGCTGGTGGTTCCCGAAGTGAATCCGACCGATGCGGTCAATCCGCCGCGCCGGATCATCGCCAACCCGAACTGTACGACGATCCAGATGGTCGTGGCGCTCAAGGCGATCGAGAATCTGTCCCATATCCGCCGGGTGCACGTATCGACTTACCAGTCTGCCAGCGGCGCCGGAGCGAGCGCGATGGCCGAACTGGCCGAACAGCACGCCCAGTTGGTGCGCGGCGAAGAACCGACCGTCGAAAAATTCGCTTTTCAATTGGCTTTCAATGTTATCCCTCAGGTGGATGTCTTTACCGACAACGGTTATACCAAAGAGGAGATGAAGATGTTCAACGAGACGCGTAAGATCATGCATTCGGACGTGAAGGTCAGTGCGACCTGCGTGCGCGTTCCGGTAATGCGCGCCCACTCCGAGTCGATCTGGCTCGAGACCGAACGGCCCGTATCCGTCGAAGAGGCGCGCAAGGCGTTCGCGGGCGCAGAAGGGGTGGTGCTGATGGACGAACCGGGAGAAAAAGTTTATCCGATGCCGCTGCCGTTGGCCGGTGTGGACGCCGTGTACGTGGGGCGTATCCGCAAGGATCTGGCCGATCCGAACGGACTTACGTTCTGGTGCGTCAGCGACCAGATTCGCAAAGGCGCGGCGCTGAATGCCGTGCAGATCGCCGAATACCTCGTAAAGGAGGGACATGTGAAATAAGGATTTCCCGGGAACGGGAAGGTATGAATAGGAAACGGGCATGAACCTAAGTTCATGCCCGTTTTTTGGAATCGTGCGTACTATTTTCCGATGGTGAAAACGGCGCTGACCGGTTCGAGCGTAAGGCGAATCCGGGTATAGATCGTGCCGTCGGCATGTCTGTCGTATTCGACATCTTCCCACTTCCCGATCGTGCCGGTATGCGGGTTCCACTTTTCGAGTTTCAGCTTTCCTTTCAGGCTCACCTGCGTGTCGACCGGTTTGTCGGTCGAGTTGGCGAACAGGTAGATATCCTGTCCCTCTTTCTGCTTGTGGATATATGAGAACATGCCGAGTTCGTCGGCCGGCAGGTCGCGGAACCGTTCTACGCCCAACAGCGGCTGTCCCGGCAGGCCGGCTGCGGCCAGCGTTTCGACCGGATCGACCCGGACGTCCGGGTCGGGCAACAGCGAATCGATCGCTGCGGCCAGCGCGGTCGACTCGGCCTGCGGCAAGAAGATGGTTTTTCCGCCGTTTTCATTGGAAGAAGAGACCTGTCGGGCAGGCATCGGAGCCTCCGGGTCGATGCCGAAAATCTCCCGTACCAGCGCGACCGCTTCTGCGTCCTGCCCGAATTCGGCGGATCTGGACGGCAACAGGTTGGTCGCCAGTATTTTTCCGCCGCTTCGGTAGTAATCCCGTATTTTCCGTAAGGTTTCCACCGAGAGCACTTTTCCGGAGGGCATGATAAGCAGTTTGTACGTCTGTCCGGTGGACGGCGTGTTCAGCTTGATTTGTCCGTTGCCGATCTGGTATTTGTCCGTGACGAAGTCTTCCGGATGCAGGAAAGTAAAGTCCTGTCGGATCTGCCCGGTCAGCAGATCGCCGATCCGGTTGTAGTCGGTGCCGGGAGGCACGTCTTTTCCGCACCGGGGGCGTCCGGTTTCCCAGGCGTACCACGCTTCGAGCGACTGAATCGGGAAGAGCAGCGCGATGTCGGCCACCCGGCGACCGCCTTGCAGCAGGAACGTGCTCCGGCCGGCGAAATCGTTGTATCCGGGCAGGGCCGGGGCCAGCCGCGGATTGTAATGCGCGATCAGCGGCGGGATCTTGACCGTATCCGGTTCGTACCACATCCCGTGCGGAACCAGGAAGTTGACGCCCCGCGCCATGACTTCCATCGCAACCCGGTACAGCATGGCCGAATCGGTCTCCCGATCCGAATAATTCCCGTAAATTTCGGCGCCGACGAGTTGTTTGTCGAATGCGTCGGCAGCCGAGCTGATCAGTTTGAAGCCGGGACGCCCGTACGGATAGCCGTGGATGGCGTCCATCAGCGGAATGTGGACGTGCCGGTAAAATTTGAATGGGTCTCCGTACATATCGACGGTCGTCGGCTCGTAATTTCCGGGCGGGTGTCCCATGCTTTGCAACCCGTAGCGGTCGCACCATTCGGCTACGCAAAGCGGGAAACCGTCGCCCATCGCCTCGGCGCGCAGTCCGAACAAGGCGACCCGTGCCGCATCGGTTTCCGGACCGATATCGTACCACAGGGCCGGGTAATACAGAGCCGCCTTTTTTCCATAGCGTTTTTCGAACAGGCCGGAAAGCTCCGGATTCCAGTAATTCTCGATGCCGTAATAGCCCACGTCGTCGAAAAACGTTTTCGTGATCGTATTCCCGAAATAGGGTTCGAAACGTTCGGCATACTGGTCGTAGGTCATTTTCATGAACTCTTTGACAGCCTTCGGCTCCATGTAGTCCACGTGGTTGTCTACGTGGTTTTCCATCGCGAACGACATGATTTTCCATGTTCCTTCTGGTACCTGCCATTCCAGCGTGCTGTCGGTTACGAATTCGCCGAGATCGATCCGTTCGAGCGTCAGCGTGTTCATCGCTGCGGCCCCCATGAACGAGTCCCGGAGCGGAACGGCGATTTTTACGTTCTTCGGTCCGATTGCCTCTTCTTCGGTTTTACAAAGCCTCTTGCGGGTGTACTGCGGGAATTGTTCGCCCAGTTTGCCGCCGGCGGTTCCGCTCGGGAAATCGACGTCGTCGTACAGGATCACCTGCGCTCCCTGTTCGGCCGAACATTCCAGAATGTCCCGGTAGCGGTTGAAATAGCCTTCCGACAGGTAAACGGGCGTCGTGCCGGGACAGATGCCCTGATTGCCCCACATGCCTCCCGGGTTCAGCGGAAGGACGGCCACGCCGCCGAATCCGTCTCCCTGGATGGCGTCGCTCAGTTGTTTGCGGATTCCTTCGGTGGTCAGCGTGCCGTTGATGTGCCAGAACGGCTGCGGACGGTAGATGTCCGACGGGTCGGCGAACTCTTTTTCCCAGGTTTCGCGCTGACCGGCTCCGCGGCATCCGCATACGGCGAGCACCGTCCCGTATATGAGCAGTTTTCGGAATGTTTTTTTCATTTGCAGAATGATTAACGAACGCTTACAAATATAAAGATATGTGTAAGATATTAAAATTTTTTCCGGCGGATCAGGCTTCCGACCAGAAACAGCAGCAACGCGGCGGCGGCGGCCAACGCTATCTGCCACGAATCGTTCCACGAAAAGGTAATCATGCGCCGTTTCAGAATGGCCGTCAGCAGGAATAGCAGTGCCATTCCCCAGAAATTACGGAAATCGCCGCGCAGAATGGCCAGGAACGAGAATTTTCGCGTCCGGTACCGTTTGCCTCTGCGGTTCGGGATCAGCGCGGGGGTCTGTTTGCACCAGATGCGGAAATCTTCGCCGTACTTGTGCAACATCAGTTCCTCTTCGCGGCTCAGGACGATCAGGTAACAGGCGACGTATGCGGCTGTCGCGGCGACGATAAACCAGTTGACGCCCACGAACAGGATAAAGCCGAACCAGACCAGAAAGTTGCCCGTATAGAGCGGATACCGCATCCGGGCATAGATGCCCTCGGTCGGGAAGACGGCAGGGCCGTTTTCGGCGGTTTCGGCATTTTTTCGCGCCAGCGGGGCCGATGTTCCGAGCGCGCGGGCGCGGATCAGGAATCCCCACAGCGAGCAGGCGATGCAGAACGCCGCATAGACGATTCCGTCGTAAACGGAGAACGGCACTGCGATCCACAGGGCGATCCATCCGGCGGGGATCAGCACCAGCGGCAGTTTTCGCCGCGCACGCCAGAGGCGGTAACGGAAAATGGGGTATCGTTCTGAAAGCGTCATTTATCGGAAGAAATGTTTTCGGTTCGTTCCGGGGGCGTTTCGACCCGTTTCATTAGCCGGCCGAACAGCGCGAACGCGCCGGCTCCGAGACCGAGGCCGAGAGCCGTCCCCAGCAGAATGTCCATCGGGTAATGGACGCCGAGGTAAATGCGGCTGTAAGCGAGCAGCAGCGCCCATCCGAAGATAGCGACCGTATACCACCTTTTTCGGAACAGCCGGGCGGTGAACAGCGCGATCGCGAAGCTGATCGCCGCATGGGCCGATACCGTGCCGTACAGTCCGCCGCGGTAACCCCGCACGGTATGGACGAAGGCTTCGATGTCGGGCGTATGGGTCGGCCGGAATTTCGGCGTGAAGTGTTTGAAGAAATTGCAGATCTGGTCGGCCGCTCCGACGCACAGGCCGAGCACGACCGCTACCCACAGCAGGCGGCGCCAGCCCCACTGTTTCCAGACCGCGTACAGAATCGCCGCATAAAGCGGAACCCAGGTCAGCCGGGCCGAAACGATGTAAAAAAAAGTATCCCAGCCCGCTCCGCCGTCCCCGTTGAGGGCCAGCAGCAGTTGCTTGTCGATATCCAGAAGGGATTGCCAAACCATAGGTGCGGATCGTTTTGATCCCCAAAAATACGATTAAAATCCGTTCCGGTCAAACATCCGGTGCGGAAACCCTAAAATTGGAAGTAGATGAACGGTTGGATTTCGGACGATTTGATCTGCATGATTCCCCAGATCAGGACGGTGATGATGACGGCCTGCGCCAGTACGGGGGCGGCGGTAACGACCCTTTTTCCCCAGGTTTCGGCCGCTTCGGGCAGCAGGTGCAGCAGGAACCCGACGGCCATCAGTCCGAAGATCGTTCCGTAACCGGAAACCACCTGCGGGATCAGCGCGGCATTGAAATGGTTGAATATCTGGGATGTTATCAGCGTGACGCTGTGCATGTCCTGTGCGCGGAACATGATCCAGCCGAAACAGACGACGTGGAACGTGACGATGATACCGATTACCCGTCGCCAGGGAACCATGTCCGCGCCCGTCTTTTTGAACGAAGGGAAGCGGTTCACCGTCCATTTGTGCACGGCCAGCGCCGCGCCGTGCCATGCGCCCCACAGTACGAAACGGATCGCCGCGCCGTGCCACAGCCCGCCGATCAGCATCGTCAGGAACAGGTTCAGGTAGGTGCGGGCTTTTCCCTTGCGGTTGCCGCCCAGCGAAATGTAAAGGTAATCTTTCAACCAGCTCGACAGCGAAATGTGCCACCTGCGCCAGAATTCGGTGATCGTAGCCGATTTATACGGCGAGTCGAAGTTCTTCGGGAAGCGAAAACCCAGCAGCAGCGCCAGTCCGATCGCCATGTCCGAATAGCCCGAGAAGTCGCAGTAGATTTGCAGGGCGTAGCCGTATACGCCCATCAAATTCTCGAATCCGCTGTATAGGAGCGGGTTGTCGAATATGCGGTCGACGAAATTCAAACTGATGTAGTCCGAAATAATGGCTTTTTTGAAAAGACCCGATATGATCAGGAAGATTCCCATGCCGAACATTTCGCGCGTTACGACGATCGGCTTCTGGCGGATTTGCGGCATGAAATCCCTCGCTTTGACAATCGGGCCGGCTACCAGTTGCGGGAAGAACGACAGATAGAACAGGTAGTCAATCCACTGGTCGGCCGGATCGATCCGCCGTTTGTACAGGTCGATGATGTAGCTGATTGACTGGAACGTGAAAAACGAGATTCCTACGGGCAGGAAAATGTTTTGGAAATCGAGCCAGTCGCGTCCCGAAACGTCGTTGAGCAGGCCGATGAAAAAGTTCGTGTATTTGAAATAGCACAGCACGCCGATGTCGATCGTAAGGCTCAGCGCTACGAGCCATTTGCGCAGCGATTGCTTCCGGGCGGCACACAGGAAGCGGCCGATGACGTAGTCCGAGACCGACATGCCGACCAGCAGGAACAGGAACAGTCCGCTGGTTTTGTAATAGAAATAGAGCGAAAACAGCACGACATAGATCATCCGCAGCATGACCGCCCGCCGCATGAATTGGTAGAAAAAGGCGAAGCCGGCGAACAGGAACAGAAACAGCCCGCTGGAAAACAGGATCGGGTGCAGCGGATCGTAACTGAGTATTTCCGTTATTTTGTCGCAAACGGACGAAACATCGGGCATATATCTGATTTTTTCTGGGTCGCCGGAACATCGGGTAACGGCGGGCAAATTTAATATTATTTTCTACGACCGCTACCGGAGCGGAAGAAATACGAAAAGTTTTTCGATCGTTTTCCGGATTCGGACGGGAACGAAGATTCGGGAGCGGATCAATTCAGCAGAATCTTGAGTTCTCCGTTATGTTTGCGGTAGTGGTCGTAGGCTTTCATGATCGCGTCGTAGAAAAGTTTTCCCTGCAGCCGGTATCCTTCGCGCGAAAGGTGCACCCGGTCGGCGTTGGCTATTCCGAGATCGGCCCATCGGCCCATTGCTCCGTCGCCG
>OGQI01001892.1_pt1 | contig 13419 bp, 10 predicted proteins | sample 1553171 | NCBI WGS metagenome assembly OGQI01 (sample SAMEA2579988, study PRJEB22360) | human gut metagenome | biome: human gut; feature: human-associated habitat; material: faeces | place: Denmark | collected 2008/2010
CTGAATGGTTATCAGGCAACCGCAGCAATTAGAAGCCTCCCCGGTGAAAAAGGAGAACTGCCAATTGTTGCCATGACTGCCAATGCTTTTGCAGAAGATGTACAGCTGGCAAAAAATACAGGTATGAACGGACATATCGCAAAGCCGCTGGATATGAATAAGCTGAGTGATGTTTTGAAAAAATGGCTGTAATGATACTGCGAACGGAGTGAACAGGAACGCTGTAATTTATTTATGTGTAGGCGAAAAAATAATTGACAGAAAAACACAGTCATTATAAAATATTTCCGAAAGGTAATGTGGACAAAAGTCTGGGTGGATAAGCTTCCCAGGCTTTTTATGTGAAGATAGAACAGACCGCAGTTTTCTTATTGAAAGAGAAATGTCTGTTTGAAAGTCTGTTGCCTGTCTTTCATTGAGGAGAGAAAAATTTATGTTAAATCAGTTTTCAAGAACCCAGCTTCTTCTTGGAGAAGAGGGGATGAAGAAGCTTGCCGGTGCCAGAGTGGCAGTATTTGGAATCGGCGGTGTTGGCGGATATGTGTGTGAGGCGTTGGTGAGAAGCGGGGTAGGTGCTTTTGACCTGATCGATGACGACAAGGTATGCCTTACGAATCTGAACCGCCAGATCATAGCAACGCGAAAAACAGTGGGAAAATACAAGACGGATGTTATGAAAGAGCGTATGCTGGAAATCAATCCGGACGTGAAGGTGGAGACACATAAGTGTTTTTTTCTGCCGGAGAATGCAGACGATTTTCCATTTGAAGAATATGATTATATTGTAGATGCAGTAGATACCGTTACTGCAAAAATCTCCCTTGTCATGAAGGCGAAGGAGAAAGGGGTTCCGATCATCAGTTCTATGGGTGCCGGAAACAAACTGGATGCAAGCCAGTTTAAAGTTGCGGACATTTATAAGACTAAGGTCTGCCCTCTTGCCAAGGTTATGCGCCGCGAACTGAAGAAACGTGGCGTCCGTAAGCTGAAAGTGGTTTATTCCGAGGAAATCCCTACAAGACCGATAGAGGATATGTCCATCAGCTGCAGAACCCACTGTATCTGCCCGCCAGGTGCCAAGCACAAATGTACAGAGCGTCGTGATATTCCGGGAAGCGTAGCATTTGTGCCGTCTGTTGCAGGACTGATCATTGCCGGAGAGGTTGTGAAGGATCTTTGCAAGCCTTGAAAGATCCCACAAAGTGGGGAGTGCAGGTAATTGAGGATTATGCTCTGAAACGTGACGATTATGCAGATTTCTCCCCGAGAGGGAACGTTGTGTTATAATAAACTAGTCAAGTACAAGGAGGCTTTGGGAGAGCTTTGGTAAACAGAATTGCCATATGTGACGACGTGGAAGTTGAGCGTTTTGTGCTGAAGCGTCAGTTGATGGTGTACTTTCAGACAAATGGCAGGGAGGCGCAGATCCAGGAATATGAATCTGGAGAGAGCCTCCTTGCAGACATTGAAGAGGGCTATATATGGCCAGATCTGATTTTTCTTGATATTTATATGGGCGATCTGAATGGAATGGACACGGCACGGAAGCTGCGTGACCTGGGAGTAAAAGCGCCTATTGTATTTCTGACTGCTTCACCTGATTTTGCGCTTGAAAGTTATGAGGTAGAAGCATCCGGCTATCTTCTGAAACCTGCAGAAGAGAAGCAGACCACAGCAATTTTAAACAGACTGCTGAAGTCTGAGCTTCGCAGGCGGATTTCAGTGAAATGCAGAAGACAGTATCGTTATCCTTTCGTGGATGAAATTTTATACCTGGAAAGTGACCGCCATACAGTAACCTTACATATGCTGGATGGTTCGGTGCTTGAAACTGCGGAAAAACTTGGGAATCTTGAGAAAAAGATAGAGGATCCCCGTTTTTTGCGTTGCCACCAAAGCTTTCTGGTAAATATGGATCACATTACAGATGTAGAAGAGGAGTTTTTACTCCGAAATGGAGAACGGGTTCCCATTCGCGTGAGAGGACGTAAGGATGTGCTGGATGCTTATAATCACTATTTCAGGATAAAGTCATCCGGCAATTGAAAGAGAGCAATTGCCAGTATGGTGAATAAAAAACGGATTTCATAGACAACAGGCAGGAAACACAGTGATTAAACGGAGCTATTGCTCTCTTGATCGCTATGTTTCCTGCCTGTTTTTGTATGGTGCAGATTGCGGTATATTTTGCTCGAATTCGACCTACGCAGCCCGCTGCGGCGCCCTCATCCGGGCAAAATCTCCCACAAATTGTGATGTACATCTTGCGGAAGCCTTTTTTAGACACGCTTTCGTTTCTTAATCCCTGGAAAACAGATCCCTTGTATAAACCTTTTTCTTCACATCGTCCAGGACCTTGTCATAACGGTTCGCCAGAATACACAGGCTTTTTTCTTTAAACTCTTCCAGATTATTTACAACCTTGCTGCCAAAAAATGTGGAACCGTTTTCCAAATTGGGCTCATAGATGATGACAGTGGCGCCTTTTGCCTTGATCCGTTTCATAACACCCTGAATGCTGCTTTGCCGGAAATTATCGGAATTACTCTTCATAGTGAGGCGGTAGACGCCGATAACCACTTCTTTTTCCAGGCTTGACTGATAAAGGTTGTCCTCATTGTAGTTGTAATAGCCGGCTTTTTGCAGTACCTGATCAGCAATAAAATCCTTTCGGGTACGGTTGCTTTCCACGATTGCGGACATCATATTCTGAGGAACGTCGTTGTAATTGGCAAGAAGCTGTTTGGTGTCCTTAGGCAGGCAGTAGCCGCCGTAGCCAAAGGAAGGATTATTGTAATGAGTTCCGATCCGGGGATCCAGACAGACTCCATTGATAATATCGCGGGTGTTCAGCCCCTTCATTTCCGCGTAAGTATCCAGCTCATTAAAATAGGAAACACGAAGTGCCAGATAGGTGTTGGCAAAAAGTTTTACAGCTTCTGCTTCCGTATATCCCATGAACAAGGTGTCGATATTTTCTTTAAGAGCACCCTCCTGAAGAAGTGCTGCAAAAGTATGAGCTGCTTCTCTGGTGTGTTCATCACAGGAGACAATGATCCTGCTTGGGTAAAGATTGTCGTACAGGGCCTTGGACTCTCGGAGAAATTCCGGGCTGAAAATAATATTGTTATTGTGAAGCTTCTTTCGGATAGATTCTGTGTAGCCTACAGGAATCGTAGATTTGATCACAATTGTGGCAGCAGGATTCACCCTTGTGACCAGGCTTAGTACAGCTTCAACAGCGGAAGTGTCGAAATGATTTTTCCTGCTGTCATAGTTGGTGGGGGTGGCCACTACCACAAAATCAGCCTCTGCGTAGGCGGATTCTCCGTCTGAGGTGGCCGTAAGATCCAGTTCCTTTTCCGACAGGTATTTTTCGATATATTCATCTTGGATTGGAGATTTCTTCTGGTTTATCAAAGCAATCTTCTCCGGAATTATGTCAACTGCAACAACATGATTATGCTGAGCCAGCAGTACAGAAATAGAAAGCCCTACATATCCGGTACCTGCGACTGCAATAGATTTATTCATGGTAAGTTCCTTTCTTAAAAAAGTGTGAAATCGGGAAAAAAGAGTTTAAATTTTCACAGTTTGTGCTACAATATATAACACTAATGATGAACCGTTCATGCACAATTTTTATAAATAATAACATGACAGACTGGAAAATACAACGCCTTGGGAACTTTTTGGAATATGCAGATTACAGAACGTTACCAGTGAACAGTAATACAGAACTGACTTTTAAACAGTCTCTGATGAATGGAGGAACAGAATATGTGTACAGCAGCAACCTATAAAACAAAGGATTTCTATTTTGGAAGAACTCTGGATTATGAGATTTCCTATGGAGACCAGGTAGTGATCACGCCTAGAAATTATGTATTTGACTTAAGAGAAGGCGGTCAGCTGAAAAATCATTATGCCATGATCGGAATGGCATGTGTTATGGAGAACTATCCTCTGTATTATGATGCGGTCAATGAGAAAGGTCTTGGAATCGCCGGCCTTAATTTCGTTGGAAATGCCAGCTACAAGAAGCCTGTAGAGGGGAAAGACAATATCACTCAGTTCGAACTGATCCCATGGATTCTGGGAAAATGTGCTACAGTGAAAGAAGCACGCCAGCTTCTTAAGAATATGAACCTGATTGACACCCCATTTCTTCCTGATCTGCCAGTTGCGCAGCTGCACTGGATTATTGCGGACAAAGAGGAATGTATTACCCTGGAGTCGTTGGAAGAGGGAATGAAAATATATGATAATCCAGTAGGTGTCCTCACAAACAATCCGCCCTTTAACTATCAGATGTTTAATCTGAACAATTATATGCAGCTGGCTGTGGAAAACCGCAGTAACACGTTTTCAGAAAATCTGAAGCTGAATCAGTACAGCCGGGGAATGGGTGGCATGGGACTGCCGGGAGATCTCTCCTCACAGTCAAGATTTGTGAGGGTGGCCTTTGTAAAAATGAACTCTCTGTCCGGGGATTCAGAAGAAGAAAGCGTAAGCCAGTTTTTCCACATTCTTGGCAGCGTAGACCAGCAGAGGGGCTGCTGCAAGCTGGGAGAAGACAAGTATGAGATTACGCTATATACTTCCTGCTGTAATACGGATAAGGGAATTTACTATTATAATACTTACGACAACCACCAGATCAGTGCTGTGGATATGCACAAGGCGGACCTGGAAGGTGAGAAGCTTTATACCTATGCGCCCATAAAAGGGGAACAGATCAGAATGCAAAATTAGCTCCCGTTTCGAAATAAATGTTTCAAAAAACTACCATGTTCCAGAAAGAATGTTCGATTCTTATTGCAAAATTTTAATTTAGTGCTATAATGAACTATCATAGATTCAGATGGCGAATTCATATGAGTTCGCCATTTTCTATAGAATAAATCTGGCACTCATATTAAAAGAGTGCTAACAATACAAGGAGGAAACATGTATGATTACAATACCAGTTTATGAACTTCTTCTTTTACCGGAAGTTACATTTTTCTTTAAAAAAGATATGTTTCCGGAAGGCAGAATTAAAGAACAGAATATCGGAGAAGAAATTCTCTTCGTTTTACAGAAGAAAGAAATAGCCCCAGAGGAAATTTCCATGGAAAATATTTTTCCAGTGGGCGTGATGGGAATCATTGAGAATATAGACGAGGAAGGCAGCGTCAAGATTACTACCAGAAAAAGAGTGCAGGTGACTCATGTAGAATATACTGACGGCATGGTTCAGGCAGAAGCGGTAGATCTTCCGGATATCCAGGATATCTCCCCGGAAGAAGAAAAGGAGAAATTTGATAAGATCAAGAAAGAACTGATGGATTTTGCAAAAGGCTTTCAGTGGGGCGTCTGGGTACGCAGCATGATCTACCATTGGAAAAGCTATCCGGAAGCCGTCAGTGCCCTGGCTGGTTACATGAGCCTTTCCTGGGAAGAAAAATACCATATGATCGAGGTGGATTCCAGGAAAGAACGCATGCATCTGATGGAAGAGGCTGTCTATGAGCTGATGGAGATTTTCCGTGTCAGTGAGGAAGCTGAGACTGCGCAGAAGAACTCCAATGAGAAAGTTTACCGGGAGTCCGCTATCCGGAAGCAGATCGAATTTCTTCAGCAGCAGTTGGACGAAATGCATCCGGAGAATATTTCTGATGTGCGCCGTTTCCAGAAGAAAATCCAGGAATCCGGCATGAATGAGGAAGCACGCAAAGAAGCTGAAAAGGTGCTGAACCGCATGAAGCAGGAAGGAAAAGACAGCCATGAGTATGGCATGCTGTACGATTATCTGGATTTTGCCACAAGTCTTTCCTGGAAGACAGAGGAACCTGCTGAAATTGATTTGAACGAGGCAGAAGAAATCCTGAATGAAGACCATTATGGGTTGAAAAAAGTAAAAGAGCGAATTATCCAGCAGCTTGCTGTTATGGCTCTTAATAAGAAACAGTCTGGTTCCATTTTATTGTTTGTAGGTGCGCCTGGAACTGGAAAAACCAGTATCGGACAGAGTATTGCCCGTGCGCTTCACCGTAAATACGTGCGTATCAGTCTTGGTGGAATCCGTGATGAAGCGGAAATTCGAGGACACAGAAGAACCTACATAGGTGCTATGCCAGGCAGGATTATGGAAGGAATGAAGAGAAGCGGAGCTGCAAATCCGGTTATGGTACTGGATGAGGTGGACAAGCTCGCCAAAGATTACGGCGGTGATCCGGCAAGTGCTCTTCTGGAAGTGCTGGATCCGGAGCAGAACGGAAGCTTTACAGACCATTATATGAATGTTCCTTATGATCTTTCCAATGTGCTTTTTGTGTGTACAGCCAATTCCACCGATACCATTCCTGAGCCATTGCTCAATCGTATGGAAGTAATCCAGTTTCCTGGATATACTGCAGTAGAGAAGTTTCAGATCGCGAGACGTCATCTTTTGCCGAAAGCAATGAAGAGCATGGGAATCAAAGCCCAGAATCTGAAGGTGACAGATGAGGCAATCCGCCGCATTATTGAAGAGTATACAGCGGAGGCTGGTGTCCGCGGACTGAAGAAGCAGATGGATGTGTTATGCAGATATGCAGCTGTGAAGCTGGTAAAGGGTGAGCAGAAGAGCATTACGGTAAGTGAGAAGCGTGTAGCAGAATTTTTGGGACATGGAATTCATCATGAGAAGATTCTGGAAAACCCAGTGCCTGGAGTTGTAACCGGTCTTGCCTGGACCAGTGCTGGTGGAGAAATCCTTTTTATCGAAACTTCTTTTACAAAAGGCGATGGAAAGGTGATCATTACCGGACAGCTTGGAGATGTGATGAAAGAGTCCGCCCAGATTGCCATTACTCTTGTGAAGTCCCTCTATCCGGAATTTGCAGATAAATTCAAGGAAAATGATCTTCACATCCATGTGCCGGCAGGAGCAGTTCCCAAGGATGGCCCATCAGCAGGCATCACGCTGGTAACTGCATTATCCTCTCTGGTGACAGGAAAGCCTGCACCAGCAGAAATAGCAATGACAGGAGAAGTTTCCCTTCGCGGCGGTGTTATGCCTATTGGCGGATTGCCGGAGAAGCTGATGGCTGCCCAAAGAGCTGGCGTAAAGCATGTGTTTATTCCATATGAGAATATGGATGATCTTGATGATGTGGCCGATGAGGTAAAAGAGAAGCTTGAGATTACACCAGTTAAGACCGTGCAGGAGGTTCTGGATTACTGTTTACAGCCTGCACGGTAACAGGCTCTGGAAAAGCTGCTGATATAATAATTTTTTTACCAAAACATATTTTCATGTTCAAAGAGAGAATTAACAATTAAAATTACAAAAACTATAAGAAGTATGTTATAATAAGTGTACTAAATGAAACAACTGCAAAGACAGAAGTGCAGTGCATGGAAGCTGTTACAGAGTATGAGGCTTTCATTACAGATCAGATTATAACCCAGACAGAAAGTTGGAGGAAAAGTTATGAAGAAAGGTAAATTATTAGCTACGCTGCTCTGCAGCGCATCAATGGTTATGGGAAGCATGGTTCCCACAGTACCGGCTATGGCAGATGCTATGAAGGTTGTTACACTTGGCGCAGATCTTTCAGATGAGCAGAAGAACACCATGCTGAAATATTTTAAAGTAGATTCCAGCCAGGCACAGATTATCTACGTTACCAATCAGGATGAGAGGGATCACTTAAGTTCCTATGTTCCGCTGGAGCAGATTGGTACAAGAACAGTGAGCTGTGCTTATGTGAAGCCTACCACATCCGGTGGTATCAAGGTTCGTACCGCCAATTTGAACTGGGTTACCTGCAATATGATCGCAAGTTCCCTTTCCACATCTGGTGTTACCAACTGTGAGGTTGTTGCTGCCTGCCCGTTTGAAGTATCCGGTACAGGAGCACTGACCGGTATCCAGATGGCATATGAGACTGCCAGTGGACAGAAGCTTGATGAGACCAAGAAGAAGCTTGCTACTGAGGAGATGGTAGTTACAGGTAATCTTGCTGATTCTGTAGGAAAGAATGACGCTACCACTGTTATCAACCAGGCGAAAATGCAGGTTATTGCAGACAATGTTCAGAATGCAGATGATATCTACAATATTGTTGTAAATATCTCCAATAATAACAATGTAACTCTTACAGATGATGAGATTAATACCATCGTAAACCTGCTTCAGCAGATTTCCCAGCAGGACTATGATTACTCTGAGATGCAGGAAACTCTGGAACGTGTAAATGATAATGTAACAGGTCAGGCAGAGGAGAGCAGTGATTCATCAGATGATGAGGACAGTATTGTGGATAATGTAGACCAGAGTGCTCTTGGTGACAATGTTATCGAGAGTTCTACAGAGGATCCGGGACTTGCTGAGGAGACTGGAGCTGCAGATGAGTCAGCTGACGGTGACATCAGTGAAGTTGGCGGAACAGATACTGGTGATGGCAGTGATTCTTCCGCAGAGATCACAGATATATCCCAGCTGAATACAGATTTCCTTGGCGATGATGCGAAAGCGAAATTTGAAAAAGCGAAGACCTTCTGTCAGGGAGAGTACAGCGGTGATGAGGACGCTCTTTACGAAGTAATGGGAGATGATGCTGCAGTTACTGTAACACTTGATTCCGACACAGCCAACAAGCTTTCCATCAAGGTTCTTCAGAAATACCTTGGTATCCTTGGAAATGGTGCTGTTTCCTATCAGGAGGATGGAACTGAGAAATACATTACACCAGAACTGAACATGCTGGATAAAGAGATGAAGAAACTTTTCGGCATTGATGTGATCGATGATGGTGAGTCTTCTGAGGATATTGATGTTCTTGGCGATGCAGTATCTTCTGATGATAAAGATACCCTGTATAAAGATACCATGAAGTTCTTTGAGAAACTTTATGGTGAGAGTTCAGAATCCAGTGATTCAGCTGACGGCTCTGAAAATGTGACAACAGATGAAAGTGCTACAGATGAAGTAGGCGATGAGTCTTATGACGAGACTATTGATGAAGAGTCCTACGAAGAATAACAGACCTGAATTCGGAAGAATACTGTTGAATAGTATGTGTTGATGCTCCAGGAGATGACATGTCTGCTGGTGGAAAAGGTACAGAAACTGATATCCAGTGGGATATTGGGGACTGTACCTTTTTTTGCAGAAAATAACTGTCCTCTTAAAAATAATCAAAACTGTCTATTGAAGACATACCAGTATCTCGCTATGATAAGTGCTAATTAGATACTGCAGTATAAAAAGCAGTGATTAAACAGGAAACATTGGAGCTTGTTTGAGAAATCATTCCTGCAACTTGTGAGGCACATCTTGCAGAATGTTTTTCAATATGTACCAGGTTTCCGGGAAAGAGAGAGAAACCTATGAACAAACAGAATTCTACCATTATGAAACTTGCAGAGACTGCACTTCTTGCAGCACTTTGCTATGTATCTTTTACATTTTTGCAGATTAAGATTCCGGTACCGGGTGGAGATGCTACTTCTCTTCACATCGGAAATACCTTCTGCGTGCTTGGAGCTCTGCTTCTTGGCGGTTGGTACGGCGGTCTTGCTGGTTCTATTGGAATGACTATTGCAGACCTTATGGATCCGGTTTACATTACAGGAGCACCCAAGACTTTTGTCCTGAAGCTTTGCATCGGTCTTATAACAGGTCTTGTAGCCCACAAGATTGCAAAGATCAATGAGACGAACGACAAGAAATACGTATTCAAATGGAGTCTGATCGCTTCCATTGCAGGTCTTGCTTTTAATGTGATCGCAGATCCCATCGTTGGCTATTTCTACAAACAGTACATTCTTGGTCAGCCCCAGGAAGTAGCGAGCATCCTTGCAAAATTAAGCGCCGGTGCTACATTTGTAAATGCAATTGTATCTACAATCCTGGTTGTGATTATTTACAATGCAGTTCGTCCAGCCCTTATTAAGGCAAATCTGATTCGTGTATATGTAACTGCAGCGAATGCGAAATAAGAAGAAAATAACCATCTGGAAAAGTCTGAATATAAGATAAGTGAAAGCTCTGGAATGCCTGAACCGTGTACCGCCATTGAAAGTCAGATTTAAAATCTGACGATAGGAAGCGGGTTCAGGCAATCCGGAGTTTTTTTGTGTTGTTAATGAGACTGAGATGTCTGTTAAAAAAAGAAGATGAATGGCTGGCAGTTTATAAAATTTTAAGATTAGTGAAATTTTTATGACTTTTTCTCAGAACCCCTGGAAACACTGGCAAATTGAGAAATTGTGTGCTACAATGTTACCTAAATCGCAAAAGCAAAGGAGTAGTGCTATGAGTCTGGCAGTAGTAACCCTGAAAAAGGGAGAAGGACGTCTTTTGAAATCCGGCGGAATGTGGATTTTTGATAATGAAGTAGCTTCTATTATGGGAAGCTTTGTAAATGGAGATATTGTACTGGTTCATGATTTTGACGGATATCCTCTGGGAAGAGGATTTATCAATACGAATTCCAGGATTGTGGTACGTCTTCTTTCAAGAGATGAGAATACTGTGATCGATGAGGAATTTTTTGAGAAAAGAGTGCGGGATGCATGGGAGTATCGTAAGAAAGTAACGGATACTTCAAGCTGTCGCGTGATCTTCGGAGAGGCAGATTTTCTGCCGGGTTTTATTGTGGACAAGTTTTCTGATGTGCTGGTGGTACAGTCCCTTGCACTTGGAATCGACCGTTATAAAGAGATGCTGGTGGAACTTCTGAAGAAAGTTCTGGCAGAGGATGGTATCCGGATCTGCGGCGTTTACGAGAGAAGTGATGTGAAAGTACGTAAGCAGGAGGGAATGGAGCCATATAAGGGCTTTATTGGTGAAGAGTTCCCTACTTTGGTTGAAATTGTGGAAAATGGTGTAAAATATCAGGTGGATGTAAAAGACGGTCAGAAGACAGGATTTTTCCTGGATCAGAAATACAATCGTCTGGCAATCCAGAAGCTTTGCAGGAATGCCAGAGTTCTGGACTGTTTTACCCATACTGGTTCTTTTGCTTTAAATGCAGGATATGCAGGAGCGAAAGAAGTAACTGGTGTGGATGCTTCACAGCTTGCAGTTGATCAGGCTACAGCCAATGCAGCTTTAAACGGACTTTCTGATTCTGTAAAATTTATCTGTGAGGACGTCTTCGATCTTCTTCCGAAACTGGAAGAGAAAGGCGAGAAATATGACGTGGTGATTCTGGATCCACCTGCATTTACCAAGTCAAGAAGCTCTGTTAAGAATGCAGTGAAAGGCTATCGTGAGATCAATCTTCGTGCCATGAAGCTGGTGAAAGACGGCGGTTTCCTTGCAACCTGTTCCTGTTCACATTTTATGGATTACCAGCTTTTTACCCAGACCATCGGGCAGGCTGCCAGAAATGTGCATAAACGTCTCCGTCAGGTAGAATATCGCACCCAGGCACCAGATCATCCGATCTTATGGTCTGCTGATGAATCTTATTATCTGAAATTTTACATTTTTCAAGTCTGCAGCGACAGATAGGAAAAGACGGAATGATTGCTGGTTGTTTTGTGAACCATAATAGTGAATGTACAGAATCAGGGATAGGGAAATAATATAATAACAAAAGAGCGACAGAAACTTATTCCAGGAAGATAAGTTCACAAGAAAGAAGGTATTTTATTGAAAGAAAAATTTATGAGATTTATGCAGGGACGCAACGGAGTGGATCAGTTTGCAAGATTCACTATGGGAGTGGCACTGGCTGCTATTGTGCTCACCTTATTTACTGGGACCAGAAGTGGAATTGGCGCATTTTTGGATCTGTTTGGAATGGCTGCCATTGTTTATACTTATTTCAGGATTTTTTCAAAAAATATTTCCAAACGTTATCAGGAGAATCAGAAGTATCTTCAGATGACAGATAAGTTAAGAGCCCGTTTCCAGAAAGAGAAGCGAATGATGAGCCAGCGCAAGGACTATCATATTTACAGCTGTCCTGGCTGCGGTCAGAAAATCCGTATTCCCAGAGGCGGATTTAAGAAAGTGGAGATTGAATGTCCTAAGTGTCATACCAAATTTATAAAGAGGCGCTGATATGTTTGGATATATTGTAATGAACAAGCCGGAGATCAAGATGAAGGATTTTGACATGTACAGAACCTTTTACTGCGGACTCTGCAGGGAACTGCGTGAGAAATACGGGATATCCGGCCAGATTACATTAAGCTATGATATGACTTTTGTGATCATGCTTCTTTCCGGCCTTTATGAGCCAAAGACGTACAAGGGCACTACCAGATGCATTCTTCATCCTGTGAGAAAACAGCCAGTTCGAAAGAATGTGATGACAGAATACTGTGCAGACATGAATATACTTTTAACTTATTATAAATGTCTGGATGACTGGAACGATGACAGAAAATATGTGAAGCTTGGTTACGCCAGGCTTCTCGAGGGGAAAAATAACCGTCTGTTAAAACTTTATCCAGATAAGGCGAAGCGGATCGTCGAACTTCTGGATGAGCTTTCCGCTTTGGAGAAACAGGGAGAGACAGATATAGACAGAATGTCCGGGATTTTTGGGCATATTATGGAGGAGATTCTTGCTTACAGGCAGGATGAGTGGGAGAAAAGCCTTCGAAGAATTGGCTTTTATCTTGGCAAATTCATCTATCTTCTGGATGCATATGATGATGTGGAAGAAGATGTGAAAAATAAAGATTACAATCCTTTCGCAGAAAAATATACAATGGAAGGGTTTGAAGGGGAAGTACGCCAGATCCTTATGATGATGATGGCAGAAACCTGCAGAGAATTCGAGAAGCTTCCTATTATTAAATATGGGGATATTCTTCGGAACATTTTATATTCCGGTGTGTGGTGCCGCTTCGAGGAAGTGAGCAGGAAACGCAGGGAAGAACGGGAGAAAGAACATGTTGGATCCATATAGCGTACTGGGAGTTTCCAGAAATGCAACAGATGAAGAAATAAAGAAGGCATACAGAAAGTTAAGCCGGAAGTACCATCCGGATGCGAATATTAACAATCCGAACAAGGATCAGGCAGAAGAGAAGTTTAAGGAAGTACAGCAGGCATATGAGCAGATCATGAGAGAACGCGAGTATGGAAGCAGTGGTGGATCTTCCGGCGGATACGGTGGTTATGGATATGGAGGATTTGGCGGCTTTGGAGGACAGCAGCGCCAGAGCACTTATGAAGATGAGGAAAGTGTGCGCAGACGTGCAGCAGCTAATTTTGTTCAGAGCGGACATTATCAGGAGGCTATGAATGTGTTGAATTCCCTTTCCCAGAAGAATGGAGAGTGGTATTATATTTCCTCCATGGCGAACATGGGAATGGGGAATAATGTAAAAGCGCTGGAGCATATTCGTGAAGCTGTGCGCCAGGAGCCGAATAATCAGCAGTACCGTATGCTCCTGAACCGGATGGAGGGCGGCGGAAGCTGG
>OGQI01001897.1_pt1 | contig 13405 bp, 11 predicted proteins | sample 1553171 | NCBI WGS metagenome assembly OGQI01 (sample SAMEA2579988, study PRJEB22360) | human gut metagenome | biome: human gut; feature: human-associated habitat; material: faeces | place: Denmark | collected 2008/2010
CACCAATCTTCAGAACTTTTGTTGGAGCTTTCTCTGAAAGCACATCACATACTGCACTTCCAAGTCCGCCGATTACAGAATGTTCTTCAACTGTAACTACTTTACCTGTCTCTTTTGCTGCTGCAACAATTAAATCTTCGTCCAGAGGTTTGATTGTATGGATATTGATTACTTTCGCTTCAATTCCTTCTGCAGATAATCTTTCTGCCACTTCCAGACAATTTGCAACCGGCAGTCCGCTGGCTACGATTGTAAGGTCTTTTCCTTCACGAAGAACAACACCTTTACCCATCTCAAATTTGTAATCTTCTCTATCATTGATAACCGGCACCGCCAGACGGCCAAACCTCAAATAAACCGGTCCTTCATACTCATAAGCAGCTTTTACAGCAGCTCTTGCTTCTACATCATCGGATGGATTAAGAACAACCATTCCCGGAATTGAACGCATCAGTGCGATATCTTCGTTACACTGGTGAGTTGCTCCGTCCTCTCCTACAGAAATACCTGCATGAGTTGCTCCAATCTTTACGTTTAAATGTGGATATGCAACAGAGTTACGAATCTGCTCAAATGCACGTCCGGCTGCAAACATTGCAAAAGAACTTGCAAATGGAACCTTTCCTGCTGCTGCCAGTCCTGCTGCTACACCTACCATATTGCCTTCTGCGATACCACAGTCAATATGTCTCTCTGGAAATTCTTTTTTGAACACACCAGTCTTTGTTGCTGCTGCCAGGTCGGCATCCAGAACAACTAAATTGTCATGTTCTTTACCAAGCTCAACTAAAGCATTACCATAACTATCTCTCGTTGCGATCTTCTTTACTTCTGACATAATGCTTCACCTGCTTTCTCTAAATCTTCCATTGCGATCTTATATTCTTCATCGTTTGGAGCTTTTCCATGCCAGCCTACTGCATTCTCCATAAAAGAAACACCTTTTCCTTTTGTTGTCTTTGCAATAATTGCTGTCGGCATTCCCTTTGTCTTTCGTGCTTCTTTCAAAGCTGCTGCAATCTCATCCATATCATTACCATTAATTGTAATTACATGGAAATTGAATGCTTCAAATTTCTTGTCAATTGGATATGGAGAGTTTACTTCTTCAATTGTTCCGTCAATCTGTAAATTATTATTATCTACGATCACAACCAGGTTATCCAGTTTACGGGAACCTGCGAGCATAGATGCCTCCCATACCTGTCCTTCCTGAATTTCACCATCTCCAAGAAGTGTATACACACGATAATCTTCATTAGACAATTTTGCAGCAAGTGCCATACCTACTGCGGCTGAAATTCCTTGTCCAAGTGAACCAGATGACATATCTACACCTGGGATATGTTTCATATCCGGATGTCCCTGCAGATAAGAACCTGTATGACGAAGTGTTTTCAAATCCTCTACAGGGAAATATCCTCTGTTTGCCAATGCAGAATACAATCCCGGTGCTGTGTGTCCTTTTGAAAGAACAAAACGGTCACGGTCTGCTTTCTTAGGTTCTTTTGGGTCAATGTTCATTTCTTCAAAATACAGATATGTAAAGATATCTGCTGCAGATAAAGATCCGCCCGGATGTCCGGCTTTTGCGCTATGTACAGCAGTCACGATTCCTTTACGGACTTCGTTGGCTGTTTTCATTAATTCTAATTTGTCCATGAGACTCCTCCTGATTTTTATGTTCATACATAACTGTATTATAATACAGCACAACTACAAACCGCAAGTCTCTTTATGAGACTTGTTCGACCTACTCACCAAATACTGCAATATAGTCTTTTTTGAATTTTTCAATTCCTGCATCTGTCAATGGATGATGTGTCATCTGCTCAATTACTGCATATGGTACTGTTGCAATATCAGCTCCTGCAAGAGCACAATCTGTTACATGGATTGGATTTCTTACACTTGCTGCAATGATCTCTGTCTCAATTCCTGCAACTGCAAATATCTCTGCGATCTCTGCAATCAAATCTGTTCCTCTTGTAGAAATATCATCCAGTCTTCCAAGGAATGGTGATACATATGTAGCACCAGCTCTTGCTGCAAGAAGTGCCTGGTTTGCAGAGAAGATCAATGTCACATTTGTCTTGATTCCCTCAGCTGTAAGAACTTTAACTGCTTTGAGTCCTTCTACTGTCATTGGAATCTTAACAACCATGTTTGGATGAATCTTTGCAATCTCACGTCCTTCTGCAATCATGCCCTCTGCATCTGTTGTAGTAGCCTTTACCTCTCCACTGATTGGTCCGTCTACGATAGAAGCAATCTCAGCGATAACTTCTTCAAATACACGGCCTTCTTTAGCAATCAAAGATGGATTTGTTGTAACTCCACAGATTACTCCCATATCATTTGCTTTTTTAATATCCTCTACTTTTGCTGTGTCAATGAAAAATTTCATGTCTTGTTCCTCCTTAAAATACGACCTGTTCACGAGATAATTTTTGCAAATTTTTTATTTGCTCTCTTTACTTTCGATTATAGTCACGAAAAACAAAACGGTCAATAGGCCGAAAAATTATTAATAATTTTCTTCTGTTTATAAATTAATTTTATTAACAAAACTCAATTTATTTCATTGTTTATCTGCTCGTCATTTTTCAACTTAGCAGTTTTATCCCCATAATTAAACTATATCGGAATTTTATTTTTATATCAATACTTTCTATTTGTATTAATATTTATTAATATTTTTCTTTTTTGCATTAATTTTTGTTTTTTTTACCCGGTGGATATGATGTCGTTCCCCTCGCCACAAGCTGAGGCTCATATTCCACATGATAAATACTGATTGGCTGGATTTCTCCGTATTTCTGATCAGCACTTTTTATCTTCTTCATTATAATATCACAGGCATCTCTGCCTTTATAAATGACAAAATGCTCTATCGTAGTTAAAGATAGTTTTCTCATTTTAGAAAACAGGGTATTGTCACACCCCATAACCGACATGTCATTTGGCACCTTGTACTTTTCGTCATAAAGTGCATCCAAAATTCCAAATGCAATCATATCATTCAACCCTACGATTGCAGTCACATCTCCATGCTCCGCCAGTACTTCTTTTGTTAAATCATATCCAATCCGATATTCCGAATCAATACCCGGTACATCCTGATCAATGGATTCATTTGCAGACTTGATAACAACGCCATTTGCCAACCCGGCTTCACTGAATTCTTTTAAAAATCCTTCCACGCGCTTTGAACGTTGTTTTTGCCGCACTGTGAGCGGCGGCGCAATATATGCCACTTTCTTATGTCCCAAATCCAACAAATGTCTCGCCATAATCCTGCCCAGTTTTGAATTATCAAGCTCCACTGCATCAACTTCTAGTTTTTCATTCTGATTATTAATAATTGCAAATGGAATTGTTTTTGATAATTCTTCTATCATTTCCAGATAACACCGGCTCGGATTACAAGTATAAATCACACCTCGCGGATTCAACGACGGCAACATTTTCAAATACTGTTCCTCCAGCACAAGACTTCGCTGTGTATTACAGACAAACAATCCATATCCTTGTTCCGTTGCGCGTGCTTCAATTCCCTGCAGCAACATCACATAATATGGATTGGTCAGATTTGGACAAAATACTACCAGCAGTTTTTCTCTTCTGCTCTCCCTTTTCCGCTTTCGTTTCGGAAGTTCATACCCAAGTTCTTCTGCTGAGTGCTCCACCCTCTCTATTACCTCTCGAGAAAATGAGACATTATATTTCTTATTTAATATCATAGATACCGTTGCCTGCGATACGCCTGCATGTTTTGCCACATCTGAAGATGTTACTTTTTTTCCCAATTGCTCTACCTCACAGCTCTGTTCTGCCATCCAGTGCTCTCAAAAGTGTCACTTCATCAATATATTCCAGATCACCGCCGACCGGAACGCCGCTGGCAATCCGGCTGACCTTGATTCCAACCGGCTTGATCAATTTACTAATGTACATTGCTGTTGTTTCACCTTCTAAGCTAGAGTTTGTCGCAATGATTACTTCATCAACATCCCCCTGAAGCCGAGCCATCAATTCTTTTAATTTAATATCTCCCGGTCCGATTCCAAGCATCGGTGAAATAGCTCCATGAAGCACGTGATACACACCATTATACTTTCCGGTTTTCTCATATGCTGCCAAATCTCTCGGACTTTCAACTACCATGATTGTCTTATGGTCTCGGTCTGGATTACTGCAGATTGGACATATCTCCCGATCTGTAAGAGTACAGCACTGTGCACAGTAGCGCACGTTGTTACGTGCATCTACCATGGTTTTCGCAAGATTCTCTACCTGCTCTTTCGGCATATTAATAATATGAAATGCCAATCTCTGTGCTGACTTTGCACCGATTCCCGGAAGTCTTGAAAGCTCTTCGATCAACCGGCTGATCTGATTACTATAATATTCCATTAAAATAACCCCGGCATTCCGCCGCCAAGTCCACCTGTCAATTTAGACATTGCAGCACCTGATTCTTCATCAACTTTACGAAGTGCTTCGTTCGTTGCTGCAACAATCAAATCTTCTAACATCTCAATGTCATCCGGATCCACTACTTCTTCAGACAGTTTCACTCTGACTACTTCTCTCTTACCAGACATTGTCACTTCCACAGCTGAGCCTCCGGCTGTTGCTGTAAATTCTTTTGTCTCCATTTCCTTTGCCTGCTCTTCCATCTGACGCTGCATCTTCTGAGCCTGCTTCATTAAATTTGCCATATTCCCCGGCATTCCGCCACCTGGGAAACCACCACGTTTTGCCATGATTAATCCTCCACTGTTATTTCCATGTTAATTACTTTTTCCATGTGTTTTTCTAAATCTACAAATGTATCTTCAAATCGTCGCCCGTCATCTAACTGACGCACCTCAACTTCAACCTTCTTGCCGATTCTCTGCTCAATCACCGACTCGATTTCTTGCTTATGATCTTCCCTCTTCACACTTTCCGCTGCAATACTATCAGACAGAACAATCAATAACCGATTATCTCCTCCCAGACTTAATCTCGCCTGTTTCAGATAAATACTAGTCGGTGCAGATACCTCATCTGCGATAGAGCGGAAATTTTGCACCACCTTCTGTATTTCCTCCGGTACTGCATCCGGCAGCTCTGGTTTCGGCTGGCTTTTTCTTGAAGAATTCGTATTCCCTGCTATCCCATTGACCTCAGACGCATTGACGTACACTACCTTCTCCTGTACAGCTTCCAGTTCACGATCTAATCGGTCTTCCACCGCACGAATCCGATCCAGAAGACTATCCGTATTCACTTCCATCGCCGGTGTACATAACTTGATCAATGCCACTTCCAAGAGCACTCTCTTCTGTGTCGCATATTTCATCTGACCGGATAATTCCGAAAAAATGCGGATATAGCGAAGCAGTGTATCCACCTCTATCATCTGTGCTTCTTCTTTTAACTGCTGAAGATTTTCCGAAGACACATCCAGAACATCTTCCATATTATCAGAAGTCTTAACGAGAAGCAAGTTACGAAGATACCAAGTGAAATCCGCCGTCAATTGCGAAAGCTCTCGCCCCTGCATTACCAGTTCTTCCACCGTATCCAAAACCTTAGGAACATCTCTCGCTATAATATTACGAAGCAAACGGCTGAAGACATCGGTATCCACTGCGCCAAGCACTTCCAAAACATTATCATACGTCAGCTTCTGCCCCAGATAAAATGCAATACACTGATCCAGAAGACTCAACGCATCACGCATCGAGCCGTCCGCAGCCTTTGCAATATATCGTATTGCTCTCTGCTCAACATCCACCTGTTCAATTTTCATCAGATCATTCATTCGACCTGCAATCGTATCAATCGTAATTCGATGAAAATCATAATGCTGGCATCGAGATAAAATTGTGATTGGAATTTTATGAACCTCCGTTGTTGCCAAAATAAATATCACATACTCCGGCGGTTCCTCCAACGTCTTCAAAAGTGCATTAAATGCTCCGATAGACAACATATGCACCTCATCAATAATGTAAACCTTGAAGCGTCCTTCCGTTGGACGATACGCCACTTCCTCCCGGATCTCTCGAATATTATCCACACCATTGTTAGATGCCGCATCAATCTCAATCACATTCATCGACGTGCCGGCCGCGATTGCCTTGCACATCGCACACTCTCCGCATGGACTTCCATCCACCGGATGCTCACAATTCACCGCCTTGGCAAATATCTTTGCCACAGTCGTCTTTCCTGTTCCACGAGTTCCGCAAAATAGATACGCATGTCCGATACGGTCTGCCTTAATCTGATTCTGTAATGTCTTTATAATATGATCCTGACCCTTTACATCCTCAAATGTAGTCGGACGGAACTTTCTGTATAATGCCGTATATGACATGAATCACACCTCTTTGTTTCTACTTATTTTTTGAAAATATCCTATCACAGACTATCTCATAATTCATCTCCGAAGCTAATTCCTATCATTTTTGCTTCCTGAATAAAACTACATTTTGGATCGACATACTTCAGCTTTCCGGCAACCTCTTCCAACGGAACCTTTGTAATCTCTCCGTCACGCATTGCTACCATGTATCCATATTCCTGATTTAAAATCAACTCCGCCGCCTTAGCTCCGACTCTTGTTGCAAATACACGATCATATGCACATGGAGAACCGCCGCGCTGTGTATGTCCCGGAACTGTAATTCGAACCTCTTTATCTGTTGTCTGCTGAATCTGTTCAGCTAACTCGTATGCAATAGAAGGATATTTTCTCTTTGCAAGCTTTTCTTTATACTCTTTCTTCTTCAGCTTCGCATCTTCTTTTGAAATCGCACCTTCCGCTACCGCAAGAATCGTAAATTTCTTACCTGCCTTTGTGCGTTTCTGAATCACATCAGAAATCACCTTAATATCATATGGAATTTCCGGAAGAAGAATGATATCAGCTCCGCCTGCAATTCCTGCATGCAATGTAACGTGACCTACTTTATGACCCATTACCTCAATGATAAATACTCTACTGTGTGATGTTGCAGTTGTGTGAATACGGTCAATTGTATCTGTCGCAATATCTACTGCACTCTGGAATCCAAAAGTCATATCTGTTCCCCAGAGATCGTTATCAATTGTTTTTGGTAAAGTTACTACATTCAGCCCTTCCTCGCGAAGCAGGTTTGCTGTCTTATGTGTTCCATTACCACCAAGAATCACAAGACAATTCAAATTCAGCTTATAATATGTGTGCTTCATAGCTTCAACCTTATCAAGACCATCGGCATCCGGCACACGCATCAATTTAAACGGCTGTCTTGATGTTCCAAGAATCGTACCTCCACGTGTCAGAATTCCCGAAAAATCTTTCGGAGTCAACATGCTAAAGTTACCATATATTAATCCTTTATATCCATCTTGAAAACCATAAATCTCTACATCATCACGCTTTGTGCAGATCCCTTTTACAACTCCTCGCATTGCTGCGTTCAGTGCCTGACAATCTCCACCACTTGTCAACATTCCAATTCTAAGCATAGTATTTATCCTCCTTGCTGAAAAACTTTTGCATACTGTATTTATTTTAGCATAAATAAATGAGACTATAAAGAAAAATCTCATCGATCACATTTCCCCATAGTCTCATTATTTTATTCTATCACTTTTTTAACTTTTTATTTCATGATTGGTTTTAAAGCCTCAGACAACTTATCTTTCTCTGCCTGTGCTTCCTCAAGATTTTTACCGAGTGTTGTGTAGTAAATCTTAATCTTAGGTTCTGTTCCTGAAGGACGAACAATAACTGTCTCATTATTTTCCAATTTGTAAATAAGAACATTTGCAGCCGGAAGCCCTGTCTCTTCTGGTTTCTTGTAGTCTGTAACATTCACAACCTTATATCCTGCAATCTCCTCAAGCGGTTTTTCTCTTAAGCCCTGCATGATTCCAGCCATCTGATCCATACCACTAAGTCCCGGGAACTCAAAACTATCAATCTGGTTCAGGTAACGGCCATATTCAGAATAAATTTCTTCCATTCTCTGTTTCAGAGAACTTCCAATACTTCTGTAATATGCTGCCATCTCACAAATCAGCATAGATCCGATGATTGCATCCTTATCACGAACATATGGACCAGCCAGATATCCATAACTCTCCTCAAATCCAAAGATAAAGCGGTCAACTTCTCCTGCTGCTTCAAGTCCTGCAATCTGATCTCCAATCCACTTAAATCCTGTCAAAACACTTCTAAGCTCAACACCATAATGCTCTGCAACAGCATCAGCAAGAGGTGTAGATACGATAGATTTTACCGCTACCGGATTCTTAGGCATTGTACCTTTTTCAATACGGCCTGCACAAATATAATCAAGAAGAAGAACTCCAACTTCATTACCAGTAACCAATTCATACGAACCATCCGGACACTTCATAGCAATGCCGACACGGTCTGCATCCGGGTCAGTTGCAAGCATCAAATCTGCACCTGTCTCTTTCGCAAGATTCAGTCCCTTCTCAAGAGCTTCGAAAATCTCTGGGTTCGGATAACTGCATGTTGTAAAATATCCATTTGGATATTCCTGCTCAGGAACGATTGTAACATCTGTAATTCCGATATCTTTTAAAATCTGTGTAACCGGAACTAATCCAGAACCATTAAGTGGACTATATACAAGCTTCAGTCCTGCTGTCTTGCAAAGCCCCGGACGAACCTGTCTCTCTTCGATTGCATCATACAGTGCTCTCTTGCAATCATCACCAACAAAACGAATCAGACCTTCTTCAACACCCTGTGCAAATGGCATATACTTCGCACCTGTTAATACATCTGTCTTCTGAATCTCATCGTATACAATAGCTGCAGCATCATCTGTCATCTGGCAACCATCCGGACCATATGCTTTATATCCGTTATATTTTGCCGGGTTATGAGAAGCTGTCACCATGACACCTGCATTACAGTTATAATAACGAGTTGCAAAAGAAAGTGCCGGAACAGGCATCAACGCATCATAAATGCGAACCTTAATTCCGTTTGCTGCCAATACACTTGCTGCATTCTTCGCGAACACATCACTTTTGATACGGCTGTCATAACTAATTGCAACAGTCTGAGTTCCACCCTGAGTTTTTACCCAATTAGCAAGTCCCTGTGTTGCCTGACGTACAACATAGATATTCATTCTGTTTGTACCTGCTCCAAGAACCCCGCGAAGTCCTGCAGTTCCAAACTTAAGAGCAACTGCAAAACGCTCCTTAATCTCGTCATCATTTCCTTCAATTTTTGTCAGCTCAGGCTTCAGATCTGCGTCTTCCAGATCAGCCTCCATCCAACGTTTGTATTCATCCTGATACATTTTCTATCACTCCTGACTCTTCTTCATTTTTTATTTTTCCCTTATGTAAAAAACTAATTTAAATATACCATATTTGAGGTAATACAGCAATTGTGAAAGGAAAGTTTTTCAAAGAATATACAATATTATTACAATTTTCAAACTATATTATATTTTTTTGAAAATTTTGATTCTTATGGGTTCTATCGTTAAATGCACTGCACAATCATTAGTTTTTCTGATTGTGCAATGTTTTTCTTTAAATCTGTTAACTTTTTGGTTATTTTTGTAATTGTTCCAGCTGTTCTTGTAGTTCTTTCATCTTCTGCTGCATTTCTTGTAATTCACTATCTTTTTGCTGCAATGCTTCATCTTTTTCCTGTATTGTCTCTTTTTGCTGCTTTATCTCATCCTGCATCTCATCAATCATCAGCTCCACAGTATTCCTATCCATCTCCAACAGCTCTTTCGAAAACATTCCCATGACCTCCTCGATGTTTCGACAGATGTCATAGACTTGCTGGTACATCTCCTTGAAATCCGGATATCGCTCGATGATATCAATAATGATTTCCGGGTCATCCGAACCTAAAAATGCAAGCCATGCATCCAGTCGATTCTGTATTTTGATATCTTTATATTGCAAAGAATCCAAGAAGATGTCAAGCGGAACGAACCGACATTTCTTTCTTCGTCCGAATCATTAGGAAATACTGTTGTAACATGTTCTTCATAGGCATAGCCCTCCTTAGTGTGAAATATTTCGTTTTTTCATATCGGATATTGTTTCAGAATGTGAAACCCGAGATGAGTGCCTTGTGGCTTTAGATAAATGTGGAGAAAAGAATTTCTCCTTGGATGTTCATTTAACATAGCATAGTTTGAAAATGCTGTAAAGAAGTAATTATGCACAAAAAACAAATTGCAAACAAAAGATAGAGAAATGCATCTATCCCTTTAAGATAAAACACACTTCTCTATCTTCGATTACTTTCTCAATCTATAAATCTATAACTTCATTACCGTATAACTTACATTATTAGACAAGCCTGTAATTGGACTAATTTGATTTCCACCTTCATTTTCATTCCAAATCCAAATTATATCTCCCTTTTCTAAGACTCCAGATCTTAACATTTCCGATTTCGTTTTGAAATCGTATATTGAAACCCAGCCAGCCCTTTTTCTCTGCATTAATTATAATAATAAGAACTTGGCAAATTCTCTGTGCGGATCACTGAACCATTTTTATAGTATTTTCTCTGTGCCCATGCTGAATGTCCTGATGACCAAGATACCGGCTCAATAAAATCAAACCATCCTGGATCCTGACCATAAAATTCTACATATAATGTATTTCCTACTGTATATGTTTTAATTGTTACCGGAAATCCTAAATCATTGCGGAATTTCAAGTCTGAATCTCCATACGAAACCATTGCATCTAATCCTCTCGGTACATATGTCGAAGCAATTGTATGATTATTTCGCTCAATGATTGTCATTCCTGCCCGGATTGCACCTCCGTACAATGTTGTCGAAGCCTGACAGATACCTCCGCCATATCCGACACCGCCGACAACGCCAGCCGGACGATAGCCTTGAGCCTGCCCACAAGGTCCTGCAACACCAAAGAACGATATTGTCTGTCCCGGATTAACTACCACGCCATTAAATGAACCTAATGCTCTTGACATGTTATAAAATCCGTTTGCATTATTTGTACTTACTGTTGAAAATCTTGCTAACATTCTTATATATTGGGTATCTTTATAATAATTTGAATTACTTCCCGGAGCAGCGGTACCCTTAGGTACGATTTTTATCTGAATTGCCTGTAATTTATAACTACATTTCGTTGTACCTGCTGCCTGACCATTTTTCGCCCAACCTAACCAGCCATAATTAGAAACATGTGTGCGATAATAAATATCCGCATATTTTTCAAGTTCTCCCGTTAAACGAATCTGAACAGCTTCTGCCTGATTTATTCCATCGCCGGACACTTCTCCACTTGTCTTCCAGTCTTGCCAGCCTACATTGCTTAAATGTAAACGATATTCGACATTTCCTGTATATCCTCCTGCCATTGAAGGTGCTATATTCATCGAAAGTTGTCTGATGGCTTTATTTACTCCTGTCGTTCCTGTTATCTCTCCATTTTCTTTTGCATCTTGCCAATCTAAACCTTCCACTTTTGTTTGAAATGTCAATTTTCCAATTTGATCTGCTGACAAATAGCTTCTTCCACCGCATGCCGGAGCACTTACATCTCCTTTTCCATACAGTTTGATTTCGATTGCTTCTACACCTGCATTATATCCAACAGTTCCTGCAACCTCTCCATTTTTAGTCCAATCCAGCCACCCAAATCTTGCACTATGCACTCGATAATAAATGTCATATTGAGCTTCTAATTGTTCTGACAAACGGATTTTAATCGCTTCAATTTTTTTATTTTTTCCGGTGGTTCCAGCTGTTTGTCCATCATAAAAATTATTGCTTTGCCAACCAATATTTTGTACGTGCGTTTTATAAAGAACTGACCCTAAATTTTCTGTTGATACACAACTTTTTTCTGTCTGAGCAGGTACTTCCGTAGAACCTTTTTCATATAACTTCACTTCTATTGCCTGTGCACCTAAATTAAGCCCTTTTGTTCCGGCCTCTTCTCCATTTTTTGCCCAGCCAAGCCAGCCATAATTTGCTGAATGAACTCGATAATAGACATCATATGTTGCTGCCAACTGTTCTGTTAAATTAATCTTAACAGCTTCAATTTTTTTATTTTTTCCTGTTGTTCCGGCTTCCTGCCAATCTGAAACCGGCGATTGCCAACCAATATCCTGTACATGAGCTTCACATGTAATAGAACCTGTCAGATTAGCTCTTCCTGCTTCTGTAACCTTTAATTTTAATGCTTCAAGATTTAAATTTCTTCCTACCGTTCCTGCAGTTGTTCCATCGTAAACTTTGTTTTGCCAACCAATGTTCTGTACATGTGTCTGGTACATAATTTTCCCAACTGTTTCTTCCGATATAAAACCTTTTCCGTCAGTAATTGGTGCCTCTGCACTATTCTTTTTACAAATTTTAATCTCTACCGCCTGAACAGAATATGCATACCCCGCTGTTCCTGCTTTTTCATCATTTTTCACCCAACTAAGCCAGCCTACATTCGTTGCATGGACTCGATAATAAATGTCATACTGTTCTGCCAACTCACCTGTAAGTTTCATTCGGATTGCTTCGATTTGTAATCCAGTTTTCGTTGTTCCTGCCAGTTCATTTTCTTCCACATAATTCTGCCAACCAATATTCGATACATGGGCACAGTATTGAACTGTTCCTGCTATACCTGTATTATTTTCCAGCTGAACTTTGAGCGCTTTCATAGCACGGTTCTGTCCGACAGTTCCAGCTGTCTCCCCATTACTTTTTTCTTCCTGCCAATTTGTTCCTTGAAGATATCCACTGTATTTAATATTTAATACATCTGCTGCTTCCTCAGCAGGCATAACAGACTCATCTGTGTTTTCTGTTTCATTCTCAATGCTATTATTCAAATCAGATTCTGTTGTTTCCGCCTCGGACCTCTGCATTACATCCTGTTCTCCCTCATTCTGAGCAGTTCCACTCTCACCCTGATTGTTATTACTCTCGTCCTGATTAATATCTTCTTGAGTGGTTTTTTGTACTTGTTGTACATCATCAGTCTGTACAATATCTTCTGCAAATACCGATATTGGCGTCGTTGTTATCATAGCCAAGCATAAAACAATCACGCCCAATAACTTCATAAACTTTTTCTCTCTCATATATGCCCCTTTCGTTTATTAAGTATTTTCTTTCTTTTATTTTATTTGATTTAGATTTAAAACACAAGATTTTCCTATATTTTAAAAAAAGAGTTATTGCTGATATCAAGAAATCACCTCAACTCAACAATAACTCTTTTTCTAATTATTCTTTAAAAATGCTTTTTCTGTACTTCCCGGTGCTGAATCACCTTTTTTTACCAGACAAATTTCAATTGCTTCTGCTTTCTTTGCATAACCTTGTGTTCCGGCATCTTCCCCGTTCTTTGCCCAACCAAG